>Ga0209055_1000644_pt1 | contig 24322 bp, 30 predicted proteins | sample GraSoiAngelo_110_FD_185875 | JGI IMG/M metagenome (GOLD analysis project Ga0209055, IMG submission 185875) | Grasslands soil microbial communities from the Angelo Coastal Reserve, California, USA - 14_0903_12_30cm (SPAdes) (version 2) | ecosystem: Environmental > Terrestrial > Soil > Grasslands ... | reverse complement strand
TTGATATCGATCAACGAGATGGTGCCATCGGGATCAGAGGCGGTGAAGTTCATTCTGACAATCTGGCCCGGACTCGTAGGACTTGGACTAATTCCTGTCACAGTGAGCGCTGATGATCTATCACTCACCTTTTCCTCCGTAACCGCAGAACCCTCCCCTGCTGAGTTTCGTGCGGTTACGTTGATCTTGAATGCCTCAGAAGTTCCTGCTCCAGCATCCGCATAGGTGTGAGCATCGGAAGTCGCCGTGACTCCAGGATGAGTCGTGGTTCCGTCACCCCAGCTGACATCTACTCCGAACATGGTCGTCATGCTGTTGACGTTGAAGCTGATCGTGATCAGTTGCCCAGTAAACGCTGGATTGGGATTGATGCCTGTGATAGTTACGACGGGAGGATGAATCGTGGGTGGAGTTGTTGTGTTGGTCTGGACCCGGATGAATCCCTGCAACCAGGGATGGATCACGCAATAGTAGGAATAGTTTCCTGCGACGTTGAAGCTGAACAAGTAGGTCTGGCCTTGGGAGATGATTCCAGAGTCGAAGCCGGGTAAAGATGAGGGATTCGCGCCTCGAGGGCAGCCGAGGGGCAAGAAGTTAATGCCGGAGCAGGACGTTGCTGTGTGAAGCTGCTGGCCGGTATTGTTCCATTCCACTGCGGTTCCTTGGTCTATCGTGATGTTGGCAGGGCCAAACTTGCAATCTTGGCCAGTTGGAGTGCATGGACCATTGTCCCAGATTGTTACAATGTAGGGCCAGAGGCTGGTCCCGGAGACTCTGTCGGAGAGAAATGCGCTACCTGAAACGATTTCGTTTCCTAGGACAATTCCTGTAAGCTTGTCGAAATAGACCGTCGCGATGCCTTTTGGTGCGGTGCTGGTAAAGTTCCAGATGTTGACTTGGCGGGAAGCTCCAGCATAGGTTGCGAGAATGGTCGAGCTGACTATGGGGGCGTATGGGGAGTTAAAGATCGGGTCTCCTGGATTCAGATTGGCCGCGATCAAAGCAAGCCCATCGGGCAGGTTGCCCAGGCCGGTTGCTAGGTCTCCAGAGTATGATGTAGAGGTCACCGTTCCGTTGGCGAAGCTGATTGTAGATGTTAGTGAGACGTTCGTTCCGGTGACGCCTGTGACTCTTGTGATTGCTGATTTTACCGTGAGAGTCGAGGCGAAGTCAGGTATCGGGCATGGGTTTGGGCAAGAACCACTAATGTCACCATACTGCCACCAGTCTCCCGGTTTGACACCTGGTACGTAGGTCGTCGCAAAGGCTGGCTGCGCCGCCTGGGTAAGGATGATTAGAACGATACTCGCAAGAATGGTGATTGAGCGGAGTATTGAGTATTTCAAAGCCTGAGTGCCTTAGGGCTCCCTTGCTAATAATGATGTGAGAGTCGGGGCGACGGGCCCGCGTTAGCCCGAGTGGAAGCCTAGCCTTATTCTGCGCTTGTCGGGCTTGTTGCGGAACAGTCTGCGCGATTCCATTCTTCGAAGAGCCGGAAGGAAAAAATGAATTTCAGCGCTACCAAGACCAATCCCGGGACAACTCCACTGAGGAACGGGCGACGGAGTCTTTGTTGGAGAGGATCTAGGGTCGTTTGATGTTTGTTACTCGAAGCTTGAACTGCAGCGTCTTACCCGCCATCGGATGATTCCCACTCCTCCCGTACGCCTTCTCGGGTGGAATAACGATCTCCTTCTCCTCATTCACCTTCATACCCATCAACGCCTCGTCAAAACCCTGAATCACCTTACCGGTTCCTAGAATCACCATCAAGGGGTGGTAGTCGCGGGCTGCATTGTATAGTCCCGCGCTCTTCGCTTCCTTTTCCATCGAGGTGTCGAATATCTTTCCGCCGGGGAATTTTCCGATGTAATGTACTGAGACTGTGTCTCCTTTCTGGGCTTTCAGTTCTAAGCTCATGATTCGTCGCTCATGGAGTCTGGTTTTGGGTCTAAATATGTGACGGTGAGTTCGGTTGTCCGAAGACGATTTCTTGGGTCTTCCGACCTAATTTATACGGAACCTTGGGCACATCTCACACCATGATGGCTGAGAAGCAGACCCCGAAAGCTCGCTTCTCCACAAAACTCCCGAATGGAGACTTTCTAGGAATCACCATATGGCCAGGAAAAACTGAACCATCCGCCGAGGTCGTGACAGTTCAGATCCGACATCCAACCGGCGATAACTGGGAGACAACGGCCCGAATTGCGCTCTATCGCACACCAGATGGCAAGTATTCCCTACTTCCGGAAAGGCCGGTAACAAAGTCTTCAGAAAAGACGGAAGCAGTAGCAATAGGTGCAACGGACGGAGATTAGGAAATGTCGACCAGCGAGATAGTGTTGGAAGAGACCCCATACCTGAACCTCACGACGAGAGGCAGGAAGACGGGGCTGAAGCATGATGTTGAGCTCTGGTTCGCGTTCGAAGATGGAAAATTGTACTTCCTCGCGCACGAATCGTCTCAATGGTGGAAGAACTTAGCAAAGACTCCACGAGTCGAAGTAGAAGTCTCAGAGATACTATTCGAGGGAACCGGCAGACTCGTTCCTCAGAAACTCGAACACACCTTCGAACTCTTCCGCCGCAAATACGGAAGAGACCAGGTAGAGAGATGGTACGGCGGCGAAAGGTCAAAACGGAAAGCGGTCGAAATACAGCTCGGACGAGTGCTTGGAAAGAAGCCAAGCGGCAAGAGCAGCCTCATAGAGATAGCAATTTAACGCCATCGAGATTTTCAGCGTCGTATACTAACTGCAATCCTGGATTTGGGTGCACCATCGGGGCACCAATAGACGCGTGATATCCAGATCCTAAGTGATAGTCTCCATGTTCCACGTTAGGCTGGACGCCGGATCAGAGCCGTTAAGTTGACACCGCTGATCTTACGATCAAACAGATGCCGACTCCCCCGATGAAGCCGGCCAAAATCCCTTGCGTTCCAAACGTTGAGCCCGCGGCCGCGAGAATCAGGATTCCCACTATCGCCCTAGATCGTTACCCTTACCTTCACTCTTTTTCCTCTTGTCTTTCGAATCGGCACTACCTTGTTCGCTCAAACACAATCGCCCAGCTTCGAACCTTCTCTAGTTCAGGATGTAAAGATGTCCGATAGTCATATAGCAAGTTACCTTCCACCTTCACAGTCGGATAGGGTATGGCGTACGGTCTAGCTGAGGGGTTCAGAAAGACAGCAGTCCGGCTGGGTGGAAAGAAGAAGAGCCAGGCAGTGGTCATCGCAACTTTCGGCAACCACTTCACACTGAACGACGCGCTCGAAAAATTCCGCAAAGAAGGGCTAACGTTCGAGACGGAGAAGGGCCACATCGTCAAGATCTTCCTCGACAAGAATACGAAGGAGAGAGCTGAACAAGTCCGGACCATCATAAGGGAAAACTTCGGCTACGTCGAGCCTCTGTAAACACAGTCCGTGATTGGTTAAGCCACTTACCAACGTTTTCTTGATTCACCCAATCATTCCTCAAGATGACAAGCGCTGAACTGCTAAGCATAGCTCGTTCTGACTTGGCCGGCAGGTCACGAGGCGTACAATAGGCCGGCTATCGAAGTCAGATAGAGTCGGCAGTTGTTAATGTCTTTCGATCTTTCTCCGCGGTGGTAGTGCTAAGGTTTCGAATCTGAAGAGGAATCTGCTGAACTGGCATCTCCAGTTTGCCTGATCGGTCTATCGCTCGGAATGAGTAAGACGAAGACGCCGGTAGTGATGAGTAACACTACAATCACGATCTCCAAAATCGGATAGATAGCAGGGGGTGGATGCGGCTGTCCAACGAGCTCCAAAGGGCAGAGACAACCAGGATTGCCGAAGATCAGGAGTGAAGAGCCCAAGCCAAACAGGATGAGGCTCAGGAGCATTCGCGGGATGAATTCGGGCTTAAACATCGACATCGGACCCCCATAGCACTCATATGATACTATTCGAAGCATGAGGTCAATATGGATTCCGTATCGTTGACTAACGAATGAGGAAAGCTAACCCTCGCCAAATCCGATGATTGTCTTGGACCTCGCATCCAACGGCAAGTGGCTCGGTCCTTTCCCAAATAGAACATGCGAATGTTCCAGGGGGCCCTGGTTTCACGAACAGCCTTTTAATGCCAGACCCAGGATAAAATAAGAGACGCGCCGTGATGATTCAGAGCCACTCTGACTCGACGCTCCTAGCCGAATGAACACTCCGAAATTCGTTATGGTATCGTTCGATGTAGACAAGACCCTCTTCCGTCAGCCTGCTCTCACTCAGGCGGCCCGAGGTTTAGGGATCGGCAAGAAGTGGGACGCGATTGACGCGATGTATCACAAGCAACGGATAACTCTCAGACAGGGCCTCTTACAACAGTTTCAGCTTCTCGTCGGGATGAAACTCGTAGACGTTCTAGCCGAGGTCTCTAAGGTTCCGATGATGCGGAACATCCGAGAGGCCGTAGACAAGCTACTGGCCCTCGGACTGTCAGTGATCCTCTGCACCGACAATCCGGACTTTCTCTGTCAATATCTGGTAGAACAATTCGGATTCCGCGGGTTCGTCTCGTCAAAAGTAGCCGTGAAGAACGGAGTAATCATAGATGACATCGAGCCTCTACCGGACAAGAGGCTCGGCATCAGAAAGTATTGCGCGTGGATGAGCATTCCGCTGAGCAAGACTGTTCATGTGGGAGATGGACTGAACGATGTTCCCGTCTTTCGAGTAGTCGGCTATTCCATCGCGTTAAGCACTAGCCTCGAGAAGGTGAAGAGAGCAGCTTCCCATCAAATGCAGACCGACAATCTTCTCGACGTTTACAAACACATACAGTCGGAAATGTCCAGTACGAAGTCAGTAAATTAGACGGCTACTGAGCGCCAGCCTCTTCTTGTCTATTACGAATGCGCATTCTTGGAGCCTCATTTTTCTTCCGAGATTGAGGGCCAGATGTTGAATACAGAACATGACTTGAAGAGCTGCGAGAAGGGGATCGGCCGTGCCACTCTTCAAAAGGTACACGTTGAAACCACTCTTTGAAAGAACTCGAAACACTTCACTCGTCTTCTTGTCCGAACTCGGCGATAAGAACAGAAGATTGTCTGATTTCTCTTGGAGTGAGAAGAGCTGGGAATGCCCAAGCTGCTCTGTATGCTGGTGTTGAGCCGGTAACCCCAGAACCTCGTGGATCTTGAAAGCTGCATACATTGCGAGAGAGTAGCCCGTCCCGGATCCGACGAACAGGAACCCTCCGTTAGGATGGACCCGCAAGCCTCGAGCCCATTCAGCCGCTCGCCTTTCCATAATTGGTAGCGAATCGAGTTTCGGTAATCGATGGATAAGCGAGGCTACCGCAAGGAGGGAGGCCGAGAAACTCGCGGTTCCGGACGTAAGGATTCCCGGGCTTCTATATCGTAACCGGATTACATCGTCGCATTCTTTCGCGAGAGGGCTCTCCGGGTTCGCGGTTATTGCAACGCGCTTCTTGGCTACCCCTTTGACTTTCTTGGCGAGCTGTATGTTCGTTCTGGTTTTGCCGCTGATTGATGTTATGAAGAGGGTCTTGTTCCTGGTCACTCGGGGGTAGAGCTGGAGCTCGAAAGGGTCTGCAGCGAATGCCTGCATCTGGGACAAGTAATGGGCGAAGAGTGAGCTTGCAAGGGAGTCTCCGGAGCCGGTGAAAATCATGCTCGAAGGGTCAAAATTGCGAAAACGACCATACTTTCCGAGTTCGTGTGCGGATGCTGGAAGGTCCTCGACTTGGTTGTGGATTTCTTGCTCCATTGCGTCTAGCGAGGATGCCTTACTCGGCTGTCTCGGCTGACTCTTGCCTATAGATGCCACCTGAATAGGTCCATTTCTTCCCGCATTGCTTGCATTGGAGGTTGAATCCGGTTCGCCACCCGTCTGGGCTTCGTATTTCGCCGGTTATGGCGAGTTCTCCGTGGCACGAGCAACGCGGGACAGTCCTCGACATGACGCTATCGTTCAGTCGTCAGCCGGAATAAATGCTCTGGACTCAAGTGTATCGCCCCCAATCATCCGTGATAGAATACTTGTTCCGAAGCGTTCGTCTTGGAAAAAGAGCAGAATTTTTGGTGGGTCTTCAGTTATTCTTATATGTCTTGCCCCTTCATACATAGACTATAGGTATTCGAAACATCCCTCTGGATATTCGAAAACTGAGAGCGTGAAGAAAAACGTCGTATAAGGTCATGGTGGCCTTCGGCGAACAGACCTACACTCTTCTTAGCAACGAGGCACGAGCCCGTGGAATAACAATCCAGGAACTCCTCCGTGCGGTCGTCATACCTGACTGGTTCAAGGCCAAGTATGAGCCTGTTCCACGACAGAGTCCGATCATCGAGCGGAGGACGAGAGAGGAGGAGCCTGTGGTACCCTACTCGTTCTCAAACAAGCTCAGATACTAGCTTCACTGAACCGAACTCCTCTTTTTCATTCGATCAAAAGGCCGTACAGGTCCCAAAAACATCACCGAGGGTTTAAGATGCATGTAGGCTCTGAAAACCGCGGGCCTGGGTGCTGTGACGCCGCTTGAGCCTAAGGTCAAAGTCGCCTCTCAAAGCGTTTTCTACGCCTTGCACGCTCGTGACGGGACTTGTGCATCGGGTTGCGGGGTTTCTCAAACCGGTGTCGCCGAAATAGTTTTCGGGGTCGAAATTGTCGAATGGGACCTTTGTTCTGCCTGTCTTTCTCGGACTGGTTTCCTCGAATACTTCAACTCCCTGCCTTCGGCGACCCCGCGAGAAGCGGAGGAAACCAAAATACTCCTGGGAATCTCGAATGAGACGTTTGAAAGGCAGAACCGAACTGCCCCACGCATAAACTAATTTCGAAAATTCAGGTTGGTGCTAGACCAGTTCATCCAATAGAGGTAAAGACCAGCTTTGAGCTTTTTGGAAGGCGCAGCGATTATCAATATCTCCGTGGCTCAACATTATGACTCTCTTTCTTCTCCTCGGATAGGCAGGATATGAGCAAGGACAAAATTACGAAGCGGTTCTGCCCAAAGTGCCATTCTCCAGACATCATTCTCTGGATGGGAGGTTACACTGGAGCAATGTACAGGTGTCCCGACTGCGGTTACACTGGACCGGTAGTCATCGAGACCGACGGCTCTATTCCATCCGACGAATCCGAAGTCGATGAGAAGGAATAGGCAACTCTAGGTCCGAAAGTTAGTGTGTTCCTAATCAGTAGGATCAGATCAGAGATAGTTTCTTTCCAGCTTTCTCAAAGGCATCGGCGGCTTGGTCGAGATCTTTCTTGGTATGAGCGCTTGTTACGATCGTCCGGATTCTCGCCTTGTCCTTGCCGACCATCGGAAAGACTATTGGAAGAACAAATACTCCGAGCTTGAACATCTCGTCTGCGAGTTTGTGGGCTTTTCCGCTCTCGCCGACCATGACTGGAGTGATCGGGGTTTCGCTCTGTCCCGTGTCGAAGCCTAGGTCCTTGAGTGCTTTCTTGAAGTAGCGTGTATTGTCCCAGAGTTTCTTCACCAGCGACGGATTCTTCTTCACCAGCTGTATCGCGGCGATGCAGGCTCCAGGAACACCAGGCGGCTGAGAGCCAGAGAGTAGATAGCTTCGAACCTTGTTCTGGAGATAGGTGCACAAGTCTTTCGAGCCAACAACGTAACCACCTACACAGCCGAAGGCTTTGGAGAATGTCCCCATGTCAACATCGACCTTTCCTTCAAGGTGGAAGTGGTTCGTGATTCCCCGTCCGTTCTCGCCCAGGACTCCATCACCATGAGCATCGTCAACGTACGTGATGGCTTGATACTTCGTCGCCAAGTCGACGATGTCTTTGAGGGGAGCGATGTCTCCATCCATGCTGAAGACTCCGTCGGTAATAATGAGGATCCTGCGGAAACGATCAGTATTCTGTAGCTGTTTCTCTAGATCGCTCATGTCTTTGTGCTTGTAGACTCGTCTCTCGGCCTTGGTCATTCGACAGCCGTCGATGATGCTTCCGTGGTTGAGCTCGTCACTGATGATCAGGTCCCTCTCATCCACCAGGGCGAGGATTGTTCCCGCGTTCGTAGCATACCCCGATTGAAACGTGATCGCAGATTCAGCCCGCCGATAGCCGGCGAGAATCTTCTCGAGCTTCAGATGAATGTCCATGGTGCCCGCGATAACTCGTACCGATCCAGACCCTGCACCATACTTCCGCGTAGCAGCAATCGCAGCCTGCTTCAGCTTCGGATGATTAGCCAATCCAAGATAGTTATTGGAGCATAGGACTAGCACATTCTTTCCGTCAACTTTAGCGTGTGGGGCTGATGGGCTCTGAAGGGTCCGGATGCGCCAGAGCAGATCTTCGCGGTCTAGGCCGTCTAACTCTTTGCGCAGACTATCTAGCAGAGGTTCTCTTTGTAGGTCGGATTGCTGGCTCATTTCTGACCCCTCTGATCCGCACCTGCGTAAAACGCTTTAGACGATAGGTTCAGTTTCTTCAGTCAATCTAGTCGGACAATAATGTTTTACACTCCGCCGAAACGCCGAGAAACAGTTCAAGGGAATCGTTTGAAAGAGCAAATGCATGCAGTTGTCAAGACTGTGCCGGGTCCCGGTGCCGTCTATGAGCCATGGGCCTTCGCTCCCAAGCCGGGTCTGAGAGACATTCAGGTCAGAGTTGAGGCTACTTCGATCTGTGGAACGGATATGCAGATCTATGATTGGCATGAGCTGATGGCTAAGCGGGTCAAGCCTCCCCTAGTGATGGGTCACGAGTTTGCGGGAAAGGTTGTGGAAGCAGGGAAGGAGGTCTCGGACCTCCGAGAGGGTGATATTGTCTCAGGTGAGACTCACATTAACTGTGGAAGATGCTTCCAGTGTCGCACCGGGAATGGGCACATCTGCGAAAGGATGCTCCTGCGGGGAGTCGACACCGGCGGGTGCTTCGCCGAGTATCATACGCTTCACGAGAGTAGCGCGTGGCTCAACGACAAGAGAATTCCCATTGAGACGGCTAGCGCTCAAGAACCGTTGGGTAACGCCGTTCACGCTGCTTCTGCCGCAGACATACCTGCACACACCGTGGCGGTCTTTGGTTGCGGTCCAATAGGAGCATGTCTAATTGGGCTCTGCAAATCGTTCGGAGCCAGCAAGATCTTCGGAATCGACATCGTAGAATACAGGCTGAACCTGGCGAAGAAGATGGGTGGAGATGTCCTCGTCGACGGATCCAAAGAGAAAGTTGTCGACACCATCATGAAAATGACGGATGGACGCGGCGTTGATGTCTTCTTTGAAATGTCAGGTGCGCCGCCATCGTTCGAAGAGGGATTCAGGGCCCTTCGCCCTGGAGGAACTGCTGTCCTATTCGGGCTACCCTCGAAGAACGTCGAGTTCGACGTGGCGAACTGGATCGTCTTCAAAGACGCAAACGTCCGAGGGGTCTTCGGGCGTCGATTGTGGAGTACGTGGTACAAGACAGCGGAGGTTTTGAAGGCCGGAGAAGTGGACCTCTCGAAGGTGATTACTCACAGGTTTGCGCTAGAAGAGTTCGCCAAAGCATTCGCTCTGATGAAGTCGGGCCGGTGCGGAAAGATCGTGATGTATCCGAATCGGAAACCGCCCAGTTAGAACTAGACCCTACGGATCGGGTCTTGATGCTAACGTTTCTTCGGCTCGGCCGCTTGAGCTTCCTTCTGCCGGGTCTTCACAATCTCGCTAGCTAATCCTTTCAGTACAACTGATCGTTGCCCGGTTTTCTTAACCGTGACATAGCCGGTCTTCTCCCAGGGCGAACCCGATAGAGCGGCCTTCTCCTTAGTCTCAGGTGAATATCCGAGTGACATTGCTGCCTGCCAGACCTCCTTCAGACTCGGCTGTTTGACTGCACGGGATACCGGGAGTCTACGTCCTTGACCTCTAGTCTTGGAACTGTCTAGGTGGGCTGGCCAGACTATCAAGAATCCGGGGCGCTTCAATCGCCCACCCTCTCGAGCCTAATTCTTCTGGGACTTTTCTAGTAGTATTGCGTTGATAACGCCGTGCTGGCCCGGACGGGACGTAACTCGAGCCTGCCCCAGCTCAGTCTCCACAATCGCTCCCTTGGTAATGACGCCTCTCCGTTGGTAGTCTACGTTCGCCGGGTTTCTGACGACCCGTAAAAGTTTCGATTTTGAACTCTTACCAGAAGACTTGTCGGTTACAACCGCCCAGTCAGCTACGGCGATCCGTACTTTTATTCCACCGCCGTACATGCTCACCCGTCTCTGCTTTAGGGGCCCAAGCGTTGTTTCAGTCGGCTCCGAGCCAGCTTCGAAGGCTCTCTTTCCACGCCAGGCTCGTTTAGTTCCTCCAGTGGGTTTTCTCTTGTACTGACTACCATGAGTCTGCGGCATTGGATGACAAGAGACGCAGTTTCAGGGTTCGGCATATTAACCGTTCCCTGAAAGCTATTCTCTAGACCGTTTTTTCGTGATTTTTCCGTTCAGGGTAACCGAATCTTTATTTGACCGCGGACGCTCCTGACCTGTAAATTCGAGGCGCAACCCAGAGAATGCCCAATTATTGCTTGGAGTGCGGCGGAAACCTAAACTACGATTCCGCAATCAAGCAATACGCGTGCAAGAGTTGCGGCCTAACCTTCACCCAGCAAGACCTTCTACAAGGACGCGAGAAAATGCTCCAGAGCCAGGAGTCAGTGGACGAGGAGAAGAAACGCCGCCAGAAAGACTATCTCAAATGGTGGCTCAGCTCAGACAAGAAGACAAAGTAGCAGAGTCTTTCCTAGGGTAGATTTTTCGAGTCTTCCCATAAACCCCAGCCTTCGGGTCTATTCTGTAAGGGGCTCATTCTGAGCCTTTTTGACTCACGGTTGAGGTCGGGGTTTCTTCTTGCTACGTTTGCTCGCGATCAATGTCGCTAGGAAAGCTTCTATGAACACTCCCCCCCAACGCCCAGGATTAGTTCAAGCGACGGCCTGTAGCCGTTCCAGATCGAATACGCGCTGTACACGACCGCGAGGACAATCGGGACCGTGATGACGAGAAGGAAAAGTTGAGCCTTCCTTCTATTCATGGACTTGATGATTCCATATGGACTGTCCTATTAGACATGACCTAAAATGGTAATAGGAACCGAAGCTGGATTCGTCAACTGGTACCCGTCTCAGCTGGGAAGGTAACTCGGAGGAGTGTCAATCTTGTTAGAGCATGAACCGGATGGGAACGGTTCGTCAAACTCCCTCAAGTTCCCAAAATGTTAATCCCACGGATCATCCAATTCCTCAGGGGTTGTCAGATCGTAGAGTAGATGGGCCGTTAGCGGTCATTTCCTCAGCTCCAGTCAGAATGCCTGAACTCGTTCGTACGGAAGTTGGTCTTCTGCTTCTGATCTCTATTGAGATTGTATCCGCAATCATTCAGCTCAGTGGCTTTGCTAGGCAAAACCCGTTCATGCCTGTGTTCGGCTACGAAACCGCCGCGTCTGTTGCTGTCTTGTCTACCATCATATTCTTCGCTGGAGGGGCGATGATTGTCACTGGTCGCAAGCCCTTCGGGTCAAAGCATTCCGAACAGTCAGTCATTGGGTTGGCAGTCTGGTCTGCCATGGCCCTCTTCGACTTCTTCCTTTTGCCGTACTGGATACCTACACTGTCAGTAGTGCTTCCTGGGTATGTTGTGTTTGGATTGACAGGAATTGTCGAGACAGCTATTTCAGTGACCGCAATAGCACTTCTGACGTACCACCTCCAATCACGAACAGGAAAGATGCTGCTATGGCTCGCCTGCGGCATTGGACTCGGAATAGCAATCGCTTTTGATTCCCAGAATCTGCGGCTCTTCCCATACTACAGCAATGAAATCCAAAAGACGATATTTTCGCTCAACGGCCTGTCACCGGCTCTCTTCGCGACGGCTTATCTCGTCCTGTGGTCCCGTATTAGAAAGGAAAGTGCTGTTTCGTCTCCGATAAACAGGCCATAAGCTTCACGAGGAGTACACAGGTACCGGGTAGGCGTGCGAAACTCACCGGTCTTGAACCTACGGTTCAATGGTTGCTTTCTTGGGCAGGATCAGTCGAAGGGTTACGGGCCCGTACGGGTCAACGACATGAAGGCAGTCCACTCCGAATTGCCATGGGTCGCTAATGTGTGCCGGTAAACCGGGGGTCCAAATCCACCTCGCACCATTCAGGAGGTGAGTCCATAAAGTGTGAAGAAGTTTTTTTGTGCGGCCAACCTGAGGGTCGCATAATAGATAACACGAATTGAAAAGGTGGTAGTAAAAGAATAGTTAACAGAACACGAAACATAAGATCTCGAGCCCAAGATAGGATATCCGCGCAGTCCAATAGATTTCTCTTGGAGCATAGAGTTTATTCCCGGAAGTCGATTACGATTCGTCTGAACAAATCCTGACCCTTCCCAAGAGCGAAAACATTCTCGAAGACATTCTCGAAAAATGGAGGCGTGGATCCACTGGGCCTCTGCCTCAGTTGACTCCTCTCCAGCTTCTCAACGCTCTGGTTCTGGTTGAAAGAGAAGGACCTGTGGGACGGAGAGCCCTGTCCGAGACCCTCCAGCTAAACGACGGGGTAGTTCGAGGACTATTGGAAAGGCTGGCAGCGAGCAGAATGGCCTTGGTAACTGTGAAGGGTGTCCAGCTTTCCAAGATGGGAAAGGAGAGCCTCCGGAAGCTTCTTCGTCAGCTATCAATCAAGAAGATCATTTCCATAGACCAATCTGACTTGGTATCTGCCAATTCTGTCATGGGAGTGCATGCCATAAGATTGTACAGACCAGGAATGACTGGAATTGTTCAGAGGGATGAAGCGATTAAGGCTGGAGCTGAAGGCTCAATCACGGTCGCAGTTCTAGGCAAGAAGCTTGTGATTCCTCCTGACAACAAGAGTATCGCAGAACTCGCTCCAAAAGAAAACGCCAGGCTCAGGAGCGAGTTAGAACCCAGTGACAGGGATCTTATCATGATCGGCTTTGGAAAGGACCCGGGACGCGCACTTGCAGGTGCACTTGCAGCGGTCCTCTCGCTTCAGAAAGCCTAGGGGAACCTGGAACTGACAGAAAGGCAGAAGTTGTCGAGGCAGCCCACTGCCGAGATCATCTCGGTCGGTAACGAACTTCTCATCGGACACACACTTGACACTAACTCCCACTGGATTGCAAAACACCTCACCAGATTAGGGTGGACCCTCGAGAGAGTCACACAACTACGCGACTCGTTGGATTCAATCAGGTCAGGTGTGCGAGGATCTCTCAAGAGGAACCCGAGTGTCCTGATCACAATTGGCGGCTTGGGTCCGACCCATGACGACATGACGTTGGCTGGAATATCACGAGCCATCGACAAACCACTGAGAGTGAACAAGGAAGCGTTGGAACTTGTGAGAGATCATTATCGAAGACTCGAAAGCAAGCCCAAACTTACGAAGTATCGGACTAAGATGGCCACTCTTCCACAGGGTGCCGTTCCTCTGCCGAACCCTGTTGGCACAGCTCCCGGAGTAAAGATGCAACAGTCAAGCACAACCCTGTTCTCTTTACCGGGTGTGCCTTCCGAGATGAAGGCGATATTCCGCGCCAGCATCATTCCCTACTTAGAATCATTCAATACGACGCGCCCCAAGGAAGTAGAAATCAAGATTACCGGTATCATTGAGTCGGCGCTTGCACCAATTCTTGACCGGGCGCGCAAGGTCTATCCAAGATTATACTTCAAGTCTCATCCTAGAGGTAGAGAGACAGGAATCAGGCCTCTGATCCTGCTCCACATCTACAATGTCGAACCTGGTGCAGAGAAAGAAATCTCTGAGGCGTCAGCTCGCATAATGCTTCATTTGGCTGGAATCCGAGCCCGATCAAGTCTCGCTATGAAGAAATGATCTTCCATTTCGCGGCAGAGTCTGCCTGATATCTCCGAAAGCTTACTCGGTGGCGACTTGGACGAGGTCTTCTGGCTGTCTATTGCTAGACTGAGACAGGTTCATAATTCCGCCCGTCAGACTCTGGGCTCCGACTCCGTTCTTTGCCAACACCTCGGCTACGCGTAAAGATGTTCCTCCTGCCATGCAGACCAGGAGTGTCTTTGACTTGTCTTTCGGCAGAAGAGCGTTGATTCCGGCTGGAATTTTCTCGGTTGTTATCAGCGCCTGAACGTCTCGTGCGGTGGCTATCTTGACCTTGTCCTTGTCGCAGCCCAACGCGTCGGCGACCAGCTTGATCCCTTCCTCCCTCGGAACAAACATCGCATGGGTCCAGAGAACCTCTCCAAAGCTTGGCTGCTTCGAGTTCGCTTCTTGCACGTTGACCTCGAGTGGGTCTGAGGTCTCAACTGGTACCTCAAGGTCGGCTAGGTATTTTTGCAGTCCATCAGCAATCATGACTACGAAATTATTCCCAGCCCCATAGTTGATCATCTGCAAGGCTGAGTAGAGGGCTAGTGCGCCGCTCTCGCCGATGCCATAGCCTCTGCTGGCAAAGAATCTCAAGAGTCGTCTAGCGGCCTCGAAGTCTACCTCGTGTTCGCCGCCGTATAACTCGGGCTGGTAGAATCTCAGACCGACAGCCTTGTCTCTCGTCCTTATCCCAGCAACATCCTGGTTGGCCAGCGGGAACACTACGTGCACCGACTTTTGTTCATACTTGGCTTGCGCATATTTGGCAAGTCCTGCTGAGGTCCCTCCTGTTCCGAAGGCAGTGATTATTCTGAAGTCTCCGAGCGAGAAGCCGTGAGCTTTGAGTTGCTGGTCGATCTCTGGCGCGGTGGTTGTCTCATGGGACCGAACGTTGAGTTCGTTATCATACTGTTCTGGACAGAATCCATCGTAGATTTTGGCGAGTAGTTTAGCAAGGCTGATCACGTCCTGTTTCGCGAGCAGCGCCTCCACATCTCCTCGATTCTTGTCGAAGACCGCCGTGTCAAGGCCGAGTTGTGCGAGCTGTTCTCGGACATTTGCCGCGGCGGCTTTTGCGACCACAAGGTTCTGGTCTATCTTGAGTCCTGGTGCTGGGCATATGTCAACATCCAGGTTCACGGATCGTACTCCTTCATTCTTGAGTTCGTCCAAGACTCCTCCTTGCAGCTTTCTTGAGACGAGAACGATTACATCAAGCCCCAGGTTTCGTAGCATCCCAAGAGCCAGACCGAAGTTTCCGGAGGTTGCTTCGAAGATCTTCTGGCCAGATCTAAGCTTACCTGTAGCGATCGCGTCTCTGGTTATCTCTACTGCGGGTCGGACCTTGACGGAGCCGCCGAAGATTTGAGAGTCCAGTTTACCGAAGACTCTGACCGGCTTCGAGTCTATTCTGATTCCATACTCTGCCTTGGCGCATTCGGATAGGGCGTCCGTTAGGTCAACTAAGGGAGTTGGATTCGCAACCACTCCAGTCTTGTCTCCTCCCGCGACATGGGGGGTCCGACTCAGGATCTCTGCATCGAATTTTCCAAGGAGATCTTTGTCGATTTGCGGTGAGAAGGAACTGTGCTGCAACGATTATCCATAGCGTAACGGACAGGGCTTTATATAACGTATGTCATATTGGGACCCTATGACCGGGACTTACAAGGCGCCAGAGATCCCAACCAGCCAGATTACAGGAGAACTGGTCAGAGACGAGCTCCTGAGATGCTTTGAGAGCGCGAACAAGGAGTTCTTTACTCTACTAAATCAGCCCGTTACCGATGAGGCATTGAAGACACAGGTCAAACAGTTCGTTGAGGGAGTATTCCAGAGCTGCGGCGTCAGCTACACCGAACCAACCAAGACGGGAATCTTGACAGCCATCAACCAGTGCAAGAGTAACGCAGAGAAGATGATGGGACCCAAAGGAGCAGACATAATCAACCACCACTACACCGAAATGATGAAGCTAGTCAACAGACTTCCTGAGAAGGAAGCTTACGTCCCAGTTACTCGGATAACCTGATTATCCTGAGAAGGAAGGCAATGTCCCATTTTTCTCGAATGAGTTATTGATAACTTATCTTCGGCTGCCTCTGAGTCATAAGCAGGGTTCTCGCTCACATGGGCTTTCGTGCGAGCTCTTAAGTCGGTCTGGCAGTATTACGCTCCCTCAAACGAGATTCTCGCACTCTTGGAACTATTCAGGAGGATGGTTAACGATTCCATACGTATCGGTATCGCGAACGATGCGTCTTCGCTGAGAAAACTTTCACTCCTCTCCTATAATCAGCTGGCCCATTATGATTCTCCAAGTTATTACAAGCTCTGCGCGATAAGCAGAGCAGCTGGAATACTAGCCGCCAGGAAGAAGTCTCTCAAGCGAGGCTTCCCCACCAGACAGCCTTATTCTGCCAGATCCTTTCTAGTCTCCTGTTACGGCTTCAAGATCAAGAGTGGAGCATTAGAGATTCCGATATTACGAGGGGAACGTCTCAGCCTACCCCTGACCAATCACACATTGGGTGTCATCTCTCAACTAGGAGTCGAGGTGCGCTCTTTCACACTCACTCGGAACAAGCTGTGCCTCTCTATCGCCCGAGACGCTCCACACTTAGAGTGCACATCAACAGTAGGCGTGGACCGTAACCTCCGCAATCTCACCGTTGGGAACGAGAGTCAGATCCGTTACTACGACCTCTCGGAGACCGTGAGAATAGCCAAGACTACAGCGCGCATTGTAGCCTCCTTTAAGCGAGACGATGATAGGACCTTGGGGGTCATATCCTCGAAGTATGGGCGGCGAAGAACCGCTAGGACCGCTCATCTCCTCCACAATGCTACAAAGAGGATTCTTGCACGAGCAGTCCAGGGAAGAGAAGCAATAGTCTTGGAAAATATCCAGGGCATACGCCGTCTATACCAGAGGGGTAACGGTCAAAAGAGGAAGTATCGTGGTAGGATGAATGGGTGGAGCTTCAGCGAAGTGCAACGTCAGATCGAATACAAGGCCCGTTGGATTGGCCTACCAGTTATTCGTCTATCTAGGCGTGAGACCAGAGGTTCCAGCGTGACCTGTCCGAGATGCGGGGAGAGACTCCAATCTGACAAGAGACTGGGACGTAAGCTCTGGTGCGGAAACTGTCGAATCGTAATGGACCGAGACATCGTGGCGGCTGTAAACATGGCTCGGCGGGGACGGGTGAGGTTCGCACGTTCCCGGCCTCCCATCATCCTAGAGGCGCAAGGCGAGGCAGATGAAGCAGTGATGGGGAACCCGACGCCTACGGTAATCCCAGGAGTCAATGCCCCGAAGCCAACTCCAATAAGGAGTTCCCCAGAACCTTTTAATCAGGTTATTCTGCGCGAGTCGAGCTGATTAAAATAATACTTGCTCTCGGCATCGTGGCCGAGAAGCGCATTGACGGAAGTGGCGAAAGACCCTGGCTGGATGGTTAATCCAGTGCTCTTCATCATTGTAGTTGGGCTCTCAGTTCTTTTCGTCGCGGCGATTCTCTACCAGATCGTCGGCGTCCGCTAGCACCCGTTCTTCAGCGAGACGCTACCGGAGTAGGGCAACCATGAACGGTGACATCGATGTTTCAATCCGACCGTATGCTGAAGGAGACCTATGGCTGTTGGAGAGGACGCTCGGAAACCCAGGTCAAATGGTGCATTTGAACGGGCCGGAAAGCATAGAACATATCCGGAAGCGTCACAACAAATTCCTTGCGATGTCTGCGGACCCGCACGCTGGATGCCAGTTCACGATTTTGGCAGGCTCTCTTAATGCCCCGGCCGGTAATGTTGGATATTGGGAAAGCGAATGGAAAGGCAAGACTGGGTGGGAGATGGGATGGTTCGTGCTACCCGAATTTCAAGGGCGTGGAATCGCGACTGCGGCGACTAGACTGGTTATAGACTTGATTACCAAGCTTGAGAGTCATGAATTCGTCTTCGCATTTCCTTCGGTGGAGAATCATCAATCTAATGCCATCTGTAGAAAGCTCGGATTCATACTGACCGAGCAAGTTAGTTCCGAGTATCCGCCCGGCAGCAAACGCATGCTGCGCTGCAATATTTGGATGCTAACTCTCCCGGACGGTGGAATTGATACGTCGGCGACGAGTTAGGAGGAGGAGAGACGTTCTCAGGGTCGGCTTAAGTTCCCGTGTGGGGGCCAAAAAACATGAGACGGAAGAGTGAAAGAGAATCAACCGAATTCTTGCAGTTGGAAGATTATTCCTTCTCAACCGAAGATTTTACAGAACCGCTATTCATAACTAATTAGTAATCCCGTTGCATTCTGATCCTAAACCTTGGAACAGGCGACAGCGCAGCTCCATACGCCCCGCTCAGTGAGACTCGAGAGGATTGTTGACGAGACTCCTTCCATTCGCTCGTTCTGGTTTAACGACGTAAGCCTGCACAAGGCTCACCCTGGACAGTTCGCCATGGTCTGGGTCCCAGGCGTCGACGAGGTGCCTATGAGCGTCCTCGCAATCCATGGCAAGAACGAAGCGGGGGTCGTCATCAAGAAAGGTGGTCCGGTCAGTACAGCTCTCTGGGAAAAAAAACCCGGCGACTTGTTCTGGGTCCGGGGACCCTACGGACATCCATACAGCGTTGGACACCATCACAAACTCTTGGTTGTCGGAGGCGGGACAGGTCTCGTCCCACTGCTGTCTCTCCTAGTTCACTTTCGGGGCCGCGACGTCACCCTCATCACAGGAGCGCGGACCGCCAGCGAGCTCCTCTTCAAAGACTGGCTGATAGCGGACAGCAAAGAACACCATTTCAAGCTAGTTTTCGCAACAGACGACGGAACGTACGGAGAGAAGAACCAGGTCCCCAAAGTCGCCGAAACAGTTCTTAGAGACGGACAATTTGACGCCATCTACACTTGTGGCCCCGAGCCGATGATGAAGAAGATCTATGACCTCGCAATGGAAACCCGCTGCCACATCCAGGTAAGCTTGGAAAGGGTGTTCAAGTGTGGTGTAGGAATCTGCGCGGCTTGCGTAATCGGCCCCTACCTGGTATGTCACGACGGACCTGTATTCTCGGAGGCGGAACTTAGCGGCATGCCCGAATTCGGACACACGAGACGCGACCTCTCCGGAAAGAAGGTTCCCTTAGGGGCGGGTCACTGAGTATATCACTCAATCTACTGATTCTCGATGTCTGGAAAGTCGCGCATCTGGGCAACCGGCCAACTGAAAGCTGGAGCTCAGCGATCTTATCTGGCTAGAAACGCGAGTGGCAGATAGAACCAGATATCATGACCCCGAATCTCTGGGCAGGGCTCGTGCACTACAACTATTCTTCTCTTCGTCAACCCGTTCTAAACGAAAACTCTTCTCGGCAGAACCAGAAACCCGCTTGCTCGCATATCGCGGGAATCTAATCCTTTGACGTAATGATGAGTTCGCTACCCGTAGTCGTGCAGGAGAAACGCTACAGTAGTTTCAGTAATCTCTCTCCACTTTGTTCTCTGCAAGCCCATTCCAAGTTGGGAAATTGCGAATCTGGACTCGATCTGAAATCTCGGTTCTTAAGAAATTCTGGCGGTCGATGACTGATCGAGAACTGTCCGTTCTCTTGGACAGATCTCTAGAGGCGGTTCGCTCTTGTCGTCAAGATTTGTTCGGCCGCCGTTGGTTTTCTCCATTGAAACGCTGGGAAGGTGAGTCAGGCATAGTCTTCGAGAACGAGTTGGTGCGAGACTATCTTAGGGGTGCGAGTCAATCTCAGCTTGCGGAGAAGTTTCACATTGGGTGGAGCAAGCTCAGGCAAGTGCTCGTTTCTCATGAGGTCCAAATTCGTGGAAAATCGCAACAAATGTTCATAGATCGTCATGGAAGTTCTCCTAAAATCAGGATTGGGCTGAGCCGTTCGAAGCTCTACATTATTTTTGCAATGTTTGGCGACGGTCTTCGACCCACCAGCCAGACGGAACGAAGAACTCACATAATTGGGCTCGCTGCGGGTCGGGACCGAGATTTCGCTGAGAACTGGATCTCCGAATTTGAACAAGAATACTCGGCTCGACCAGCTCTCAAAATAGTTGGTGTCAACAATATTCAAGCCTTGATTTCGTCTGTCGACATTTGGAATGATCTACACCGCTTCGCCTCATTCGGAACCCGATCCTGGGGTCTACGGGGAGCAGTTCTCAAACACTTACTTTCGGATAGGGTGTCTCGGACAGTCGTTGGATATGGCTTGAGGGGTTACTTCGACGCAGACGGTTCCGTGAAATACCACGTCAAAAGATCATCGAGACAGGTCGCGGTCAGCTCTGTGAACCCAAAGGGTCTGAAGCAGATCTCAACTCTCCTCGAGAAGATCCGCGTCCGACATAGCATCTACAGAGACAGTATTGCGATATTCGGTAGAAGAAACCTCTTGGATTATCAGAGAATGATCGGGTTCGGAATCGCCAGGAAGAACGAAGCGTTAAATAACATGATCTCAACTTTTCGCGTGAGATAAGATAGGGAGGGTTGTAAGTACGCCAACACACGGCTCGTTGACTAAGCGGAGGGTGGAACAAAGTCACTCCGGGTCTGAGCGGGCAAAGTTAGGCAGCAGACTCCTAAGATCGTAGCTCTAGATAAGCCGGGGCTTTCACCGCGTGAACGGGTTCGTAGGAATGCGCAGAAGAGATTTGTTCTGGGCAGAAAACCTGGCCAGAACTACATCAGAGTTTAAGCATCAGACGGTCCGATTTTTCCATTCAGACGCAAGCATGCTATAGCGCACGGTATCGACAAAGTGGTCGTAGATGCGCTCTCTCTGCCGAGATACTCCTTCATGCTTGAACCCCAATCTCTCTGGCACCATACGACACCTTGTGTTCTCGTATGCGCAAGATATCTCTACACGGTTTAGGCCAAGTTCATCAAATGCGAGATCGACAAGTGCGCTACATGTTCTTGTCATGATCCCTTTTCCCTCGAAGGATTTGCCCAGCCAGAAACCGATCAATGCAGCTCGGTTGTCCCAGTCGATATAGTCGTAGGTTACGACGCCTGCTAGTGATTCTCCCAACCAGATCCCCATCAGGAGACGCGTCTTTCCAGCATGGTTCTCTCGATTTCTCCGGATGAATTGGTTTGCAGCATTGACGGATCGATAGTCGTCAACGAACGGGAGCCATTGTCGAAGATGAGCTCTGTTGGAGTCCACAAGTTTGAACAGTTTGGGCGCTTGTGTCCGTTCCAGCAACTTGAGTTCTAGATCATGATCAATTGCTAGCGGAAACAGATCTTCAAGCGCCTCGACGGAGTGAAAGTCTCGTCGCGCTTTGGCATGTTTGAGAGACTGATCGAGTTTAGGCAACAAGCATCTATACGACTCTGACCAACTTAATAGCCTAGATTTGATGCGACGTCCGACTGACTATAACTCGCTGGTTGGTCCAGGTATTCTTGTCCTTGATGATCGATGTTTTGCTCGGCATCCAATCACTCCTCATCTTCCTGTTCGCTGGCTACGAGTATCGTACCTTGATGCACTTCCCGACCCTTCCGAACCAGACTGGGACCGCCAGTGATGTCCCTCTGGTTTCCATAATTTTGCCTGTCAGAAACCAGGCCGGAACCGTTAGTGACTGTGTCAGCTCATTGGTGGGTCTTGAATATCCCAACAAAGAGATCATCGTCGTAGACGGTGGCTCAACCGACGGGACCCGGGAGCTTGTACAGAAGTTCGCTCATGAGATCACGCTAGTTGACGAGGAGTCCCTGCCAGTCGGCTGGGTAGGAAAGAACTGGGCATGTCATCTTGGCTACAAGAAATCGCGGGGCGAGCTGCTCCTATTCACCGACGGTGATTCCGTCCACGCAACAGACAGCCTGGCAAGATCCGTGAACTACCTTCAGTCTGAGAACGCGGATCTTGTTACACTTGCGCCTGGAACTATCCTGAGAAGCTTTTGGGAGAGACTCCTGCAACCACCAATCTTTCTTCTGATCATGATTCTAGTAGGTGGAAAATTGGTTAATGATGATAATCGGCAGAATGCGATTGGAAATGGGCAGTACATGCTCTTTCGTCGAGAAGCTTACGACAAGATTGGGGGGCACTATGCCGTTCGTGACAAGATTATCGAGGACTATTCCCTAGGCAGGTTGTTGAAGAGAGCGGGGATGCGGCTGCGGTTTGTCACCGCCTCGGATGCCCTAGGAGTCAGAATGTACGCCAGTCTAGGTGAGATCTGGCGGGGCTGGAGGAAGAACTTCTACACGGTGTCCGAGAAGCACATGCTACCTAGAGCTGTCACTCGAATCTTCCTGATGTTCACGTTCCTCGTATTGCCATTCGCTGTCCTAGGTTACGGCATCTTACTGGCAACAGCAACCCCTCTGAACGCCTACCTGATCGCCGGACTCTGCATGTCTGGACTCCTGTGGCTTGGCATTATCGTGCTAGACAATTCCATTGGAGTCAGCTCTCTATACGCACTCATGTTCCCACTTGCTATCATAGTCTACATTTTCATCGGGATCGATTCGACAATTCGAGGGTCTCTAGGCTTCGGGTTCTCGTGGAAAGGACGAGTATATGGGAAGCCGATAGAAAGACAGTTAGAGCCCAGCCCAGTCTAACAAACGCAGATTCCAAGGCGTCCAACACATGAGCCAGGTTGTCGAACAGGTCTCAACCGAGATTCTCGAACGACTCCTAGCTCTCGAAAACCCTTCTAAAGAGGATGTTAACAAGGTCAAGATCGAGGTCTGCAGAAAGTACAAGTCGCCCTTCGTCCCGGCTAACTCAAGCATTCTCGAACTCTTATCTGATGATCTTCGACCGAGACTCCGACCCGTCCTAACTGACAAACAGGTGCGCGGCATAAGCGGCGTAACCACCGTGGCAGTGATGCCCAAGCCCTACGGTTGTCCTCACGGAAAGTGCAACTATTGCCCTGGAGGTCCCGAGGTAGGCGTTCCGCGCGCCTACACTGGAAAAGAGCCTGCAGTGATGAGGGCTCTCGAATCAGAATACGACCCCTTCCTACAAGTGAAGAGTCGACTATCGCAGCTACGGCACATGGGTCACTTCGTCGACAAGGTCGAGCTGATCTTGATAGGAGGCACCTTTCCGTTCCTGCCTCGGACGTATCAAGAAGAATTCGTCAAGAGATGCCTGGACGCTCTCAACGAGCAGGAGTCAGGATCGCTTGACGAGGCCAAGCAAACTGCTGAGAATGCTAAGGTGAAAAATGTCGGAATTACGATTGAGACTCGGCCCGACTGGTCTCGGAGAGACCATGTAGACCACATGCTGTCTATGGGTGTTACCCGAGTCGAGATAGGTGTCCAAACCCTCTACGACGATGTATACGAAAGAATCCATCGCGATCACTCAGTGGCAGACGTCGTCGAAGCCACGCAGACTCTGAAAGAGTCGGGTCTCAAAGTAGGATACCATATGATGCTGGGTCTCCCTGGCTGCGACGAGACACGAGATCTGGAAGCTTTTCGAAGGATGTTCGAAAGCTCAGATTTCAAACCAGACATGCTGAAGATCTATCCATGTCTCGTCACACCTGGAACCAAACTGTATGAACAATGGCAAAGAGGAGAGTACCAGCCCTACTCGACAGCGCAAGCCGCCTGTCTAATCGCTGAGATCAAACGGTTCATCCCTCCATGGGTGAGGGTAATGAGAATCCAACGAGAGATTCCTGTTGATGGAATCGCGGATGGAGTGAAGAATGGAAACCTTCGCCAACTGGTCCAAGAAGAACTGGGTCGTCAAGGAGTCACGTGTCGTTGCATAAGATGCCGGGAGGTCGGACAGCACATCATGAGAAACGGTTCGAACCCTAGAATCGATGATGTCAACATCCAACAAATAGCGTACGAAGCGTCAGGAGGCACTGAGGTCTTTCTTTCATTCGAGGACCCAGCCCAAAGCCTACTAGTTGGATATGTTCGGCTACGGATTCCGGGTGACAACTCTCATCGTCCCGAAATCAAGGACAAGAATGCCGCGATTATTCGAGAACTGCACGTCTTCGGTCAAACTGTTCCCGTTGGCACAAGATCAGAATTGGCGTTTCAGCACAAGGGCTACGGATCTAGGCTTGTTGTTGAGGCTGAGCGCGTAGCGTCCGAGGAGTATGACAGGACCAAGATGGTGGTGATAAGCGCTCTTGGGACGAAGAACTACTACTCACGTTTCAACTATCATCACGATGGACCCTACGTATCCAAATCATTGACTTAGGAAAGCCGCGGCCGGATACAAGCGAGGTAAAATCAAGCCATGTCAGCTTCCGGACTCGAAGGATACCACGGAGAAATCCTGCGCCGACTTAAGAGCGCCAACGCCGAGATTGGCAGCATCATTAGAATCACCACAAGATCAGGCGAGGTTTTCGAAGGAACACTGTTCCCTAGATCAGAATACACTGATCCGAACCACT
>Ga0209055_1000643_pt1 | contig 24324 bp, 27 predicted proteins | sample GraSoiAngelo_110_FD_185875 | JGI IMG/M metagenome (GOLD analysis project Ga0209055, IMG submission 185875) | Grasslands soil microbial communities from the Angelo Coastal Reserve, California, USA - 14_0903_12_30cm (SPAdes) (version 2) | ecosystem: Environmental > Terrestrial > Soil > Grasslands ... | reverse complement strand
GTCATCGCACTCGGCGAGCGATTCGGTGAATCGCCCCTACCTGTTGGCGCAACGCCGCGCTTGAGTTCGATGTTCGCGAGTCCCATTCCAAAATTGCCGTGCTGTGGATCGTCGGCCAGCAACCAACTTTCGAGATGCTGGTTCATCATCGCGGTGCTGATGGTGAAATGGAGCGCGGGTGCTCCACCCTCAGCGAGCGGTTTCGGATTTAACTTTCCATCGAGCGCCGGCGCGTAATCGACGATGCTCAAGCGCGCGCCGGAGGCGAGCACGCCGAGTGCGCGCGGGTGATTCGCATCTGGCGGATGATGCAGAAATTCCGAGTTAAAACCTTTGACGATTCCATCCACGTCATGAACGCGCAGCTGATGTTGATCGATGAGCAGTCGGTTGGTCGGCGGTTCGCCTTTGAACAACGTGATTGTGCCCTCGACGCCCCAGATCCGCCCGATGAGCGAGCCAGTGAGCAACGTGATGATCCCGAGGTGAGTGATGAGAAATGCGACGTGATGTTTGCGCCACGGCCAGCGCGAGAATGCGGAAACCGCCAAGTTCGCGCCGAGCAAAATGAGCCAAACGTTGAACCACGGTGCGCCGTAAACGTAGGCGCGCGCCACTTTCGCATCGAAGCTCGATTCGTAGATCGTGCCCGCAATCGCGGCAACGATTAGCACCGCGAGTAAAACGACCGCGAGCTTAAGCGACGCAAAGAATTCGAAGATCGGATTGCTTTGCCAAGGTCGCCACGGGACGAGCCCGTCCGACTGGCGGACCGGTTGCTCGGATAAATTCGAATTGGCCATGCCAGGATCGACATCTTCCGCGAGAAGCAGCGTCGCTTCAAGGTGGATCGCGCGCTCCGTCGCGCGATGTTATTAATGCGGCTGCGCCGCCATTTTCAGCATCGGGCAAGCCGCCTTCGCCCTACTACGGCGTGCCTTGGGGACTGCTCGATTCACCATTATTTCATCAAGGCCGCGCGAAAAGCGCGCAGATGTTCGGCGAAACGCCCGGCGGCGAAGTTTTCGTGCAACCGAACATCTTCACGAAGCAAATTAAGTTCACTGTCGATCTTGAGCGGTATGCCGCGATTTTGCTTGAGTGCGGCGGAAAGACGATCGAGCGCGAGCACAACTCGGCCCGCACGATACCAGAGCGTTTGCACGGATGTTTCTTTGGTGACGACGAATTCTGAATCGGTCGCAACGAGCGCGCGCAAGATCGACATGATCGAATCGATGTTTGGATTCCAACTGGGCGCGCGACGCGCCAAATCATCCGCTTGCTTTTGCACCGGTTCGACATCGGAAGAAACTGGTTCGGAAATTTTCGGTAAAGCCGGCTCAACCGCCGTCGCCTTCGCGAGTAGCCACGCGAGCGCGATGGACGTTCCCTGCATATCGGCCGCAGGACCAGAATCAGTCCGGGACCGCCACGCCGCTTCGCGCAAGGCCACAGCCTGACCGGTGAGCCAGGCGCGCGGGCCGATCGACAGATCATCGTCGCGCCAATGTTTCGGCTCGTTGATGGATTGGCTGTCGAGCTCAAACACGAGCGTGGGATGGCCGGCTTTCAAAAGGTCGTTGTCGACGTTTTGATGACAGGCGACACAAGTGTTGGCGCGGACATAGAGGCTGCGCAGGTCGCGCATCCCAGCGGTAACGCGCATCGCATAATTCCAATCGGTGCGCGTGTGTCCACGCAACCACGAGCCGGCCGCGCCGTGACAACTTTCGCAGGAAACGCCTTCGTCCGCGTGCGCGGTGGAGGCGAGGCGCATTGGCGCGACGGACTGAAATGGCGAATGACAAACAGTGCAGCGCGCATTCGATTGCGCTTCGCCAATTCCAACGGTTTCCGCGATCCGCGCCGAACGGGCATCGAGCAAAATGGCAAAGGCGCGCGTATGAAAATCCTGGCGCGACCAGGTGGTGTATTGGCTGCGCTTTTCACCCGCCCCGCCGTGACAACTGGAAGATTTGCACCCAACTGCGCCGATGAAGAGCGCGCCCTCTTCGCGCGTTTGCTTTACATCTTTGGCAAAAAGAGCTGCGCTCAATGCAAAAAAGCTCGCGAGAAAAATGATAAAGCGACGCACAGATGGCCGATCCACCGCGCGAGATTAACACCGCCCGTGCGAGTAGTTCCATGCTAAAGGTGAATGGCACGCGAGGCGCGTGCGGCGAAGCCGAGACTTATTTAGCATCGCCCGGCGGAGCGGACGATCCACCTCAATTCGTCTGCGCCTTCCAGCGTTTGCGGATTGGTTTTGTGTAGCGGTGGATGTCGATGTTCCTGGCGCGATCGACGCCTTCCTTCACCGCTTCGGCCGAGTCTCGGTATTTTTCCTTGAGCGATTTGAAGAACGGCCAGAGGAAAGGCAACGAAAGAAAACCCCAGTGCACGTTTCCCAGCGAAGGTTTCGCCTCGATTTCCTTCTCCTCGGCGCTGGAGGCGTAACGGATCGCCAATCCGATGGCGAGACCAAGGGCGAGCGCGCCCAGGATGGTGGGCACGGGGTTTTCGCGCAGGAAAAATTCCGTGCGCTGGCGGGCCATGCCTGCTTTTTCTTTCGTCTGCGCCCAAGTGTCGCCGGCCGCCGCCGAAACTTTGTGCGCGGTGCGCCGCAAGCGGCCCTCCGCTTCGGGTGAAGTTTGCTCTTCACGCGCCTGCATCGACGCAGCCAACGGTTCGTCTTCCTTAAATTCGTCGCCGCTTGGATTCATCATATAAATGATTCGTAATTCGTCGCCGATCTGCGCCTTTCATTTGTTCCTCACGTCCATCAATTAAACCAAACGCGAAACAATAAGGCGGAAAAGCGGAGGGGACGAGCATGAAAGAGAAATCCGCGCGATCCCGATCGGGGATCCGCAGCGGATTTTAGGCGTGAAAAATCAACGAGCGAGCGCTCGCTGATAGGCGGCGTGAATCTCGTCATTCGCGACAACGAAGTTCACCTTGTCGATCTTGTCGTTGTTGGCCAGGAACTCTTGAGTTGTTTCGACAGCAATCTTGGCCGCTTCAATAATTGGATAGCGGTATGCGCCGCAACTGATCGCTGGAAACGCAATGGTCTTCACAGAGTTTTCGAGCACGAGGCGGAGTGAGTTTCGGTAACAGTTCGCCAGCATTTCTGGTTCGCCGCGATGACCTCCGTTCCAGAACGGGCCGACGGTGTGGATGACAAAACGCGCGGGCAAATTGTATCCGCCAGTGATTTTCGCTTCACCCGGCTGGCAACCGCCGAGTGTCCGGCACTCCGCGAGAAGCTCCGGTCCAGCGGCGCGATGAATGGCGCCATCGACTCCGCCGCCGCCAAGCAACGTTGTATTGGCCGCGTTCACGATTACATCCACATCGAATGTGGTGATATCGCCGCGAACGATGTCGATCTTCATATCCACATTTTTCTCCATGAAACAGGTTTCAAAAAATGGCAAAGCACGAAGGAGGAAGGACGAAGGAAACCCGAATGCTCAAATGACGAAACTCCCGGGTCGGAGCGCTTTTTGTCATTCGGATTTCGTCATTTCTTCGGCATTGGATGTTCGTCATTCGTCATTGCTTCGTCATTGAAGGTTTCATGGTGCGAGCCGGCCGATTAGCCACTCGCCGTTCCCTTGCAACGCATAACGAAAGCGATCGTGCAAACGATTCGGACGTCCCTGCCAGAATTCCATAATTTCCGGCTTCACGCGATAACCGCCCCAATGTGGCGGCAACGCGATCGGTTTGTCGGCAAAACGCTCGGTCATTTCCGCCATCCGCGCGTCGAGCACGCGGCGCCCATCGACCACTTCGCTTTGACGCGAGGCCCATGCGCCGAGCTGGCTGCCGAGCGGGCGCGAATGAAAATAACGCTCGGATTCTTCGCGCGAAGTTTTCTCCACCGCGCCGCTGATCCGGATTTGGCGATCCAGTTCGATCCAATAAAAGGCAAGCGCGGCGTACGGGTTGGCCTCGAGCTGTTTTCCTTTTTCGCTTTCGTAATTTGTGAAAAAGACGAAGCCGTCCTGATCGAATCCTTTCAATAAAACAACGCGCACCGAGGGCCTTGCGTCTCGCCCGGCCGTAGCGAGGCTCATGGCGTTGACGTCGCGAATGCCTGCTTCGATCGCGGCGGTGAACCAGTTTGCAAATTGCTTGATCGGATCAGGATCGAGATCGCGACGGCGCAGGCCATGGGCGGCGTGTTCGTAACGCGAAGAACCCGGATCATGCGGCGTCTCTAACATCTCTGACCGCACAATATTCGCGAGATTGAGATTGTCGATCCGTTCGACTACGCTCAGGACAAGCCGTGCGATTCGTTAGGCAGCGTTGGCCTGAATCCGGTACGGTTCGCCTGTGCGCAATGGCGAGCGCGCGGAAATTTCCCAGCCGATCATGGCGCATTTGCGGATCGCGTCCCAGCGATAATTCCCGAGGACACCGGTCTCGCGAATGACGCGGTCACACGGGATGATGAAGGCGATCGGATTTGCGCCCACCGCGCTACCGACCGCGCGCGCCGCGCGCCAGCTCGGTGAGATCGGGTTGCTCAGTATGATGTCGATCCAGATAGCGGATCACGGTTGCCACACGTTCGTAGTCGTTCATGATGGAATTCTGACATCGCGCGCGTCCCGCGCCCACCCGGTTCTTGCTGCGATTTTTGAGACTATCGCGGAGTTGCCAGATGCGCGAAATGAATATCGCAATCAGCCGAGCCGAATGATTCGTTCGAGCTCGCGTTGCAGGGCGCGATCCGCTGCGCCATCGTCTTGGTAACCCCAAACCGCTAATTCAAGCATCTGCGCGCCGATTTCGCGCCGGCCTCTTATAGCTGCACGCAAACGTCCACGGGCCGTCCAATCTTCCTGCTCCGCGGCAGTTGCGTTTTCGTAAGAAGAGCGGCCGTCCCAGTAACAATAGAATACGTGAAGCGGGGTGCCATTGTCATCGAACCGATAAGAGCGAATGGGCAGATTTGCGCCGTTGATCTGAAGGAGACGAATGCCGCTCTCGCGGTGCAGGACAAGGCCGCTGGCAGGCAAACAAATATCGGGCCGATGATTTTTAACAAACAATGCAGCGGTGCGTCCCGGAAACCAGCGAAAGAAATACATCATCCAGAGTTGGCCGTCTGCTGCTTCCCACTTTCCGCCGCCGCCTTCGCTATAGCGAAGCAGGCTTTCGGCTTCCGGCGGGATGGAGACTGATTTATATCTGCTCTCGGACACAGGCCACTGCACCGCCCAGCGCGTATTGGTGGCAATCTGTTGGTGAAGGGCGTACCAAGTTTGAACTCCCGCTTCGGCGAAGCAAATCCAGATTCCGAGGCCTGCCAGCAATGGCCATGGGAGCGGCCGGGGCGCAGAATTTACATCGACATGGGACGATTCGATTGCGGAATTCGTATTGCGAAGGAGGAGCAAACAGAGGAGCCAAAGCCCAAGCAAGCAGATAAAGAGGATGGTTAAACCGGCCGGGTCGTGCCAGGCTTCGATGGCTTTGGTGCCATTTCTGGCGCCGATCCATACCAGCAGTGCGGTGCGGACCAGATTACAAAAAAACGCGAGCAGCGCCCCGGCGGCGACAAGGAGAATGCGCGGCCGGATTTTAAACGCGTAAAGCTCGCCGAGGAAAAGTGAGACCATCAGCGTCGCCTGGAGCGAGCGCACGCCACTGCACGCTTCTTCGATTCCAATCAGACCGGCGCCGACTTCGATGACATTGCCGAGTTGAAGAGCGGGAATCCCGACGACGTTGAGCAGCGCGACATTGATCCCGGTTACAGCCCGCATGAGATTTTGCACGACGACTTGTTCGAGATGCATGGGCCATGGCACCGCTACAAGAAAGAAAACGATCGGAAACGCGAAGTGGCGGAGCCAAGGCAAGCCGCCCATCAAAAAGAGGCATCTTAAAGTCAACCCGATCACGACGAGCGTGAACGCCCAACTGATCAAACGCCAATCCGGATTCGCTTCGGCGACGAACCGGAGCGGCAAAAATAGGAACGCGCAGATGACCGCGGCAGCGGCCGGCAAGAGTCGCCCCGGCACCTTTCGGGGCGGCGGTGCAGGCGCCGGCCGATGTGGCCAGCGCCGCCAAAGCAGGTAGAGCGCGAGAAAAGGGACACTCCAGCCATAGCCATATTGGGGATTGAGCGACCACTCGGCTTTGAGTTGATTGATCACCTCAAGCCAAAGCAGTGCAAAAAGAACCGCGGTAGCTACGAACCGCCACGCGAAAACGTCCGAGCCGGGCGATTCGCTGAGACGCGCGCGAGCGAGGAGGGCTTTCATCTCTGCGCAAGAGTAGCCGCCTGGAAGCAAGTTGCGAGCCTTCAGGACGCACACGTGCCGATGTCAGAACGGAAGCTCGAAATCCGATTGTCGAAATGCGAAACAAATCCGAATCCTGCCAGACGCGCGCTCGCGACAACAGCCGGAGTCGGGTAGCCGTTAGCTGAGTCGCTGGGTTAGGCCCATCCCTGGAGCTGGCGGGAACCGTCCGGCGGGTGTGGATGGGAATGGGACGTGCTAATTTATCTGGGGCGGTACGGATCACAATTCGAGATCTCGCTGGCTGCGCTACGATTGCCTTTTTAAGAAGCCCGATCCTATCCCTTAAACTCCTTGGAAAAATCCGTCGAAAGAACACAGCGAACGTTCATTCAGCTTGCGCTCGGGATCCCGTGCGGGATCATTTTGTTCGTATTCATTGCCTGGGGTGGCTGGCAGGCTTACCAACGCTGGGAAGAACGTCATTTGGTACGCCGCGCGGCTGCCTATCTCAGCGGCGGTGATGTTAAATCCGCGGCGTTGAGCGCGCTCAGGGCCTTGCAGCTCAATTCAAATAGCGCTCGGGCCATGCGAATCGTGGCGCAGATTGCAGAACAGACGCGCGATCGGGCCGCTCTCGATTGGAGACAAAAGGTCGTGGAATTGGAGCCGCATTCTACTCAAGATGATTTGGCGCTGGCGGACTGCGCGTTGCAATTTGGTGAGATCAATGCCGCCGGAAAAACACTTGCTAACGTTGATGATGGTGGAAAACAGACAGCCGCTTTTCACGCGACGGTGGCGCGCTTGGCTAAGGCTCGGCAGGACCCAGCCGAAGCGAAAAATGAATGGGGAGAGGCGGTGCGTTTGGCGCCGAACGACGAATCATACCAAGTGCAGTTTGCGCTTTCTTGTCTCGAGCAAGCCGCCGCGGCGGAGCGGGAACAGGGTCTCGCTCTCCTGGAAAGGCTCCGCAATTCTCCCACGCAGCGGAGTGCGGCCACCCGTTCGCTCATTGTCGATGGCGTAGCGCATCGCCAACCGGGAGAGGAGTTGCGCAGTCTTGCGCGCGATCTGCAAAGCTATCCCGAAGCGATCTTCACCGATAAGCTCCTCTACCTGGGTATTTTGCGTCAATTATACGATCCGGAATACACCACCTATCTCACAAAGATCGAAAAAGAGGCTGCTGCGAAACCGGACGATCTGGCCGCTCTCCTCACCTGGATGAACGCGAACGAGATCAACATAGTTGCCATCGATTTCGCGAGATCGCTTCCCGAGGACGCCTTAAGCGCATGGCCAGTTCCATGGGCGATGGCCGAAGCTTATGCGAAAGTCAATGACTGGTCAGCGTTAGAGAGGCTGACCGCCAATTCAAACTGGCATCGATTTGATTTTCTGCGCCGCGCGTATCTCATCCGTGCGCTCCGAGCTGAAAACAAGCCTGTGGCAACGGAGCGTGAATGGGCAGGAGCCGTGAAAAGTGCTTCGGCTCAATCTCAATCTTTGCTCTTGCTGACGCGTATCGTTTTCGAGTGGGGCTGGAAGAATAAAAGTGTCGATTTACTCTGGCAGTTGGCGAAGTATCCCGAAGTCCAATTCGAGGCGCTTCACACACTCTATCTTCATTACACAAAGGCGGGTGATACCCAGGGATTGTACCGGGTGCTTTCACGGCTGACCGAGATCGATCCGGGAGACTTGAAAGTACAAAACAATCTCACGCAGGTTTCATTACTTCTTAATGTCGATCCGGAGCGAGCCCGCAAACGCGCGAGCGATCTCTACCGCAAACACCCTTCGAATGCCGCGTATGTCTCCACCTACGCGTTTTCCCTTTACGCAAAAGGGGATATTAAAGGCGCATTACGCGTCATGAGCACACTTCGGGAGGATCAACTTCAGGAGCCGCCGTTGGCCGCCTATTATGGCTTCATGTTGGCTGTTGCCGGTGAAAAGAGCAAGGCGCGCAAATACGTGGAGATCGGAAAAACAGCGCATTTGCTTCCCGAAGAAAAGCAATTGATCGACCGCGCCGAAGCGGCCTTCAGACAACTTTAGTCAGTCGGAAAACGGTTGTTGCCGGGGCCTTCGCCTCTAGGGATTTGAGTAGGCTTTTCGGGATCCGTGGGTACAATAACTGCTATAATTACCATATAACTTTCGGTAAATGGTGCTCGCCATTGCCATATTAATTAGACACATGAATACGCATGTGAATCGATCCAAAGATGATGAGGACGGTTTCACTCTCGTCGAAGTGGTGGTTGCGGCGATGCTCGTCGCTATCTTTTTCGTATCGATCTTCGAGGTAAATGCGATGTGCCTGCGATACATGGACGCCAGCAAGGAGTCACTGGCTGCTCTGCAAAGCGTCCAGGATCGCGCCGAGGTCTTGCGCAATCTTGCCTTCTCTGATCTGACAACTACTTCGTTTGTTCGGAATAACGTCATGCCTGCCAACTACACGCCTGACAAGACCCCGACACTTTTCTCCAAGAAGGCGACCGAGGTAGTCAGGATCACGCAATACCCAGCGGCCAACGGAGTGACCCAGTTCACGCGCTTGCCGAACGGCACCGTCACCACGGATTCTGTGGCGACGGATCTCGGGACGGGGTTGGTGCAAGTGGACGTCTCGGTTTCCTGGAACATGACCCTGGGCGGTCGGCCCCGAACTGAACAGACAAGCTGCATTGTCTCGAATGGAACGAAGAAATGAGACTTGGAATTCCAGCAAAAACTCACGCCTTCACTCTCATAGAAATGATGGTCGCGATGGCAACTGCCTCGGCCATTCTTGGCGTCACCGTGACCTCGTCAATTGCTTTACAAAGAAGTTTTAATTCGACTGACAACTACCTTGCGACGCACACGCAGCAAATCCGCATTGTGGATTTCCTGGCTCGAGATGTGAGACGCGGATTGAGCGTCGTATCGTCAGTCGATGAGCAAACGGTCCAGATACAGATTCCAAAGTATATCATTCAAGCTGGAGATCCGGAGGCGATTTTGAATCCGTTGCTCATAGGAACTCCGCGCTCACCGAGCCGAGCGATCGTGAGTCGGGATTATAACATAAACTACGGGGCCGCGGCCCCCAGCTTTGTTCAGTATAAAGTCAACGGCGCTTCGATTGAGCGCTGGGAGGACGGGGTTAGAACGACGATTGCCTCAAGCACTGACAACCTACTTCCGCAGACGATCGACACCGAATTAGCCAATACCGAGTACACCACCACGTCCATTACGTTCAAGCCGATCTCCGTGGCGGACCGAAGCGGAACAATTGTTTACGCGACTGCTTACCTGAGAAATCGGCGGCGCCCTCCCCCATAGAAGCCTAAGAGAAACCAGGCAAACCAAAAAAACACCCATGCAAACCAAAAAAAACACTAACGAAACCGGTAACGTTTTGCTCTGTGTGCTCGGCACGATTTTGATCGTGTCGCTCATCGGCGCGACCGTGTTGCGCAACTCTACTACGCGTTTGAACGCGTCATCCAATCAGGTGCGAGCGTGGAAGGAAGCGCTTTCCGCCGCCGAAACAGGCGGTGACATCGGGTTTGCCGAGCTAAGGAAGCAGTTATCCGATCCGGCGAATCAGTGGGCGGGGTGGACCCCGTCCGGAACGGGGTACGGGTATGTCAGCCCGGAAACAACGTTCGGCAACAGTAACCTCAGGGCCCGAACCGGCGTAGAAACATGCTATTTCGATGTCTCCGGCGCTTTTCATCTCGGATCAAATCCAGATCCAAACGCAAATAACTGGTATCGTGTCCGGAGTAAAGGAACGGCACCCCTCCCGAATCTCAAGCGAACCGGGATGGATGACGCGCTCACCAACGACGGCCTCCAGCACTTCGCTGCGTTCGGTTCAATGCAAATGCAGGACATCACAGCCCGAGGCAAGGGCAATAGCCTTTTGCGCAAGATCGATTTCCAATACGATCATTTCGTCGCGACCTACGGACCAAATGGTGACGGCCTCAACAAGGCTCTGGTAACCGCATCCTATGCACCCTCAATCTCGCGGCGGGTCGAGCAGATCGTCATGCCGGTGACACCCTTTTTCGACGCTGCGATCAAATCCGCTACCACCTTCTACGGACTCGGCTCCGCCGCCTGGATCGACAGCTACGATTCGCGCAACGGCCCGTATGATCCCACGGTGAAAACCAATCCCAACAGTCTCTATTACAACGATTCCCGCCACGGGAACGTTGAGATCGGCAGTGCGACAGCAACAATCATGGGCACGATTTATGGGGATGTGGCGACAGACGGAGGAAACGTCACTAAAAAAACCGCCAACGTTACTGGAACCATAGATAACAATGTTCCTTTCACCCTGCTGGACTACCAAATGCCGGACACATCGGCATGGACGTACCAATCCTCTCCGACCAATGTGACAAGTACCAAAACTCTCGCGCCGCCGAGTGCCGGAACCTCCAATGCTCCAATTTATTATGTTTTTACGACAATCACCGGTGCGTTGACCGTGAACCCGGCCGTGGTCGGCGGCAACCCGGTGGACACTTACGTTGCCATCCGGGTCACAGGCGACATCTCAGGCGGCAACGCAGGAGTCACGGTAAACCCAAAGGTGCACCTCAAGATATATTTCGAAGGCAATATTAGCGTTAAAAACAACAATCTTGTAAATCAAAACCCGAGCTTCGCAAACCCGTACGCTGGGAATTTGCAGTTCTACGGTATCAGTCCGCCGGCCGGCACACCGCAAACAGTCACCCTCAACCCCGCCACCCCCCAAACTCTTGCCGCGACGTTCTACGCGCCGAGCGCGGATGTCCACGAGAATGGAAACCCCGACTTTATCGGGACAGTGGTCTGCAAAAGTTTTTACTCGAACGGAAACATAAGTTGGCATTATGATCGCGCCCTCAATGATGAGGGGCAGCTCCTCGATTTTCGCATCGCCAGCTACGTAGAAGATACCCGTTAGTCGCAACATTTCCTCGCTCGCGCTCCACCTTGATCGTAACTGAAAGCGCAAGCACCAACGCGCTTTCTCGAGCAGAAGATGCAAGTGCGCTCTAAGTCGAAAACCGCGACCACAAAAGCTATCACCGCGGCGTTGCAGGACCGGAAATCGCCCTAATTGCGCGGAAATCAAACTGGTTTGAATCGGGAAACCTGGAAGCCAGGAGACCAGAGTTCAGGGTTCAGCCGGCCTCCCAATCTCAGCTCACTCGTAAACTGAGACATTTTAGCCCTATTTGAAGGGAGGAAAAAAGAGGCGGCATTGGGAACTGCGGCGGCGTACAACGTGCTATAATTGACAGCGTAGACTATAACTGCCATATTCACCAGAGATGACTCATAACCGTTTTAAGCGTCCTCAGTCAGGCACTACTCTGGTCGAAACAGCCGTGGCCGCCACCCTTATCGCTGTCTTTTTCGCGACGATTTTCGAACTTAACGCGGTTTGCCTGCGCTATATCGATGCGAGCAAAGAGAGCATGGCGGCGCTCCAGGGAGTGCAGGACCGCATTGAAGCCTTACGGAATCTCGCCTTTACCGACATGACGAATGCGACCTTCGTGCAGAACCTGATGGTCAATCCAGCCAATGGCTCCGATTTCGCCAAAACAAAACCGACCGAGGTCGTCACCATCAAAGCCTACAATACCGCAACAAAAAGCACATCGGGAACTGGGATTCAAATCTCGCGTCCGGTCGGCGCCATCGTAACTCCATCGATAGCCGGTTCACTCCCGAGCCCGACAGTAGTCCTAGTCAATGTAACCTATCAATGGAGTATGCTGGGAGGCCGGTCTGGCAGTGAGCAGACCGAAACCGTCATCTCCTCGGGAACCAAAAAATGAAACTCAGCCAAATTAATAATACGAAGGGGTTCACTCTTGGCGAGACGATGGTCGCCATGGGGATCGCCTCATTCATGCTCCTCGCCATAATTACGGCTTCGATCGCGCTGCAAAAAAGCTTCAATGCTGTTGACAACTACTTTGCCACCCAGATTCAGCAGATTCGCATTATCGAATATCTCAACCGGGATGTGAAACGCTCATATGCCGTAACCAGTACGGCTAGCCCACAAAAGGTCACTTGCACGATCCCGAATTACATCATCCAGTGCGGGGACCCCGACGCCAACGCCACCTGCACAGGGACCCCCCCGATGCCCCCCTCCGGCTGCACCCCCCCTGGCTGCAACATCGGCACCCGGCGCAATCCGACTGTCAAGTTGAGCGCTAACGGTGTGAGTGTTGATTACGCCTTAGACGCCGGTGGATCCCCAATCACGACCACGGTGGACTATTCCATCAGCAATCAATCCATCATGCGGACAGAGAATGGCCATCTTACAACGATTGCCTCGAGCACCGACAATCTGCTTCCATCCTGGTTGGACGTGGACGTGTCCAATACGGAGTATCTGTCCACCAGCATAACCTTCCTCCCCATCTTCATATCAGGAGGAGCGACGGCGGAACGAAGCGGTACAACCCTTTTTGCCACTGCCTACCTCCGCAACTTGCGACGAGGGAACTGAACCCACGACAATAAAAGTTAAAAATAGCCACCGATGAAAATGCAACTTGAGCGAACCAATACTGGCAGCACGATCCTTTGTGCGCTCTGCACGATTCTTATTATCTCAGTTATCGGAGCCAATGTGCTCCTAAACTGCACGACCCGCTACAATGTCTCTTCCAAACAGGTCAAAGGCTGGAAAGAGGCCTTGTACGCCGCGGAGGGTGGGGGCGATATCGCCTTTTCCGAGGTGCGAAAGCTCGTCGGCGTGATTGATCCGTCGACCGTTCTCCTCCCAGATGGATGGACTAAGACTTCCGGAAGTTCCTATAGCAATGGACCTTACACTTTCGGGCAGAAACTGGCCGACGGAACCGGGAGCCTCTCGGCACAAGTAACGGTCGATCAGCTAGCGGCCACGCTGGGTACGCCACCTTCGTCATGGCCGTATTTTCGAATCCGCTCAAAAGGAACGGCTACGCTCTTTGGTCTGCCGCGGGTCGGCATGGACGACCGGATGGACAATCTGACTAAAGCCGATAGCTTGCTCCGAAAGATCGATTTCAAGTACGACCATTTCAAAGCCAAGTATGGAGACGGCGACGGTAATTCACCAACAATAAGCCCTGTTTCCTTTCCGCAGGTCACGCGGCGGACTGAAACGATCGCAGTTCCGCAGTTTTTGACCTTTACCGCCGCGCTCGAGGCTACCGGCAGCTTTTATGGTCCCGGTACCGGTAAGGGTGGCCTGATTGACAGCTACGATTCCAAAAATGGCCCATACACCTTCGTCGCCACCAATTCTTCCTCGCCATATTACGGCGATTCGCGGAATGGAAACGTGTCAGTCGCAACTTCAGTCTTTCAAGGAGGCGGTAATATTTACGGAAACGTGACGACAAACGGCGGTACGCTCAATCTTAAGAACGGGCAGATCTACGGCACGATCGATAACAACGTGCCATTTACCGTTGCGCCTGTGGCGAACCCCTGGAGCCCAACGGCCTCAGGTTGGACCAGCACGAGTCCGGCAACCATCACCCCACCAGCTCCGCCATGTCCCAAGCAGATGCTGCCCAATATGTCTATTCTTCGTTGACCAGTGGAATAACCATTAGTCCCTACGTCGATCCCAGCACCGGCGTGGCACAAGAAACATACGTGAAGCTCGTGGTGAACGGCGATGTTGGCGGGACTATTACAATCAATAATCACGTAAACGCGCAGATTTACTTTACCGGGAACTTGAACATAAACACACCGCTTGTTGTAAACAGTAACGTTGACGGCGTCGCGCCAAATTACAGCCGGGCCGGTCACCTTCAGTTTTATGGGATTAGCCCTCCGGGCGGATCTACGCAACAGGTCAACATCACACCTGGGGGTGGCCCCGACAAGACGTTGTATGCGACTATTTATGCGCCGAATGCTAACGTGACGGTCAACGGCCCGACCGATATATATGGTGCCATCGTTTCCCACGACTTCTATGAGAACGGAAACACCAGTTTCCATTACGATAAAGAAATTGCCCAGCTCCTCCTTGCCGTGACCGATTATCGGATCGCGAGTTATATCGAAGACGTTCGATAACGGGTCCGCAGCTCTGGCTAGCTCTTAACCCGCGAAGAACTCTGTTCCCGGGCCATCTGCTTCACCTTACGGCGCCGCAACTCGTAAGTCGAAACCACCGCGACGATTAAACCTATCACCGGGAAAAACGTACTCGCTTCCGGAACTGGGTTCACCACCAGCGACCATTCTTCGAACCCGTCATTACTGGGATGCGTGTTGCCGAAGTGGGAATACAGATAGACAAAGTCAGATGAACTCGTGCCGGCAAACGCGCTCGTCGGTAGATACGCAAACATATCACCTGAGCCGCTTCCATGATTGCGCGAAGCATCCAGATAGACCGCATCACCCGGACCGAATGAATAGCGCAGAATCCCTAGGGAACTGACATCTTTCGTAGTCTGACTGCCCGTCGGCGAAGTATAGAATTGCAATTGGTCGAGTGAGAGCAGCGGATGGCTGTTGGTCTGATTAATATCCAGGAGCAACTTAAAATAGCTCGTATTGCCGATCATGACGGTGGTGGACCGAAGGTCTGCGAAAGTCACGTTGTGCGTCCAAGGACCAACCTTATCATCGAATGGAACCGGCGTGCCGGAAGTGTTGTAGCCCTGTTCAACCCCGTCGGCCTGAACACGCAGGAACGGCTGGATGTTGCCGGTACCGGTCGGCTGTTCAGGCGTCCAATCAAACTGCGCGCCGTTAATGATGCCGCTGTCGCCATTAATCAGGTCGACAATCGTGGCTTGAGCCGACCTGGCAGCGAAGAGAACTCCAGCGGCGACGAGCGCCGCGGCGATGGATCTTTTCAAGTTATCCCTAGTCATTCTTGATTTCTCCTGTTCTGCGCGAGTATTCGGTTGGGCCACGCTTTTATGATTGCCATATTCGTCATAATTGAGTCGCAACGTCAATAACAATTTCCATGGCCATCCATCAATTTCTCCCTTGAAAAGCCCTTTTTTATCTGGAAGGCCGAGCCTAAAGCCAGAAAAAATCGTGGGAATTAGGATTCTTTCCCCGCCTACTCGGAACCATTAAATCCTGACACTTTTGACGCGGTTTTTTCGCTTGTTGCGAGTCCTAGCGAGCGGGCGGGCGGTAAAATCAAAGCCGAACCACTCAGCTCAGTGACTCGAGTGCGGGCTGGGCGCTCGCGGGAGTTGGCGAAGATGAGCGGCGCAGTTTTTCCACTACCTTCGGTACGATTTCGAGCGCTCGTTCGACATCGGAATCCGAATTAAACCGGCCAAACGAAAAACGCAGACTGCCCCGCGCACGATCCTCATTCAAGTACATTGCGCGAAGCACGTGCGAAGCCTCCCCCGAGCCGGTGCGGCACGCCGAGCCCGCGGAGCAACACACTCCATGTCGATCTAATAGCAACAAAGCTGCATTTGATTCGATTCCGTCAAAATAAAAACTCGAAGTGTTCGGGAGTCGCGCCGCGCGATCGCCGTTGATGGACGCGCCGCTCACCGCTTCCAGAATTCCGTTTTCGAAACGGTCGCGCATGGCGCGCACGCGATTCTGTTCTTCCTCAATTGATTCGGCGGCGCGCTCAGCGGCTTTTCCCAATCCAACGATGGAAGCGACATTTTCTGTTCCGGCTCGTCTTCCGTTTTCCTGACCTCCGCCGATGATCGACGGTTGAAAACGAGAATTCCGCTTAACGTAGAGTGCGCCGACGCCTTTCGGTCCATGAAATTTGTGCGCGGAGAGCGAGAGAAAATTGATCGGGGATTCGCCGAGCCTGATCCGAATTTTTCCGGCCGCCTGCACCGCATCGGTATGGAAGAATACCCCTTTCTCGCGACAAAGTTCCGCGATTTTTTCGACCGGAAACAAAACCCCGGTCTCATTATTGGCCCACATCACCGAGACGATTGCCGTGCTCGGCCGGATTGCTTGCTCGAGCTCGCCAAGATCGACATGGCCATCTCGATCGACGCCAAGAAATGTGACTGCGCAGCCGCGTTTGGCGAGCGCTTCGCAATGCCGCAGGATGGCGCTGTGCTCTACCGCGGTCGTGACGACGTGTTTGCGGGAAGGATCGATCTGGAGCGCGGAATTGATGGCCGCGTTGTTTGATTCAGTTCCGCAACTCGTGAACACGATCTCGCTCGCTGGGCACCCAAGTAGAAACGCAACCCGTTCGCGCGCCCGATTGATTGCCTTCCGGACTTGCCCGGCAAATTGGTAACCGCTCGACGGATTGCCGTAAAACTTCGTCAGAAACGGCAGCATCTCCTCGATCACCGCGGGATCCAGCTGCGTGGTGGCGTTGTTATCCAGGTAAATGATTTTGCCGTCCGCAATCATCGTTTGAATCTAAAATCGGAGTTGCATCCCGCCAAATTACTCTTCCACCCGCGGCTGGCTCCCGGCGTGCTTCGGTTGGTGGTGCGTGTAGCGAAAATACAAATTGCGAAGATAAATCGGGAGCGGAAGCACGCTTTGCAGCACCCCCACAGAATCGTGCCGGTAAATCGCGAAGTAGGCGAGCAACAAAAACGATCCCAAAGCGCTGCATTCCCAGAACCCAAAAGGAATCACGCTCTTGCGCGCCCGCTCCGAAGCGATCCACTGGATCAAGAAGCGCAGGCCGAAAATGATGCTGCCGCTGAGGCCGATAATCTTCCAAGGAGTGAGCGCGAGCCCGAAGAACTTCGTTTCGGCGAGAAAATGCAAGCTGTTCATAACGGCGGAAACGTTGAGACAGATCACGCGCCCTGAACAGCTTTTTGTTCTGCGGCACAAGTTTCTAACTTGCGAACCGTCGGGTTCCGGCAAGCTGGAAGCTTGCCGCACTTCCGTCTAAATTGCGGCCATGACTTCGATCTGGGGCCGGGCCAATCCGCAACTGCGCGATCTGACCGTTTATGAACCCGGAAAGCCAATCGAGGAAACGGCGCGCGAGCTCCAGGTCGATCCAGCCGCAATCATCAAGCTCGCCTCGAACGAGAACCCACTTGGTCCCTCGCCGAAAGCAATTCAAGCGATGGGCGCCGCATTGGAAAACGGCCAGCTTTATCCAGACGGCGGCGGTTTTTATTTGCGCAGCGCGCTCGCCGCCAGGCTCGGTTTCGCGCGCGAGAACATCATTCTCGGGAACGGATCGAACGAAGTGATCGAGTTTCTCGGTCACGCGTTTCTAAATCCCGGCGATGACGTGATCGTCTCCGAGCACGCCTTCATCGCCTACAAATTGATCGCGACCCTCTTCGGTGCGCGCACGATTGAAACGCCCAGCCCGGATTATGAGCACGATCTCGAGGCGATGCTCAATGCGATGACGCCGAAAACGAGAATAATTTTCATCGCCAATCCAAACAACCCGACCGGGACGTTGATCTCGCAGATAAAGATCGACAAGTTCATCTCGTGCCTGCCGGAAAACATCGTCACCGTGTTCGACGAAGCTTATTTCGAGTTTCTCGAGAATCCGCCCGACACACTTCAGTACATTCGCGACGGTCGGGACATCGTCGTCCTGCGCACCTTTTCGAAAATTCACGGCCTCGCTAGTTTGCGCGTCGGCTACGGAATTGCCCGGCGCGAATTGATCGAGGTACTCCAAAAAACGAGGCAGCCATTCAACGTTAACCAAATCGCGCAGGTCGGGGCCCTCGCCGCGCTCACGGACGAGGCGCATCAACGCGAAACGCAAGAGATTGTCGATGCAGGCCGCAACTACTTGCAGGAGCAATTTCGTGAAATGAAACTCAAGTTCGTGCCGGGCGCGGCAAATTTCGTTATGGTGAATGTCGGCGACGGAGCAGTTGTCTTTAAGAAACTGCTCGCGCAAAAAATTATCGTGCGCCCGCTTAAGGGCTACAACTTGCCGGAATGGGTCCGCATTACCGTCGGAACGATGGAGCAAAATAAAAAATGCATCGCAGCACTGAAGAAAGTTCTATTGTAAGATCGACTTCCGCCGAAGATCGACAATTGATAGCGGGCGATACGATCGCTGCGATCTCGACGCCCGCAGGCGAAGGGGCGATTGCGCTGGTCCGGATTTCCGGTGCTGATTCGATCGCCGTCGCTGACAAAATTTGTCGCGCAAAAGCGACGCCGTCGGAATTTGCGTCGCATGTCCAGCATTTTGGCGAGATTGTCGATGAAACGGAGCGGTTGATCGATCAAGTGATGATGTCGATCCATCGCGCACCGACCAGTTACACTGGGGAAGACTTGGTCGAAATCAGTTGCCACGGCGGAATGTTGGTAAGCGCGCGCGTGCTGGAAGCTTGTCTGCGCGCCGGCGCCCGCGCCGCGCGTCCGGGCGAGTTTACCGAACGCGCATTTCTCAACGGCAAAATGGATCTCACCCAAGCCGAAGCCGTTATCGATTTGATTCGCGCCAAAACCGATCTCGCTCTGCGCTCCGCGACCGAACAACTCGAAGGCAGACTCGGCGAAAAAATCAGGAAACTCCGCGACGAATTGATTTCTCTAATCGCGCACATCGAAGCGTCGATCGATTTTCCGGAAGAAGGAATCGCCCCTGATGAAGATGAAAGATTAAGCGCGCGACTCGATTCAATTCGCAATGAAATGTCGATCTTGCTTGCGACTGCCGGCCAAGGCCGGATTCTGCGCGAAGGCGTCCGCGTCGTGATTTACGGCGCGACCAATGCCGGCAAATCGAGTTTGCTCAATGGGCTGCTCGGTTATGAGCGCGTGATCGTGAGCGAAACTCATGGAACAACTCGCGACACTATCGAAGAGATGATCAATCTCCGCGGCGTGCCGGTCCGTTTGCTCGACACGGCCGGGCTGCGCACCTCGACCAGCAAACTTGAGCGCGAAGGAATCGCGCGCACGGAAAAGTCGCTGGAAACGGCTGACCTCCGCTTGCACATTGTTGATGGCAACGCACCCAAACCCTCTCATTTCGGAAAACAAACCGCGAACGGGAATGAAATTGTCTTGCTGAACAAGACCGATTTGTCCGAGCACAGCGACTGGAAACATTTCGCCGCGCTGCGTATTTCTTGCCGAACGGGAGAAGGTTTGGCGGACCTGGAAAAGGAAATTCTGGCTCGAATTACAATGCAGAACTTGCGGCCGGAAAGCGTAGTGACGATCAACCTGCGCCATCGCGATTGTCTGCGGCGCGCACTGGAAGCATGCCATCGCGCACGCAAGACGATGAACGACGGGCTCGCGCCGGAATACTTTTCTGTCGATCTGAATGAGGCGTTGCGTGCAGTGGGTGAAGTGATTGGCGCGGTCGAGGTCGAACAGATTCTCGATTCCGTCTTTGGCCAGTTTTGCATCGGCAAATGAGAGCGCGACGGGAAGACAGGCGTCCCGCCCGCCGGTGCACCGCGAAGCAACGACACGCTCGCCACGGGACGAGTCCGTCCGGCTGGCGGACTGGCAGCATGTCTGCCAAGACAGCCTGGAAGGCTGTCTTCCGGCTGTGAATGCCTACGAGCGATTCGTTAGGCCGCTTCTTTTTTCGATCGATCCGGAAACGGCGCATCATTTCACGATCGCATTCCTGCGCCGCGCCTCCCAGGTCGATGTGGCCCTGCGCGCACTGAAGTTTTTTGAACCCCCGCCGAAACCAAAAGCCGTTTTCGGCCTGACTTTTCGAAATCCGATCGGACTGGCCGCCGGTTTCGATAAGAACGGCGTTGCCTTGCCCGCGTTGGCCGCGCTCGGTTTTGGTTTCATTGAGGTCGGCACTGTGACCGCCAAACCGCAGCCCGGAAATCCGAAGCCGCGCATTTTTCGATTCCCAGAGCAAGCGGCGTTGATCAATCGCCTCGGATTCAACAACGAAGGGGCGGATGCGATCGCGCGACGGCTGCGCAAATTGCACGCGAGCGGACGCTGGCCGGCGGTCCCGATCGGCATCAACATCGGCAAATCGAGGACGACGCCGCTGGAAGGGGCGACCGACGATTACCTCTACTCCTTCCGTCTGCTTCGTGAGTTTGCCGATTACATCGTGCTGAATGTCAGCTCGCCGAACACACCGGGCTTACGCGAGTTGCAGAAACCGGCTGCGCTGTCGCAGTTGCTGCGCGCCATTGCCGACAAGAATCAAATTACGCGTAAACCGATACTCGTGAAAATTGCGCCCGACCTTTCGCCTAACGAGTTAGATGAGATCGTCGCGACGTGCGAAGAGAATAAGGTCGCAGGGATCATTGTCACGAACACGACGGTCGATCATTCGTCGATCCCGCCGGCGCTTGATCAAGAGGGCGGCTTGAGTGGCGCGCCGCTGCGCGAAAAATCGACTGCTTTGGTCCGCGCCATCGCCGCAAGATCGACCATCCCCGTGATCGCTTCCGGCGGAATTTTCGATGCGGAATCCGCGCGCGAAAAAATCGAGGCCGGCGCACAACTCGTCCAAATTTACACTGGCTATATTTATCGCGGCCCGTCACTCCTCCGCGAGATCGCCGAAGCCTTGTTGTAAGATCGGCAATCGGGACGCCCGGTTCTATTGCGGAGAAGTTTCCGGCTCCGGCGGCGTGGATTCGCGCGGCTCCCGAGCCTGATGGTGCCACCGCCGGTGCCGGGCTTCGATCGCTTGCAATTTGGCGCGCTGTTCCTCAGTGAGATCGGCCGCCATTTCCCGATGCGCTTCCGCGATCGTTTCGTGGACGCGTCGCCCGGTGCTCCCTCTAATCTCTTCCAATTGGGCGGCCGCTTTATCGAGTATCGGCGATATTTTGGCGACTTGTTCCGGCGTCAAGTTCAGCTGCGCCCGAAAGCGGTCGCGCATTTTTTCGCTCATCATTCCCCGATGAGGCGGCGCGAAGAAAAGATGGCGCGCGTGGGACGCCCCAAAGAAAGCGCCCGTCATTCCGCCCGCGACGAAGACAAGGACGAAACCGACGATTAATTTCCATTTCAACGCGCGATTCATTGCAAAAATTCGTCTTGAATCGCGGAATCCGCGATGGCGAATTCATTGGCCAACGGCTCGCTGATCTCACGGCTTTGACCGGCTTCGCGATACGCGCCCGCCGCGGCCACGACCGCGACGGCGACGGCAATGAGCGCGACGCGCCGAACCAGACGCGCCAGGCCGAGCGACGCAGCCTTCTCCTTCGCGCGCCAGAGCGCGACGACACGCGTATCGAATCCGAACGGCGCCTGCAGCGGAGCCTCTTCCCGGCTCAGCGCCGCTGCTCGAAGCAACCGATCGATTTTCCCATCCACATCCGTCATAAATTTTCCCTCACGGAAATTTTGGCGAGCTGATCTCTCATTTTCTGGCGCGCCCGAAACGCCCGCACTTTGATAAGGGCTACGCTCCAGCCGGTGATTTTGCGGATTTCCTCAACGGAACGTCCTTGCAAGTAAAGCAGATCGATGGCGAGCCGCTCGACCGGTTTTAATAGACCAAGAAGGTGTTCGACGAGTTGACGGGACGCAAGTCGCTCGTCCGGCGCCAGCTCGCGAGCTGAAGTGGCGAGATTTTCCACGACGGCTTGTTCCTCCTCGCTCAAATCGGCGTAGCGCAATTCGGGGCGCGCTTTCTCAGCCTCGATTTGGTTGAGGCAGGTGTTCACAGCGATGCGCGAGACCCAATGTTCGAGCGGCACTTTGCCCGAAAATTGAGATAATTTTTGAAATACTTTGATGAAAATCATCTGACAAAGGTCCTCCTCGGCCGTGCGTCGCGGACGATGCGCACGCACCAATTTCGCCACCAGCGGATAGAGCCGCCGAACCAGTTCGCGAGCGGCTTCATCGTCATTCCGGAGCGCAGCTTCAACCAGTGCGCCTGCATCAAGATCATCCATGTAGTCGAGATCGCATCCACACTATTAGGTAAGACCAGCCTGGACACGTTATGGTTACAAGTTGTCGTCGGATCGACAAACAAGAAAATGTAACCCGCGCGACTCCCGTCCGGTCATCACCTTTGAAAGGGAGCGCAAAAGCGCTTCGCAGAAACAACAAAACAACAAACAGGAACAAACATGAAACGAAACTTGCTTACACTCGCTGCCGTGGGCGCGATCGCGCTCGGCGGCTTTGCCATTGCGCAAGCGCAAGGCGGTCCCGGCCGGTGCCATGGCCAGGGGTTCAGTCTCGAACACTTGACCAAGACGCTGAGCCTTACGTCTGATCAACAGTCAAAGGTTCAGCCGATTCTCGATCAAGCCAAACCGCAGATCATCGCCATCCACAAGGACGCGATGCAGAAAACTCAGGCGGTAATGGCCAGCACCATGTCGCAAATTCGTCCGGTGCTTACGCCTGAACAGCAGACGAAATTCGACGCCTTGCAAAAGGCCCACCAGGACATGCGCGCTGCGCAGCAAGAACTTCACAACGCAATGCAGGAATAACTTCGGTTATTTTTGGGGTGAAGCGGCGGCGATTCGGGAAGGGTCGCCGCCGCATTTTTTTCGCCCAACGCCCGCGGTGATTAAGGCTTCAGTCCCGCTTGTTTTTGAACGAAAATAAGAGCGTGATCACGCCGAGCGTTGCCAATATCGCGGCGACCACGAATCCGGCCGTGGAAATTTCGAGACGGGCGTGGAATTGCGATTTCATCCGCGCCGCGGCGCCAATCAAAGAAAACAACAGCGCCATGTAAATCAAGATTAGGCTGATCGCTTTTTGGGTATCGGCAGAGATCTTCATTCCAAGAATTGTACGGCGTCTGTGGTAGACCCCAACCTTAGATCACCTTCATCACGCGGCGAGCAATCAGATATGGTCGCGCGGGAAAAATCAAGTGCGCACTTATTTCTGCTTCTGATTTTTCGCCAAACGGACCGAGCCATCGCGCGATAAAACCAACCCCGGAAACCGGAAAACAGTCAGAAAGCCACGCTCCGCCGCCATTCGGCGAGGAATCACGAATCACGAATAACGAAAACCGTGTTCCAGCGCTCCTTCGTCATTTGAGCATTCGGGCTTCTTTCGTCATTTGTCATTCGTGCTTCGTCATTGCCTTCAGTTCACCCACTTATCACTCTGGGAAACCAGGATGGGCAATTCTTCCATCATGTACTGGGTTTTGCCGACCGCGCCGATCATGTGCGTGCCGGTGGCGCTGTACCACTTCTTCGACATCTCCTCGCCGGTGTGGCAGCCCCAACTCTTGATGTAAGCGCGACGCGCAAAAATACCGCGGCTGATCTTGGTCAACTCGGAGTCGTGCAGCCACGATTTACAGGCGCTGTCGATGTTGTTGCTGTAATCGAACATGAAACAGGCCCGGTTGGAATGTCCGAAATATTCGAAGCCCGTTATCTTCAGGCGTTCGCGGTTTTGGCCGTTGTTCAAGTAGTTGATCACCTCGCTCCCGTTCTGAAAATAAATCAGGTTGAGATGAAACTTCTCCCCCACCGAATTGATGTAGCCGATCAAGTCCTGGTGTTCCTGTTTGGCCCGGTCGAGATAACCTTGCTTATAAACAAGCATGGTAATCATGGCGTCAGGCCCGAGCTGGGCACGCACCTGTTCAGTGCGCAAGCGTGCGGCGTGGAGGAAGTTTGCCCACCAATGATCGTGCGGGTAGGCTTTGTATTGCTCCCATTGATGCAAGGAAGGGCCGCCCACGAGCAAAATGTATTCGCCGCTCGCCCCGCGGGCTTGGACCGCAACTGCGACAGCCAATGAGAAGATAATAAGCAACCGTTTCATCGAATGGAGGAGAGCACTATCTATGCTGAAGACGGAATTGCGCAAGCGGCGGGTGGATCGAGCAGTCTCTTGTCCGCCTTCGGACGGACTCGTCCCGTGGCGAGCTCGATGCTGAAATTTGGCGGCAAGGCCGCATTAATTGACATCGCCCGACGGAGCGGCCGATCCACCTAAAGCTCGTTGCGTATGAGGTCTTCCCATGTTTGTCGTTTGCGGATGAGGGCGAATTTGTCGCCGCGTACGAGCGCTTCGGCCGGGAGCGGCCGCGAATTGTAGTTCGAGGCCATGACAAATCCGTAGGCGCCCGCGCTCATGA
>Ga0209055_1000642_pt1 | contig 24354 bp, 28 predicted proteins | sample GraSoiAngelo_110_FD_185875 | JGI IMG/M metagenome (GOLD analysis project Ga0209055, IMG submission 185875) | Grasslands soil microbial communities from the Angelo Coastal Reserve, California, USA - 14_0903_12_30cm (SPAdes) (version 2) | ecosystem: Environmental > Terrestrial > Soil > Grasslands ... | reverse complement strand
GTACCTAAGGAAAAGACCAACAACGGGACGGGCCTGATCAACCTGGCCCGGAATATGGGCGCCAGCGTGGGGATCGCGACGGTAACCACGCTGCTCGAGCGCCGTGGCCAGTTTCATCGCCAGATTCTTGCGAGCCACGTGGACCCGCTCCACCCAGGCTACCGGGCGTTCGTGGACGCCACCAGCCAGCACTTGATGGTGCAGGGCTCCCCCGCCGCGCAGGCTTCGGCGCAAGCGCACGGCCTGCTCGACGGACTGCTGCAGCGCCAGTCCACCATGCTGGCCTTTGTGGATAACTTTTGGCTCCTGGGCGTCGTTTTCCTTGCAGTGATTCCGTTTATGTTCCTGATGAAGAAAGCGGAACCTCAAGCCGGAGCAGTACCGGTGCACTGAGATCAGACGTACAGCATTCGTTTTTGACACTAAGGGTCCGAACTAAGGGGGCAAAATGCAACACTTGAACGGTTCGCCAATCAACAAAAACTCGCATCCGCAGGACGATGAGTCGCTGATCCGCGGCGCGCTACGCGGAGATCCGGACGCGCTCGAGACGCTCTTCGCGCGGAACAACACCGCGCTCTACCAGACTGCGCTGCGGCTGCTGGGCAATCCCGAGGACGCCAAGGACGCGCTGCAGGAGGGTTTGCTTTCAGCCTACCGCAACCTGCGCCGGTTTGAAGGTCGCTCGCAGTTCTCCACCTGGCTTATGCGCATCGTCATCAATGCGGCGCTGATGCGCCGGCGCAGCCAGCGCGCCCGGCCGGCAGTCTCGCTCGACGATCCTCCGCGGGAAGACGAGTTGCCGCTGGCCGAGCGGTTTGCCGACACTGGCCCCAGCCCCGAACAGGTCTGCGCGGACAACGAGCTGCGCGAGATGCTGGAGGAGGACCTCGAGGAGCTCTCACCGCTGCTGCGCTCGGCGTTTCTGCTGCGCGAGATCGAAGGGCTCACCACCGAGGAGGCCGCGAAGACGCTGCGCGTCTCGCAGAACACGCTGAAGGCACGGTTGTGGCGCGCGCGGCAGCAGCTCGCGGACAAACTCCGCCGCCGCTTGCGCCGGAACGATTCGGTTGCCACCGGCCCGCAAGGTGGACGGTTCGGGCTCGGAGCAATGTCGTATGCTTGCGGCGCCGACTGAAGGAAGAATACCCATGACCACGATGCTCGAAAACACGCGGAAGGTGCTGCGAGGTGAGCTGCCCGAGCCGCCCGTTGCCCGGTTGATAGGATTCAAGCTGCTCGCCGCCCAGCCCGGTGAGGCGGTAGTTGAGTTCGAAGCCAGCGAGCGCCACGCCAACCCGATGGGCACGCTGCACGGCGGCGTGCTGTGCGACATCGCCGACGCGGCCATGGGGATCGCCTATGCCTGCACACTCGAGGAAGGCGAATCGTTCACCACCATCGAGATGAAAATCAATTTCCTGAAGCCGGTGTGGAACGCAAGACTGAAAGCCGTAGGCCGAGTGGTCAAGAAAGGCCGGACCGTCGGCCTCGTTGAGTGCGATGTGACCGACGAGAAAAAACATTTGGTGGCGCGCGCGTTGAGCACGTGTTTAACGCTGCGCGATAAACAAGCGCACGGCCGATAACCCCTGTGGTCTAGCTCCAGTGTCCCGCTGGCACATTTTGCCGCGGATCTCATAGCCTCGAGAGCCGCCGCTACGCTCCAACACTGGCGGCGCGAAGGTTCCATTACATGCCCTGTGTCTTGGCAAATGGATGTTGCGACACGCTTAGAAGATTCTGAGATGTTCTGTAGCTTCCTTCATCGCTCGCTGAACGTCGAGGGTGGCTTCTTTGCCGAGAGCAAGACGTGGTTGGCAGTTGATACTTGCAGTAAGTAGCTGAGAATCTTGACGGCCACAGGGTGAGAATGATGATCTTCCGGGTTGATGTAGTGTTTGTGGATACTAGGACCCGGATTCACCTCCAGGAGCACACCCCCGCTCTGTCTCAGAGAAACCGTGGGATCGTTCGTGATGATATCCACGCCGGCGATCGTGTTTCCGATCATACCGAGCACCTTTCGGACATCCTCGATGATCGCTGGGCAGACGAGATCCGTAATCTCATCATCGTGAACCGTGAGCCACTCGCGGCTGGAGTCTAGTCCGGGACGCAATGATCGGACCAGAATTTCGCGGCCGTCTTCCGGCACCGTCTCTGGCGATAGCCCTTGCGCTTGAAGGGTCATTTGCGTGGTCAGGTCGAACGGAACGCTTCCGGAACCCGGCTGCTTGAGAAGTCGTGCGATGGTCGAGCACCCGTCTCCCGTCACCCGGACGCCTCGCTGCCGAACGGCGTGGATCAACTCTCCGTCTAGCCACAGAAGGCGACACGTCTCTCCGAAAATCATTCTTTCGACGAGGAACTCCTTAGCGAACAAGGACACAGAGACGGCGGCGTTCTCCAACTGCCTTTCGGTGCGGACGTGCGTGGTGACCCCGGCGCTGGCAGTGCTTTCGCGCACCGGCTTCACCACATACACTCCGGGGTTTTGCGCCAGGAATTTCTTCGCTTCGGACAACTCCTCAAGCCGGAACACCCCATATTGTGGGACCGGAACGCCTTGCTCCATCGCCAGCCGATAGCAAAGAGCCTTGTCCCCTGAGACCCCGTTCACCACAGGATCACCGAGCTGCACCATGCGGTTCATGATGCGGGTGCGTCGGCCATTAAGACGAACTTCCCACAGGGCATCCGCTAGGGGAACAAATTCCGCGGAGAGAATTTGCGCCGCTCCCTCCCAGTACCGCCGGTAGTCCTCGACCGCTGGCTCGAAGTGAGCTGTTCTATTCTGTCCGAGATGAACCCTGGCGGCACGGAGAATGCGGAAGACAATCCGCTTCAGCTTCAGTCCCGCTTGCAATCGTTCTCCCATCTCGCCTTCTTCATTGATCACCACACCGGTCTAGTCTGTGCTCTATCCCGACTTGTTAAGAGGGTTGCCGCATCTTGTTGGGGGTGTGGTTCGCGTAGCAAGGGATATAACCAGTGTTAGGATAAAGCTAGCGTACCTATTGGGGCCACGCGGTGGCTATCCTGCTTGAGAGGGGAGTTTCCAATGCATAAAGAGGCGTGCGTCACTCGCAGGAGGTTCTGCATCGACTCCAAGCTCTGCTGCGAGACTTAACTGGTGACATTGCCGCAACCCGGCTTACAGCGGCAACTGGGACATATTAGGACTCGGCAACTTCCGCTGCAGCGGCGAGGTCTCGCTGCTCATAACATGAATTCTTCCAGCTTTTTCCTAATAACCGATGCGTGCTCATGCCCCACGCCCCTTCCTCGCTTCACTGTAGCAGGTTTAATTGTTACGGTCCTGGAAATTAACTCCAATTTGCGGTTTACAAGTGAAGTGAATGCACCTAAAATAGTTAACTGAGCCAGGGGCGTGGGTGGCAACTAAGCAGTTTAAGTTACCCGCCATTGTCCTTTCAGCAGCCACCTTAAACCCGGCGAAGAGGGTTCTCGCCAATGCTTAGCTCGAACGAGACCCTCGCGGCGTACCCGCGGTGTTTGACGCGGATGTTGGTGAGGGAATGTCCGGTTCGTGATGGAGGCGGGCTAGGTCGAAAACCAGGAGAACAATTCAAGGGGGGGTGAGATGGATCTTATGACAAAGACTCGAGAAAAAATTGGTGCCGCCGAACCCGGCGCAGCCTTGACCCCGACGGTCCTCGATGAGGCTGGCATCCTGATCGTGTGTGACGACGACTCGGACACGGAAACGCTGCGGGCCATTTTCCGGGAAGCGAAGTTTACTTTGGAATGCGCAAAAAACATTACGGCTGGTTGTGAGGCTGCAGCATCCGGTCGGTTTCAGGTGGTGCTCTCTGTGCCGCTGCTGAATGACGGATCATGGAGACGCTTGATCGACCTTGCGCATCACCAAGATCTAAACTTTGAAGTCGTTCTCTTAGCTCGCAACTTTGACCTTAAGCAGTGGGCGGAGGCACTGAAGGACGGGGCGTTTGACGTGCTCGACAGCTTACATGAACTGCCAAAGGCTGCCGAGGTTGCGACCCATGCCCTTGGTGCCGGCCACCTGAAGCGCTTTCGGTCGCGTCACAATGTGGCCTGCACCACGAAGGTCGCAAGATCCTTTGCACGCGGGGCCTGAGTAGGGGGTAGGAGCTTCAGCTCCAACGGAGCAAGCAAGTGCCGGACTGAAGCCCGGCGCCCCCGCCGCGGCGGACACTGCCCTTCAGAGTGTGACAACCTCGATTTCCATAGCTTGCATTTTTTGTAGACGCGCGGAAGTTCTTGGCAGATAGCTTGCAGCTGTCCCAACTATCTGACTGTGAGAGCTCACATACGCCCATTGAATTGCAGGGCGAAGAATTATTGCCTTTCCGCCAAGGCTTGAAGGTCGGACTCTCTACTTGCATGAAACGGAAGCAGGCGTCTGACGCCGCCCGAAACTCCCACCAAATGGGAAAAAAGAGCAGGCGAAATACGCAACACAGACAGCAACCACTCGGCGAGTCGCGGATGATCCGCCAGCCAGAGCACCATCTGCGTCAAGACCCGGTAGTCCTGCAGCAACATTTGGCGGTCGCGTTCAAAGGCCCAGAGCCATTCCTTTGCGTTTCCCAGTCCTCGAGAGGCGTACTTGGCCAGAAGCTCGGCTGTCATCAGCGCCTGGGTCATGCCGCCGCCGGTGATAGGATCGAGAAAGCCGGCGGCATCGCCGAGCAAAACGATACCGGGAGCGACACCCGCGCGCGCGTTGCCAGCAAGCGGTGATGTGCCCATCAGCGAACTCACCTGCTCGGCACCCTCGAGTCGCGCGGCCAGCACCGGTTGCGCGCGCCACCAGCGATGAAACGCCCGCTCAATTGGTTCGCTCAAGGCCCCGGCGTAAGTAAGCCCCGCCACCAGCACCTCCTTTTCCGGCAGCGGGGTCACATAGAGTTCGTATCCGGGACAGACAAACACATCCACCCACGGCGGCTGGGTCTGGCCCGTGCCTAGGCGGAAGTGAGCTCGTGTGCCGAATCGTTTTCGGCGCTGCGGCTTATTCAGCCCCAGAAGGTGCCGCATCCGCGAGTGCACGCCATCGGCCGCGACCACCAGCGCGGCGCGGCGTGGCTCCCCGCCCACGAGCAGGCCGGCTACCCGGCCGTTTTCGCAGAACGGCGCATCCGCTGCCATCCCGGTGTGCGCCTTAACACCTGGTGTAGCCGCTGCCGCTTGGAAAAGGACTTGATCGAGATGTTTTCGGCGCTGTCCCCGCCCGGCGATAGGCAACCCGGCAACTCTCGGGAAGCGTCCCTCGGCTGTCTGATTGCCGAAGTGGTAGCGCACACCATAGAACGGGGCGCCACCCACCGCTTGGCCCAATCCCAGCCGGTTCAGGACGGCCACTCCGGCCGGCATCAACCCCTCGCCGCACGTTTTTTCTTTGGGAAATCGCCCGCGCTCGAAGATCTCAACCGTTAGACCCTGGCGGCCGAGCAGGATCGCCAGCGTTGACCCGGCGATCCCACCTCCAGCGATAAGGACATCTGCCATGCCCGTCATATCCGTGTTCCTTCAATCGGCTACTCCGTGGGTTCGACTGACCGCGGACGCCTTCAAAACAACTTGGGCAGAAAACGCGGCTTGTTCCCCATCGTTACCTGGTACGCGGGGTCGGCCAGCAAAACGGTTTCCTCAACGGCCACACGCCAGCGAAGGATCCGCACATGAGCCACTCCGCCCCAGACTGCGGTCAGCCAAGCCGTGTGGATCAGGGGCAGGGCGAGCAGCTCGAGAAAAACAGCGACGTAGTTAGGATGCCGTATCCAGCGATACGGGCCGCCGGTGACGACCCCCAAGCGCGTCGACGCCATGACTTGAACGTTCCAGTGCTCGGACAACGTGGTCATCACCCACCAACGCAGCCCGTTGGCGAGAACAAACAGCAGGCCCATGGCCAGCGCCAGGCGGGGGATGAGCGGCCGGCGAAATAACACAACCTCCAGGCCCGCCGAAACTAAAACCCCCGTATGCAACAGGACCATCCAGCGAAAATTTCTCTCGGGCACTTTCACAACGCCCTGCGCGGAAAGCTGGCGTTGATGGCGCGCCGAAATTCGCATCTCGACCAGACGGCCTAGACCCACGGCCAAGAGCAACCCGATGTACGCGGTGATGCTTACGCCCATCTCAGAAGAAGCATCTCCGAACTGAAGCCTGGCCCGAAAGCGGCCAGCAATCCATATTCACCGGCGCTTGCATTTCGCTTGTTCAGACACTCGTGCAGCACGAAAAGCACGGAGGCGCTGGAGAGATTACCGTAGTCGCACAACACATCCCAGGAGATCTGCGTATCCGCACGGCTCAGCCCCAGCTCCTCCTCCATGTACACGAGCAGCTTCTGTCCGCCCGGATGGAGGATGAAAGAGGAAATCTGTTCCCGGCAGAGGCCATGGCGTCCGAGGAAGGAGCTGACCAGACTCTTGATTTTTTCCCGGATAAGCTGCGGCACATCTTTCGAGAGCACGATGTGAAAGCCACTCTCCTTCAAATCGAAGCCCATCGCATCGAGCGAATGGGGAAAGAGGTAACTCGTCGTATCGAGGATCTGTGGCCCGCGAGCCGAACGGCCGGTGACAACGGCGGCGGCAGCGCCGTCTCCGAAGAGCACACTGGAAATAAGGTTGGCCTGCGATAGGTCGCCGCGCTGAAACGTGAGACTGGGCAATTCGACGGCAATCACCAGAACGTTGGCCTCGGGAAATCCGCGCATGAATTCCCAGGCTCGGGAGAGCGCCGCGGCCCCGGCGGCGCATCCTAGCTCGGTGATGGGTAAGCGCCGGACATCCGAGCGAAACCCCAGATCATTAATCAGATGGGCGTCGAGCGAGGGAATCATCACCCCGGTGCAGGACACGGTGACGACCAAATCGATGTCCGTCGGCGTCATCCCAGCTCTCCCCAAACATTCGGAAGCGACCTGGCGCCCCAGCAGCACGGCGTGCTCCTGATACTCCCGACTGATTTGGCTCAGGGGCCGCGGCTGGATGATGTAATCCACCGGATGAATGCAGTAGCGGCGCCTCACCTGTGAATTGTCGATTATGGCCATCATGCCGTCCAGCCGGCTCGGCTCGAGCGAGAAGACGTGTTTCAGGTAGGTTTTCACTTCTTCGCGCGTCACTGCATAGGCTGGCACGGCCGTGGCGGTGGCCGTGATCGTGGGGCGAGCGCCATTCTGCTCGCTGTGCCTGGCGGCGCTCCAATCCGACAAAGGGATGACCTCGCTCAAAGTCTACGCGATTATAACCCGGTGACTGCAATGGATATGCGCGACCTGGTCCGTTGGAACAGCCGTTGCGCAGCAAAGGAAGTGGCGCCCGCGCGAATCACTCCGCCAGCACAATGTCGAACTCCACCGTGACCTCGTCTTTAACTTTCACGGTTCCCCCGGCAATGCTCACCGGAGCAATGCCGAAGTCGCGCTGCTTCAGGGTCGCCGAACCGCGGTAATGCCCATCCTTCTGTATCGCGGTTACAATCACCGGGCGAGTCTGTCCATGGAGTGTCAGATTCCCGCGCACTATCCAGTGTTCGGCGTCGATCTTCTCGACCGACATGGACTGAAAGGAAATTCCCGAGAAGCGGCTGCTGTCGAGAACTTGCGGGCCGTCCATTGTCTTCTGGACCTCCGCGCGTTTATCCGCCGCAAGCTCGGGGTCCAACACGCGGAGCCTGCGCGCATCCACGCGAAACTCAACGGCGGGATTCCCGGCGGTCTCGACCGCGCCCTGTTCAATGGGGGCCTCAATTTCGTGGTCGTGTGCAAAAGCGGAAAATAAGCCGGATTTGAAGACGCGTATCTTCAAGACTGAACGACTCACGTCCATCGCGCGACTCTCGCTCCGAGCCGCAACTGGCCACATCCAGCCCCCCAGCACAACTGCCAAAACCCCCATCGACAGCGTCGCACGGTTCATCATGTACTCCTCTCAAGGTCGATCCTTATCTTGCCATCTTTCAGATGCCGGGGGAGAGGTGTTTATATGCCCGCGGTGGATACCTCCTACCCCGCCCTGGACACAGAAGTCACGAAACTCCGTGAGGGTTCTCTCCTCCGGTGTGAGGGCAGTTACGAGTGCTTTGCCGGCGATCCTGATGTATCCTCTTCGACTCTGCTTCGGCTACGGCTTTGCCGCTGATGCCCGAGACACCCGCCCATCTTGGGTCCGTGTCGCATCCAAGCAAGCAGGAGCTAGGATAATGTCCGATCCAGTATCCGAAAAGGTTCTCGCCATCCTCGCTTCGGTGAAGCGCATTCCGCGAGATAAGATTTCCATCGACACCCCGCTGCAGGCTCTCGGGATCGATTCCTTGGATACCATCGTCTTGCTGTCCGAGCTTGAAAAAGCATTCCGGATCGCTATTTCCGATGATGATGCCCGGTCGGTCCGCAGTGTGCGCGACGTGGTCGAGGAAGTGAGGAAGCTGGCAGGGAATGTTTCTGTGGACTCCACCGCGCCTGCGGCCTGAGCAATGACTGCCCGGCGAGTCGTCGTGACCGGACTGGGCGTGATCTGCGCGCTGGGTCACAACCTCGCTGAGGTTTGGTGCGCGCTGCGCGCGGGCCGATCGGGCATCGGTCCGATCCGATCGTTGGACGTCTCCAACCTGCGCTTTCAAAACGGCGCCGAGGTGCGGGAATACGATACCGGCAAACACTTTGGTTCCAACCGGGCCGACCTGCTGGATCGCTTCGCTCAATTCGCGGTTATCGCTGCGCGGGAAGCAGTTGGGGACTCCGGCGTGACCCTGACGCCAGAGCTTCGGGAAAAGACCGCTGTGGTCTCCGGTTCGTGTGTCGGCGGCCAGTCCACCCAAGACGCCGGATTCGTAGAGCTTTATCGCCAGGAACGAGGCCGGGTCCATCCTCTTACGATCCCACGAATCATGGCGAATGCCGGCGCCAGCCACATTTCCGTGGAGTTCGGCACAACAGGCCCCGCCTTCACGATTTCCACCGCTTGCTCCTCCGCCAACCATGCTATCGGCCAGGCCTTCCGGATGGTTCGCAGCGGCGAAGTCGATCTGGCGATTGCCGGCGGGAGCGAGGCCCCGTTCAGCATGGGCCTGTTGAAGGCCTGGGAAGCCATACGCGTCATTGCTCCTGATACTTGCCGGCCTTTTTCTCGGGATCGTCGCGGGATGATCCTGGGCGAGGGCGGCGCCATGCTGGTGCTGGAACCGCTTGAGCGCGCTGAGGCCAGAGGCGCGAGAATTTACGGTGAAATCGTGGGATTGGGGATGTCCTCCGATGCCGGCCACATCACGCAGCCTTCGGTGGAAGGCCCCGCCCGAGCGATGCGGGCGGCGCTGCGCGATGCCCAGCTTCACCCTGAACAGGTCGGCTATATCAACGCCCATGGCACAGGCACGCCGGGCAATGATCCAACCGAGACGCGCGCCATTCGCGAGGTCTTCGGCGCGCATGCTGACCGGCTCGCTGTGAGCTCGACCAAGTCCATGCACGGCCACGCCCTGGGCGCTGCGGGTGCACTCGAAGCGGTGGCTACCGTCATGGCCTTGCACCAGGGTCTGCTCCCGCCGACGGCTAACTTCATCGAGCCGGACCCGGAATGCGATCTCGACATCATCACCCATCGCGCGCGAGCGGCCCAAGTCGAATGTGCTCTCTCCAACTCGTTCGCCTTTGGCGGGCTCAACGCGGTGCTGGCGCTGCGCACGCATCTGCGGTGAGTTTTTCCCCCCGACGACCGGCCCCGGCCGGGGTCACCGCCCATTGAGGCTGTGTTTCTCAAGCTGTTTAGACACACGTCCGCGGCTGACCAAGCCTCGCGCGAAAAGAACGTGATTAGGTGAGTGCGGGTGAACTAGCCGCGGCCGGCTGCGGCCTTGGCTTTGGCCGGAGCAGCAGACGCCTTTTTCCGCCGCCGCGGACGCGCGGACTTGGGCGGCGCTTCGCCGACCAGCTCAGCGGTCATCAGGTTGGTGACAAACTTCTTCATGCCGTGAGTATCGAAATCGATCGTGGTGCGTTCCGGGTCGGATTGGGTGACCACACCGAACCCGTAAATCTCGTGCTTGATGTACTGGCCCTCGGGGAGAACCTGCACAACTTCCTCCTTTAGTCCCACTCGCAAGCCCTGGGAAAGAGAGGGCGAGCCCCGATTTCATCGGGGCCCGCCTAATGCCTGGCTAGAGGCTGGTGACGTTCTCGGCCTGCAGACCCTTGGGTCCTTTGCGGACCTCGAATTCAACGGCCTGGCCCTCGCTAAGCGTCTTGTACCCATCCGACTGTATGGCGGAGTAATGTACGAAGACGTCCTCGCCGGACTGGCGCTGGATGAACCCGTAGCCTTTGCTGGCGTTGAACCACTTCACTGTTCCTTGTTCTTTCACTTCTATTCCTCGTGTTTAAGCTATTTGGTGCTTCTCGTCCCCAACCTTGTGGGTGCCTCTAGCCCGTAAAAACAAAAAGCTGCAAGTTTATCCTTGCAGCCCCGTTGAACGAGTCAAAAGGAATCACAAGAGCATCAAACGCAATGACATACTATCACACACTACCGCTCCTGTCCACTGAAATGAAATCGCAGATCTGCGGGCCCTTGCACATAATTGCGCTAATTTATTCATTATAAGCAGGTTATGATGAATAGGTGCTGCCGCTGCCAACTCCCCCAGTTTTCACAGCTTTCACCTATCCCCCAAGAGCGGTTGGCTCCGAATCGCGGGCACGGGCATATAATTCCTGCCGATGGCACTGCCCGAGCCAAAGGCCGGGGTGCAGCGGCTGTTCAACCGGCTCTCGGGGCCGTATGCGCGCGTGGTCTTCTCTCGCCTGCAACGCGAGACCCAGGCGGACGTGGCCTGGGTCCGCCCGCGCGCTGGCGAGAAAGTCCTCGATCTCGCCTGCGGGCCGGGCACGCTAGCGCTGGAGCTGGTAGGCTACGGCTGCCGAGTCTACGCCGTGGACCTGGCCGAGAAAATGATCGCCCGGGCGCAGGTTGCGCGACGCCGACGGTGCTACCCCCCGGTTCACTTCGCCGTGGCCGACGTGGAGCAGCTTCCGCTGCCTGGTGATGTATTCGACCTGGTAGCCTGCGCCTTTTCCTTCGCTGATTTTCCTGCGCCGGTGCAGGCCGTGGCGGAAATGTGCCGGGTAACTCGCCGGGGCGGCCGCGTGGCGGTGCTCGAGGCGGTGGCACCGGAGGATCCTGCCCAGAGCGCTGAACTCGACCGGCTCGAGCGCCTCCGCTCGGCCGGGGTGTCCGCGCACCTGCTGTCGCTGACTGAGCTGACCGCGCTATTCCGGCAGGCGAGCCTTGAGCTGCTCGACGCCAAGGTATCGGAGAGAAAGCGCCGCCTGGAAGACTGGCTCGGGGCGGCAGTCGGAGAAGGGGGAGTCCCAGCGCAGCGGCGCCTGCAGCGTCATCTTCGGGTGAAGTTGCTCGAAACTGCTCAGCGCGACGCCGCCGGATTGCATATCGAGCGCCACAGAGGCCACTGGTTTTTCAGTGCAAAAGTGGCGCAGCTGCTGTGGCGAAAACCGTGAAGACCCCCGCGAAAGCCCCGCGTAGGTCACTCCTGGAATACCTGGAAGAGTTTTCGCGCCAAGGTCGAGATGCAGCGTACGTCCACCGGCATGGCTACCACATAGCACGGTGGTCCTACCGGCAGGTCAGCGAAGCCGCCGCGCAATTTGCCGCGGAGCTTGAAGCGCGGGGAATTGACGTGGGCGACCACGTGCTCCTCTGGGGCCATAACTCCGCTGAATGGGTCGCAGCGTTCTTCGGGTGCGTGTTGCGCGGTGCTGTGGTCGTCCCGATGGACAATGCTGCTGCGCCGGATTTTGCTCTGCGCGTCGCCAGGCAGGTAAGCGCCAAATTACAGGTTTGCTCGCGTGAGCGGCCCCCGCTCGATCCGGCCTTGCCTGCGTTGGCGCTGGAAGACCTGCCGGAAGTGGTAGCGCACCATCCGCGCAAGCCGTACGCCTCACCGGAGCTGCGACGCAACTCCACGCTGGAGATTATCTTCACCTCTGGTACCACCGCCGAGCCCCGGGGCGTGGTGATCACGCACGGCAATATCCTCGCTAATCTCGAGCCACTCGAAACGGAAATCAGGAAATATCTAAAATACGAACGCTTCTTCCACCCCATCCGCTTTCTGAATCTGGTGCCCCTGAGCCACGTCTTCGGGCAGTTCATGGGCCTTTTTGTACCTCCCCTCCTGGCTGGCACCGTCGTTTTTCAGGACACGCTGAATCCATCGGAAGTCCTGCGCACCATCCGGCGCGAACGCATTTCAGTCCTGGTGGCGGTGCCCCGGCTGCTTGAAACCCTGCAGGACAAGCTCGAACGCGACCTCGAAGCTGAGAGTCGCCTCGCTTGGCTCCGCCAGCAAATGCAGGCAGCCCAAGACCAGAAGTTCCTCCAGCGTATGTGGCGCTTTCGGGGGATCCACCGCCGCTTCGGCTGGAAATTCTGGGCCTTCCTTTCCGGCGGCGCAGCGCTGCCAGCGGACGTGGAAGACTTCTGGATGCGGCTGGGGTTTGCGGTGATCCAGGGCTATGGACTGACCGAAACCACTTCACTGGTGAGCGTCAATCATCCCTTTCGCTTAGGGAGGGGCTCGATCGGCAAGGTCTTACCCGGCCGCGAAATCAAGCTCGACGCGAACGGCGAGATCCTGGTGCGAGGAGAAAGCATCACGGCGCGGTACTGGCGGAGTCAAGAAGTGCAGCCTGTACAAGCTGCAGGGCCGGCCAGTGCGCCAGCGTCATCGCCGGAGGAACCCGGATGGTTTCGCACAGGGGACATCGGCGCAGTGGACGCGGAGGGCAATCTATACTTCAAAGGGCGAAAGAAAAACGTCATCGTCACGCCCGGGGGTATGAACGTTTATCCCGAGGATCTGGAGGCGGCGCTACGCCGCGAACCTGAGGTGTGCGACTGCGTGGTCGTGGGCCTCGAGCGCGACGGCAATGCCGAACCGTGCGCCGTGTTGATCCTGCGCGACTCCGCGGGCGATCCCGAACTGCTGGTCAAGCGCGCCAATGAAAGCCTGGCCGAGTATCAGCGCATGCGCCGCTGGTTTCTCTGGCCCGAACAAGATTTTCCGCGGACCGGAACCGGGAAGCCTCGAACCAACGTGATCGCCGAGAGCGTTGCTGCGCGACTGGCCATGCCGGCCCAGGAGAAATCAGGTGTCCAAGCTGGAGGCACGGGCGAACCCGGAACTTTGGCCGACTTGATCGCGCGCGTCACCCATCGCGCGCCCGGGCCGCTCGCTCCGGACGCGCAGCTCGCCACGGATTTGGATCTCAGCTCGCTCGATAAGGTGGAACTATTGAGCGCAATCGAAGACCGGTACCAGATTGATTTGAACGAATCAAGGTTCGCCGCGGTAGCCACAGTCGGAGAGCTCGAGCGCTTGCTGCGCGAGAGTTCCTCGCAAGGCGCAGCCCCGCGGCGCCGCTCCGATTACCGATACCCGCGCTGGACACAGCGCTGGCCGATGCGTTGGGTGCGTCTCGCGGTCTATTATTTGCTGGTTTGGCCGGCCACGCATCTGCTTGCTCATCCTCGCGTGCGCGGGCGGGAAAACCTGCGCGGGTTGCGCGGCCCTGTGCTGGTCATCTCGAATCACGTCACCCGCAGGAGCGATATTGGTTTCATTTTGGCGGCGTTGCCCATGCGGTTTCGGCATCGGTTGGCGACTGCAATGGGAGGCGAAACTCTACAAGCTATGCGGCATCCCCCGGCCGAAATGAACTTCCTATTGAGCTGGCTCAACCGGTTGGGTTATGTGCTGGTCGTGGCTCTGTTTAATGTCTTCCCGCTGCCGCAGCAGTCCGGCTTTCGCAAGAGTTTTCAGTTTGCCGGCGAATCGGTTGACCGCGGCTATAGCGTGCTGGTTTTCCCCGAAGGGGAGCTGACGCCCGATGGCAAGCCGGGGAAGTTCCGCGCCGGAATCGGCTTGCTGGCAAATAATCTACGAATTCCCATCGTGCCGATGCGCATTGATGGCTTATTTGGTGTGAAGCAGTCAGGCCGAAGATTCGCGCGCCCCGGCCGCATCCAAGTCAGCATCGGCGCGCCGGTGACATTTCCCGCCGGCACCGACCCCGAACAGATTGCGCGCGAACTCGAACACCGCGTCGCGGGCCTGTAGCCTGCCTCTTCAGAGGCAGGGCTCTTGGTCGAAAGGGCAGTTCCATTCGAGCACAACGCCTGACTCGGCAGATGCCCTGCTGGGACGCCATTCCGAATCGGAGCCCACGCGAGAGCGTTGCGAAAATGACCGGTGAAAACTATCCATGAGAAAAAATACACTCCATCCGCAAATCGAAGTCTTGCTGGACGCAATCGATCTGGCCTTTGACCACAGAGCGTGGCATGGCCCCAATCTGCGCGGAAGCATCCGGGGAGTAACCTCGCGCGAGGCCGCCTGGCGACCCGGCTCGGGTCGCCATAACATCTGGGAGTTAGTGGTCCATGCCGCGTACTGGAAATACGCCGCGCGCCGGCGACTGCGCGGCGACAGGCGCGGGGCTTTCCCTCTCCCGGGCAGCAACTGGTTCGCGCGGCCCGCGGCAGCGGATGAGAAACAGTGGCGCGCAGATGTGGCGCTGCTCGAGCAGGAGCACCACCAACTGCGGGTGGCGGTCCAATCGTTTTCCCACAGCAGGCTCCGCCAGCGGCCCGCGCCGACAAGTTCAAGTTACTTGGACCTGATCGTGGGAGTAGCCTTCCACGATATTTATCACGCGGGTCAAATTCAGCTCCTAAAACGGCTCTACAGAGCGCGCCATGGGTGACCCGCGCTGGCGGCCTTTCACGAGATCCGCGCCCGCTTCACAGCGGAAAGCGCTTCCCCAATTGCGCGTGTTCTTTCGGCCCCAGAGCTTGGGACGTGCGTCGCGCCGCGATAGAATCACCGTAGCCTAAAAAAGGAGCAGATCATGAACAATACGATTCAACTCAACATGGTCACTACGGCTTTGGAATTGCCTGGATTTCGCATCGTGCGGACGATGGGCTTGGTACGAGGCATCGTCGTCCGGTCGCGAAGCATTATCGGAACCCTGGGAGCATCACTGCAAACCATTTTCGGAGGCAACATCACTCTCTTCACCGAATTGTGCGAGAAGACGCGCGCAGAAGCCCTGGAATTGATGCTCCAGCACGCGGCTGAACGGGGAGCAAATGCGGTGGTCTCCATGCGCTACGATGCGAATGAGGTGATGCAGGGTGTGACTGAAGTCCTCGCCTATGGCACCGCTGTGCAGGTGGAGCGCGCTTCCTCAGGAGTTGGTGTTGCGTCTGCATGAAGGGGCATACGATGTCCAGCACTCGAATCCGGAAAATCTGGGCGGTGATCCTTTGGCTCGGCAGCACAGCGGCGTGCGCTGCGCAGGCGCAGACGGCCCAGCAGTCGGCCTCAGCCTCGCCGCTCGCGTCACAGGAAGGCGACTTCGTTACCCGCATGTTCCGTTTCGGCTCCGGGGAAGCGCTGTCGCAAATGACTCTGCACTATGCCACGCTCGGCGCCCCTAAGCGGGATGCAACCGGGCGAGTCACAAACGCCGTGCTGATATTGCACGGTACGGGGGGTTCGGGCCGGAATTTCCTTTCCCGGCAATTTTCCGGCGTGCTCTTTGGGCCGGGACAACTGCTGGATGCGAGCCGCTTCTTCATCATCCTTCCGGATTCCATCGGCCACGGCCGCTCGAGCAAACCGAGCGACGGCCCGCATGCGCGCTTTCCGAAATACGACTACGCCGATATGGTTCACGCACAGCACCTGCTCCTCACTGAAGGCCTGCGTGTGAATCATCTCCGCCTGGTGATGGGTACTTCGATGGGCTGCATGCACTCCTGGCTCTGGGCTGAAACGTATCCCGACTTCATGGATGCCCTGATGCCGCTTGCCTGCTTGCCGGTGCAGATCGCCGGCCGCAATCGCATCTGGCGCAAGATGATCATAGATTCCATCCGCGCCGATCCCGGCTGGAATCTCGGGGAGTACACCGCGCAGCCGCGCGGACTCCGGGCGGCGCTCTACGTTCTGATGCTCATGGGCAGCAGCCCGCTCCAGATGCAGACGAGCTATCCCGCAAGAGATGCAGCTGATAAATACCTGGACGACTGGCTGAAAGCGCGAATCGCAACCGCTGACGCCAATGACATGCTGTACCAGTTTGACGCCTCACGGAACTACGACCCTTCCCCGGTTCTCGATACAATCAAGGCGCGCGTTGTGGCCATCAATTCCGCAGACGACATCATCAACCCGCCCGAACTCGGCGTCGCTGAACGCGAAATCAAGAAAGTGAAAGGCGCTCGGTTCATTCTGCTGCCCATCACCGACCAGACGCGTGGCCACGGCACCCACAGCGTCCCGGTGGTCTGGAAGCAGTACCTGGCCGAGCTACTCGAGGCGTCGGAACATTGAGCGTTCTGAAGCTGGGCATTCGGTTTGATGGCGAGCCGCGTCCGTGGCCGCTTCAAGAGCAGGCCAGCACTCGACAGGCAGCCCCTTCCTTTTCGCCTTCTGTTTGGTTGTAGAGAACATCCGCGACTGCACCTGCATGGGTTTCCCCGGTCCGGGGTAGAATGGGACGTTTGTTTTCGCCAAAAGGAGGCGGCTCGCAAATGATGGGCAAACCTGAAGTGCTGGCGGCACTATCCGAGATGCTGAGGGAAGAGCTTGGGGCCATCAACCAGTACATGCTGCACGCCGAAATGTGCGAGAACTGGGGTTACAAACGCTTGGGCGACTTCGTCAAGAAGCAATCCATCGGGGAGATGAAGCACGCCGAAAAACTTATGGAACGCATCCTCTTTCTCGAAGGAACGCCGCGGATGGACGAGATGATCAAGCTGAAGATCGGCAAAGACGTTCCGCAGCAGCTTGAATTCGATCTGGCGCTTGAAAAGAGCGCTGTGACCGCCTACAACCAGGCTGTCGAAAATTGCCGGAAAGCTGGCGACAATGCCACGGCCGACTTCCTTAAGGAAATCCTAAAAGACGAAGAAGAGCATGTGAATTTTCTCGAGACGCAGTTAGGGCTCATCAAGCAACTTGGCCTCGAAACCTACCTCAGCGTGCAGATGGGAGGTAGCTAAAAGCGGTTTCGGATCTCAGGTGTCCCTGCGACCGCCTTGTGGGCGGATTCCCAGGCGAAGTGGAAAAGTCTGTTGTTAGACTTTTCCACGGAGCGTCTTTCCACAGCCTTTTCCCTGGACGAGCTCTGTTTTGCTTGGGCGGTAGAAGCTCCTGGGGCGCCTTCGGGCTCAGCCGCCGGTTGGCCAGCTCGTAGATGCGCTCCAGCTTCTGATCGATAACGAGACCTGCGGCAAACTCCTCCCTTATGCTAAAGTAGCTACTCACTAGGCCCGTAGCTCAGTTGGTTAGAGCGCCACCTTGACACGGTGGAGGTCTGCGGTTCGAGCCCGCACGGGCCTACCATTTCATCCCGCTGACCTGCTTCGGTTTGAGTCTCACAGCTTGTGGGCTCTGCGCCGCCAATTCGCCGTTGTATAGAAGCAACGGCAAGCCACTATCGCCGACCAACCAAGGCGGTTCGGTCGGGAACATTACTGTTCCGCACCAGTGAGGGGAGGCTAAAGGTGCAAAAGACTTTTCATGTTGTTGCTCTACTTGCGATGTACTTTTTTGCAGGAGTGTGCTTCGGCCAATCTGCGACAAAGAGCCCAAAGGCAACCTCGCTATGTTCTTTGCAAGAGAAAGTGGCCGACGGTAATCATGAGACGGTGTTGGTTTCCGGCATCTTCAGTGAAGGGTTAGAGCTTGGGATTCTGGAGGATGCCAACTGTCCAGGGAACGCTACGTGGGTCGAACTTGCTCTGCGTTCCCAGCAGAACAAAGAGAAGCTACGCAAGCTACTTGAACGTTCGCGGCGAGCCTATGTCGTGGTCGAGGGTGAATTCTACGGGCCTCCTCTGCCCGACCCCAAGCTGCCAGACGCTGTCCGGAAACAATACCATCCAGGATGGGGTCATCTGGCGGCATTCAGGACCAAGTTGGTCGTTCGCAAGATCCGGGATGTGAAAGCGACAGCAGCCGATCCCGGCTAGGCTCTCGGCCTGCCGGATTAGCCGATTTCCCGGAGTTCATATAAGCCCCGTCGAACGACGGCAAACCTCGAAGAAGAGAGCTCTTCGCCCCCTTTCGCCCGCGGGCGGCTCATACGCGAGCGGTTACCGCTGCGGCTTGCTTCGGACGAAGCAGCAGCACTGCCGTGATGCCGAGCGATGCATTCTGCGTAAGTATCTCGATGGTATGAATGAAGCGCTGGGTCGGGCCCATAAAGGCATTCGGCAACAGGAGAGGCGCCGCACCTCCTGCTACCCAGATCAGCAAGCCTACGGCGAGGGCCGCCTGCACCCGGCTCATCCGCAGAGTGGAGATCACCGGAAGCACAGCCAAAGTCATCAGCACTCCGCGGCCAATTTGGATCACCCAAAACCAGAGGCCTAGTCTCGCAACCTGTTGAGGCGCATCGGGGTAGTAGCCCTTGGTGAAAAAGCGGTAGGTAATCGCCCCGAAAACCAGATAATACAGAACATAGGCTATGCCGCAGACCACGACCAGCAGCGCCACTTTGTCTGCCGAGCGCAACTCCACCTTCGAACCGTCCACCCGCGACAGTTTCAACATCACAGCCAGGGCAGCCAGCACAATCGCCGCCATGACATAAATCACCGATGCCCCAATCAGGTTGCGGACGGCATGTTGCTGGATTTCCGGCGCCTGCACGAAAATCAGCGCTTCCGACCACAAGCACAAAACCGTGACAAGCAAGAGCACGGGCGTGATCACGCCGAACTGATAGAGTGCCGGGCGTGGTCCGAGCAGAGCCACGGGCACAAACGAAGCGGACAGCACGATGCCCGCCAGCCAGCACCAACCAAACTCGCCGTTTCCTAGAGCGGCGACCGTCAGTGACAGGCCGCCGAGCAGACAATAGAGCACGATACGCAGCATCCTCATCGCCTTTCTCCTTTGGTTTTTCCATACGTTGCCATCGCGGCTTTTGTCCAGCGGAGCTGAGCTTCATAGCCCTGGATGCCGCTTTCGAGAGCAAGCCTGCCCGCTTGCGGCATGTAATCTCGGTTCGATATGAGGTATTCCCGAAGACTTGGAATGTATGCGGCAAGTTCCTTGTGGAGACCTTTCAGGAATCGAAAGGCGGCACCCTTCTCGGCAAACTGATCCATGAAGGCGAACCGCAGCATGAGCGCGTCCAGGTTTCGAACCACGTCGTGCCGCTTGACCGGCTGCTTTTGCCACCGCTTGAATTCCGCGCGCCCTCGGGCAGTCAATTGGAAAATCCTGCGACGCCGGAGACCTGACCGCTCCTCCACATGCCCGCGCACAAGCCCGCGTAGCTCGAGGCGGTGCAGAGCGGGGTAGATGGCCCCCGGGCTGTCGCTGAAGGAAATCATCGGCGTGGAAGAAAAGAATTTTCTCAGGTCGTAGCCGGAACGTGGCTCTTGCCAGATCAGCCCGAGAAGGGCAAAGGCGAGTGTCGAGTTGGGATTGCGCTTAATCATACGCCGCGTACCTTCATAGTACGCATCGTACTATAGACCAAAACGAACGTCAACACCGCTGCGGGGTACGAGGAATCGCCGGTTCCGATTCGCGAACTCGAATGGATCAACAACCCAGCAGCCGGAATTCGGGAGAATGGTGAGTGGAATTACCCCGTGCACGCAAAGTCGGTTATACCTAGTCGTGAGCTCCTTCGCAGCCGATTAGCGACGCCTCTCGGGATTATTCCCGAGTGACGGGCTACATACGGCCCGCCGCGCTTTTAGATTACGATCCCACGACTTCTGTCGCGTCTTCCACCGGGAGTGCCGCTTCCGGCTTCTTCGCTGGCGTCATGGTGATCACTACCACGCTGATCAGAACAAAGAGAGTTCCCAGAATCGTTCGCAGGCCAAGTGCTTCGCCGCCCAGGAAATATCCAACCAGCACGGCGACAACCGGATTCACGTACGCGTAGGTCCCGACTTTTGTGGGCGATTGATGGTGAATCAGCCATACGTAGGCGGTAAACCCGATGATGGAGCCGGCGACAATCAGGTAGAGCAACGAGAGCCACGCTGCGCGTGAGACGGTCCACGGATGAAAACTACGAAATTCGCCCAGCGCGGCCGCCGTGAGGGCCAGGAACATCCCACCGGCAAGCATCTGCGCTCCCGAGCTCATGACTTTGGAAGGCGGCAGTGGCAGCTTGCGCGTAAGCGACGACGCTACGGACCAGCTCATCGATGCAACGATCAACGCCAGGGCGCCCACCCTGTCGATCGGCGCCCCGCCGAGGTTCAGGGAACGGCTCATCAGCACTGCCACTCCGCCAATCCCGATCAAAAGGGCCAAGGCCAAGCGCACCGTGAGCCTTTGCGTTCAAAGAAAAATGATTTCCGACAGCGCCATAAACACCGGGATGGTGGCCATCATGACCGCGGCAATGCCCGAAGGCACACGCTGCTCAGCCCAGAACAATAGCCCGTAGTCGAAGACGAAGATCAGGATCGCGAGTAAACATGCTGAGGTCCATTGGCGCCCGCTCGGTGAGCGCTCGCCCTGGGCGATCATCCAGCCATAAAGAACGAGTCCCGCAATCAAGAAACGCATCGCCGCCAGAAGAAACGGCGGAACTTCGCGAACGCCAACACGAATTGCGAGAAATGTGGATCCCCACACAAAATAGATAATCGCGAAAGCCAACAGGGTCTTCCAGGCCGAGCGATGGATTTTGGCTTCCATAGCAGATTGTGCAGCGCGAGGCACAGCCGCCGCGAGACAACTAGAATAGCAGGAATTTCCTGAGAGGTGACTCGATGCAGGCGAGCCCTGAAACCATTATGGCCGCCCGCCAGTACTCGCGCTGGATCAGTTGATTGCTAACCTCTTCCTTTCGGCGCGTGGGCTGGGTGCTCTCGTGCAGTGGTGTTTCCCCTGCTCTGGGAGTCTTCGCTGGCAGAGCTACGGCGTTACCAAGGGTTCTTCCGCAGCCCGCTCGCCTCCTCGATATGACACTTCCGAAAGTGTCACAAATCCGGGCACGCCGCTGCGAGTCTTAGTTAGCATGCTTCCATGCGACACAAACGAATGATTCATTGCATGTTCGCGTTGCTGATCGCGGCGTCAAGTGCGCAAGCACAGACCGGAGATTGGCAAGCAGTGAAGAATCTCAAGCCCGGCAGCCAGGTCATCGTGAAGGCACAGCGTGGCTATTCCTGTTCCGTTGAGGGCGCGAACGACGATCAATTGGTCTGCGAAGTGCAAGAGCACCGATCATTGCGAACCTCTACTCTCACAATCCCTCGTGCAGAAGTCCGTGAGGTACGTGTGCTGCCCAATCAGGCTAAGGACGCATGGATCGGCGCGGGAATAGGAGCTGGCGTTGGTGCCATTGTCGCCGGGAGCGCCAGCAGAGCCTCGCCAGGCGCTAATGCGTTTTTCGGCGCTCTAGGCGGAGCGGGACTCGGCGCTCTAGTTGGCGCGATGGTTCCGCTCTTTCAGTTTATTTTTCAGCGCGGCAAAATCATCTATAAGCGATAGGGCTGCAGGACCGGGAACAGCGGCGGCACCTCTTGTTTATTTCGAAGAGCATGCGTGGAAAGTTCCGTTGTGGGAAGTTATTGGCGCTTGCCGCCGATTGTGGGCGGATGACGGTGACTGTGCCCAGTTCTGTGCCCACCACCAACTCAGCCTGGAATTCGGGGAAATCTCTCCGGCTTTTGTGTCGTGCTTTGTGTCGTAACCCTGCCATCCCTAACCCTCTTGGAAGGGTGCGCTTGATCTCACTCAGTGAGAGGTAAGAGGCAGGAAAGATGCGTTGAACCCGCATAAATACTGCCTCTCTTTATCACTTGGCCTCCTTGGGTGTCGCGCCATCTCGGACGGATTCCTCTGTTGGAGTCTGTAGTCCTGCGCGAAGGCCCGTATGCTCCTGCAGCTTGCGCCGGGACTCATTCAAGGTTTGGGCTCGCCGCGCACGAGTCCGACCTGTCTGGCTGCGAAATCGAGCGCCTGCAGCCCCAGGTAACCACCCAGGATCGACACGAACAGCACACTTACCAGGTTGTGCGCGATGCGCGACTCGGTCTTGGGCAGGGCGAGATACACGTACAGCCACGCGAGAACCGCGCCTCCGACGACGCCCAGGAAGATGCGCCAGGGCAGCGAGCCCTGGAGCGCGTTGAACGCGCACACGCCGCCGATGATGCCCCCACCCAGGCACAACAGGATCACCGTTAGGCCGGTGACTTCCACCACATGGGCCACGGACTTATACCCCGGTGTGGAGACATTCAATTCCGCACGGCCGAGTCCTGCCGGAAAGACGAGGACTGTGGCCAACGAGCCGCCCGGCTCGATGTCCACCCGCATGGGGAGCAGGCGCACCGTCGAACTGATCGGTGTGAAGGTCATGGTGCGCTTTGTGGCGGTCTGGATGGGGTATCCGCGCGGATCGTAAAACTCGGCCACCACCATGCCATTGTCCACCAGCGAAAGTCGCTGCGGCCCGCGCACGCTGATGCCGTAGATGGCCGGCCCGAATCTCACCGTGTATTCCCTGGTTCCTTCGACAGGATACGCCGGGGAGGAGGAGACGAGCGCGATGCGCGCCTCCATCGGCCACTCCGAACGGAGGGTGGCCTCGCCGAGAGTTTCTCCTGGTTGGATGCGGAGCGGCTGCGGATCCAGCTCGCCGTTGCTCCAGGTCAGCCACACTCGGATTTCCGTGGGCGCGCCGCTCCCATCCGGACTCATATAGAACACCAGAATTCGCGCGGCATCGTGGCCGTCGGCAAGGAATTCGTGCCCGCCGCCCGAGACCTGAAACAGCAGCCGCGGCGAAGTAGGGGCCGACTGATCCTGTGAGCCAGTGCCGGGTTCCTGCGGATCCGGAGGAGGGAAAGCCCAGCGGAGGGCAACCGGGCGCGCGTCTCTGAGGGGCCCCGCTGCCGCCAGCCAGCCACTGCCAACCCAGCGCGCGGCGTGCGGCTTGACGACCTTGGCCTTCCCGGATTTCGGCTTGGCGGCGGGCTTGCCCACTAGAACAACGTAGCCGCCCTCACGAAGTTGATTGTCGGCCTGGCGAGCGGTGATCCGGATCAGACCCTCCTCGGTGGCTGAGAACTGGAAGCGCTGGATGCTTTCGCCGGGCTGAAAGTAAACCATCGCGGAGCTTTTCTTGCCAGACGGGCTGGTCGTTTCGACGACGATTGTGGTTCGCGCGGGGGCAGGCACCGCTTGGTCGTACGCGTCGCGAAGAGTGATTTCGAGCCCCACAGGGTCACCCACCCGATGCACCTTGACCAGCGATTTAACGTCCACCTTCATGGGGCCCTGGGCGGCGAGCTGCGCCTGCTGCGCCATGGGGGCCTGCGGTGAGGCGCCGGGTCCCCCGGAACCCAGAACACTCAGAAGACCGATCATCGCTGTGAATGGGACGGGGGACATGTTCCTGCTCCGCATGATGACACCTCCTGGAGCGGATTCTAGAAGTGAAATTATCCGTTCTATATCGTAAGGCGCGCCGGACGGCAATCCTCAGGCGCAGCACACACGGCCTCTGAGGGCCTGTTTCCTATTCTTTCGGGGATTTTTTCATGGCTTCGGGCAAAAACTTGGCCGCTTTGTGAACACAGTGGGCACGCGAGTCGAAGGCCCACCCTTTTGAAAACCAACTTTTAAAAAGAATGGGCGCACCCGTCGCTAGACTTGGCGGGCTTGGCGCAGCAGGTCCGTCATGTTGAACTCGCCCTTCGGCGAGAGAAATTCCCGGCGTGGGCTGAAGTTCCGATCCTGCCGAAGATACGAGTGGCTGTCGTGAATCATCAGTCCCACGATCACTTCTGCCACGATACGTCCTCCCACCGGACCCAGGCGAATGGGCGTGTCATCCTCTACGAATTGCTGTTGCGCTTCGGATAGCATGTAAAACCAGAGCGGCGCGTTGCGGGCAAACTTGGGCGAGACCTGCGTGATGCTTTTGTTCTTTTCCTTGCCGGCTGCGGTTGCTTTGCCGACCTTCAACTTGTCATCAGGAATCACGGCAAATCCCATGGCCTTGGCTACGGACTGTCCCGACGGCAACTCCACTCTCCAACCACGGAGCAAGTTGCGTTCGGGGAGCGAAGATGGATTGGAGGCCACGGAAGCCGGCAGCGAACCCAGAGGATTCACAACCGATGAGTCAGGTTTGTAGGCAGGCTGAACGCGCGTCTTCCCGAACGGCGGCGGGGGAGGCGCGTCACTGGGCTTGAAGAACAGATCCCAGTCGATCGCCAAATTCGTCGGGAATTTCCGAAAGCCAAC
>Ga0209055_1000640_pt1 | contig 24432 bp, 17 predicted proteins | sample GraSoiAngelo_110_FD_185875 | JGI IMG/M metagenome (GOLD analysis project Ga0209055, IMG submission 185875) | Grasslands soil microbial communities from the Angelo Coastal Reserve, California, USA - 14_0903_12_30cm (SPAdes) (version 2) | ecosystem: Environmental > Terrestrial > Soil > Grasslands ... | reverse complement strand
AGCTTGCCTCGAAGCGCCTCTCTCAGTCCGGTCTGTTTAACACGGTCGTCGTGACGCCGCGGACGAACCTGCGCGGTCTTGGTCGTCCCAGGCCGGCGAATTCTTCGCCTTCGCGCGCGTCGCGTCCGCTGGATGAAGGAGCTCGCCAGGAAATGGAACGCCTGCCAAACGTAGTGGAGGTGTATCCGCAGATTCGTTTCTTCACGGAAGTGCGTTATGCCGGCAATCCCTATACGACGATGGTGGCGGGCATGCCCGCATCGGCGCGTGGAAACGGCGCATTCGACGGGATACAGGGCAGCTTTTTTTCCGGTCCCACCGCCGACGAGGCCATCCTACAGATCGAATTCGCGAAGGAATTATCCGACCATCCTTCCACTTTACTCGGCGAGGAACTCGTGCTGCGCTACGCGGAACGCCAAGCGCTTGGAGCCCAGACTGGAGTGAGCGATCCGGTCAACGGCGATAGCGATGACGGCGCGGGTTCCGGGTTCTCGATCGTGCCGCGAGAGAAGAAACTGCGCATCGCCGGCATCGTGGAGACGGAACCGGCGGCTGGCTTTGGTGGCTTCGGCAGCGGCCGAGTGCTGATCCCGCTCGAGGTCGCGGCAGCGCTGAGGGCCGCGCAGGTGAACGATCTGCGGGACGTCGTGCGCGGAACGAAAGGCAAGCCCAGCTACGCGAGCTTGACGGTGCGCGCGAAGAGCCCTTCGCAGGTGGAAGGAATCGAAACCGCCATTAAAAACATGGGCTTCTCCGCCTTTTCCTTGCTCGACGCCACGCGCAATCTCCGCCTCTTTTTCGCCGTTTTTGATCTTCTGCTCGCGATTTTCGGCAGCCTGGCGCTGGCCGTCGCCACGCTCGGCATCATCAACACGCTGGCGATGGCCATTCTCGAGCGCCGGCGTGAGATCGGAGTACTCAAGGCCCTGGGCGCGGCCGACCGCGACGTCAAACAACTGTTTTTCGTAGAGGCCGGCGTTATGGGATTGCTGGGCGGAACCCTCGGCGTGGGCTTCGGTTGGCTGATCGGGAGAGCCGTTACGTGGGGCACTAATATTTATCTCCGGCGGCAAAACTTGCCGCCCGCACATGTTTTCTCCGTGCCGTGGTGGCTTGTGCTGGGAGCAATCGCCTTCGCCATCATCGTGAGCCTCGCCGCAGGGCTCTATCCGGCATCGCGCGCGGCGCGCCTCAACCCCGTCGAGGCCCTGCGGTATGAATAGACTCAAGCGCGCCGGGGTGGCGGCATTGGTTTTTTTGTGTCTCGCCTTCGCGCGTCCCGCGCATGCCACGGGTCGCGCCGAGTGCCTTTCCCTGCGGAGCCAGATTCTGGGCCACGCGGTCGCTTACTGCGTTCTCCTACCGCCCGGCTACGATGGGGAAAACACTCGCCGCTATCCCGTGCTCTACTTTCTCCATGGCCTGGGCGACAACGAGCAGATGTTTCTTCATTCGGGCGCGTGGAATCTCACGGAAGACCTCTGGGAGCAACATCAGCTCGGTGAATTCTTGATCGTGACGCCAGCGGGAGATTCAAACTTCTACATCAACTCGCGCGATGGCCGTCGCCGTTATGAGGACTTCTTTCTGCAGGAATTTCTGCCCTTCATCGAAAACCGCTATCGGACACGAGCAGGTCACGCATTCCGCGGCATTGCAGGGATTTCGATGGGCGGATATGGCGCGCTGCGGCTGGCCTTCCGCCATCCAGAGTTATTCGGATCCGTGAGCGCGCACAGCGCCGCTCTGATCGAGAAACTTCCCGCCGTCGCGCTCGCCGATTCCGGGCAGACTGCCAGCTTACGAATTCTCGGCGACGTATTCGGCTCACCGCCCGATCGCGCCTTCTGGGAACGCAACAACCCGCTTACGTTGGCGCGTACCGCTCACCTCGCAGGACTGAAGATCTACTTTGATTGCGGCTCCGAGGATAATTTCGGCTTCCATGCGGGCGCCAAGGCGCTTAACAACCTGCTTGCGTCGCGCCGCATTCCCCACGAATTTCACCTTTACCCCGGCGGTCACAACTGGCCCTATTTCGCGGAGCACCTGCCTGCTTCGCTCCAGTTTCATTCCCGCGCCTTCGGCCTCGGTCCGTCAAACCATTAGTCAGGTACAGGCTCAACTCCCGACTGGTGACTGTCCACTCTTCGACTCTGCCAGCCCGATACCGTTTGACTCTTCCCCTCGCTGCCTTTCGACATTAGACTGATTCCGTTTCCACTTTCGACTGACAACTTCTAATCTTTCTTCGCGGAGGCCTGATGCAAACTGCACGCGTCAAATGGGTCGGCCAAGAGCAATTCCTCGCCCTGACTCCTTCGGGCCACGCCATGCCACTCGATTCCGACCGGGGATCGAACGCCGCGCCCGGGCCAATGGAAATGCTGCTGGTCGCCCTGGGCGCCTGCACCGCTACCGACGTGGTCGGCATCCTCGCCAAGAAGCGCCAGAAACTGGAATCGCTCGAGGTGGTGGTGCGCGGCGAGCGCGCCGCAGAGCCGCCCACGGTGTGGGTGAAGCTGGAAATCGTCTACAAGCTGCGCGGACAACTCGACGAGAAAGCGGTGCGCGACGCCATTGAGCTAAGCGAGAACAAGTACTGCTCGGTGGCCGCCACACTCCGCAAAACCGCGCCCATCGCCTTCCACTACGAAATCAATCCCGCCGACGGCGGGTAGCGGTGGCCCATGCCCCACGGCCCGAGCAGCCGGGGCAATTCTGCCCGGTTGCAATCCACGACACTTTCATTTGCAACGCCGCTTTGGCCTGCCTCTCAGGTTGCAGTAGTCTCTTGCGGGGGCATCCTCGGTCCACAGGCAAGAGGTTTGGAGTGAAGGCCCAACGTGCCGGGGACACACCTGGAAATGGACCTTAAAGCGCTGGATGTGTTTGCTTGCCCCGAATGCGGGGCGGAGCTTCGCGTAGCGCGACGCGAGGAAGGCGGCTCTCAAAACGGAAAGATCAAGGAAGGTCAATTGAGGTGCACCCAGTGCCCGGCGACCTTCCCGATCTTGCGTTCGATGCCCCGCTTCGTCTCTTCCGACGAATATGCGGCGTCCCTCGGCTACCAGTGGAATCAATTCGACAAGCTGCAGCTTGACAAGTTTATGCGGAACGATCTCAGCCGAGAGCGCTTCTATGCCACGACCGGCTGGCCCGAACACCTCGAAGGCCAGAGGGTTCTGGAGGCCGGATGCGGTATGGGCCGGTTCACCCAAATCGCCCTGGAGACCGGCGCTGAAGTCTTCTCCTTTGACCTGAGCAGCGCCATTGAAGCCAATTTCAAGAACAACACCGACGCGGCAAAGGTTCACATTTTTCAGGCGAGCATCTACAAGATCCCTCTGCGTCGAGAGGCCTTCGACAAGATTTTCTGCATGGGCGTGCTGCAACATTGCCCCAACGTCAAGCAGGCCTTTATGAGCTTGATTCCCTTTCTCCGACGCGGCGGGGAAATCGCGGCGGATGTTTACCAGCGGCACGAGGGCGTACCGCCGCTGAAATACTGGGCGCGGCCATTCGCCCGGCGGATGCAGCCCCAAACCCTTCACACCGTGTTGCGCTGGACCATCCCGCCGCTGTTTGAGCTGAAGAAAGCACTTTACAAGATACCTGTCGCAGGCGAGGCCATCGCAGCTCTGATCCCTATTGGGCCACTCTCACATAAGCCGAAACTTGATTACACCGACGAGGAACTCAAAGAAGTGAAGATCCTGAGCGCGCTCGACATGTTGTCGCCCGCTCACGATCACCCTCAGAGAATCGAGGATGTGCGAGCGTGGTTCGAAGAAGCCGGTCTCGAGGGGATCCAAATCAAACTGGGCTTCAATGGAATCAATGCTAAAGGAAAGAAGCCCATCTCCCCTCCGGAGCACCATTCACGCCCGAACCACTGAGCCGAGGGACAGTCTTGGATTTAGCCCAAAGTTGGCCCGTTCCTTCCAGGACAACTCCCCATGCGGCGCCGCGTCGGGACGCCTACGGGTTGAGATATTCTTCTCGCGGGGCATCCTCGGTTCACAGGCAAAAAGAGGTTTGGGAGTGAAGGCCCAAGCTGCGGATCACGCGGATCATTCTGCTCCGAGCATGGTTGCGCTCTTAGGCCGGCGGGATGAGCCCACCGACGGCGTGAGAGACTATTGTTCCCTGCTGGCGGAGGCGCTGCGCCGTCGTGGCGTCACATTGAAGCTTGCAGAGTCTTTCTGGGAACGAGATGGATGGCTCCGAGAACTCTGGAATCTCTGGAAGCAGAGCTGGAAGTGGCGCGGAGAATGGGTTTTGATGCAATACACAGCGCTGGCCTGGTCGCGGCGCGGATTCCCTTTCGGTGTCCTTGCAGTGCTCGCGCTGCTCAGAGCGCGGGGGGTAAGAACTGCGGTGGTGTTCCATGACGTGCGCGACGATCGGCCGCATCGGTTACTCGACCGATTTCGCATTGCATTTCAATATGCGGTGATGCGCACGGCCTCCCGGTGGGCCGACCGCTCGATTCTGACTGTCCCCGTGGAACAGGTGCCTTGGCTCAATCCCACGCAGACTAAGGCGACATTTATTCCGGTGGGAGCGAATATCTCGGAAGCTGGGTTCTCCACGAAATCCAATGGCCGGAGGCCAGGGACGCCAAGAACTGTCACCGTGTTTGGCGTGACCGGGGGCGTCGGGATCGCCCCCGAGTGCGTTGACATCGGCTACGCGGTGAAACACGTCAGCAACCGAGTAGGAGCTTTGCGTCTGGTTGTCCTGGGACGTGGTTCGGAAGAGGCGGAGCCAATGCTGCGCCGGGAATTCGACGGAACGCGGGTAGAAGTTTCGGTGCTCGGCCTTCAGCCCGCGAAGGATATCGAGCGAATTCTGTCTGAAGCAGATGTGCTGCTGTTTGTCCGGGGGCATATCTCGACGCGGCGAAGCAGCGCAATTGCGGCGATTCCGTGCGGGCTGCCGATCGTCGGCTATCGCGGCTCTGAAACCGGCGGCCCGATCACGGAGGCCGGCGTAGAGTTAGTCGTCCAGGGCGACCGTGAGGCGCTGGCAGAGGCCCTAAGGCGCGTTCTGGCCGAAGAAGATCTGTGGAGAGAGCTCCATCAACGAAATCTGAGGGCCTACGCGGAGCATTTCTCTTGGGACGCCATCGCCGAGCGCTACATCCAAACCATGGCAAGCGATTGCCCCCAGAGTGCTCTCTTGACCGATCCGCTTCCAACTCACGCAGTATCTCCCGCGGAGCCGAAACTTTGAATTCTCCGCCGCGCGAGTACGTTGAGGCGCTGCTCGCGGCCATCGGGCGAGAGGAATCGGCCTCGGCCATCAATTTCCAAACGGAGGCGCATGCTCGACAAAATCAGCCTACCGGTTAGTCGGCGGCATCTGCACGGCCTAGCCATGGCAGCGGGTGTACTCGGCGCGATCTGGGTACTGACCAGTTGGATCGTGGTCGGGACGCCTACGGAACTGGTTATGCTGGGCCTGGGACTGCTGGGGGGGGCCATCCTCCTCAACATCCTGAACGACTGGCGCTCCGGCTTCTATCTTTCCCTCGTCTGGCTGCTGTTCGAAGACCTGGCACGCAAGTATCTCAGCAACAATATGTACATTTACTTTGGCAAGGACGTCCTCATCGGAATGACGTACCTGTCTTTCTTTCTCGCCCTGCGGCGTCGCCAGGCCGAAACCTTCCGGCCACCGTTCCTGTTTCCGCTGAGCTTGTTCTTCTGGCTGGCCGTAGGGCAAATGTTTAATCCGGGCTCGCCGAGCTTGCTCTACGGGCTGCTGGGCTTGAAGCTTTATTTCTATTACGTGCCGCTGATGTTTGTGGGCTATGCCTTGATCCGCTCGGAGAGGGATCTACATCGGTTGCTCGTCGTCAATTTGGTTATGGCGAGCGTGATTGCCTTGCTGGGGGTGGTGCAGGCGATTGAGGGGCCGACTTTCCTGAACCCACAGGTCTTGGCGCCCGAACTGACAACCCTGGGACGACTGACGCGGGTGGCACCCATCTCCGGCAGCTTGGTCACTATTCCCACTTCCGTGTTCGTCAGCGGTGGGCGGTTCGGCTGGTATATGGTTCTGACCTGGCTGCTGGGGCTGGGGAGCGTCGGGTACTTCCTGTTGCACACGCGCCGCGGGCGGAAAACTGCGTTTGTTTCCATTGCCGTAATGGCCGCCGGCATTCTGGTGAGCGGCTCTCGCTCGGCGGTGGTGTGGGCGCTTTGCAACACAATTGTCATGGCCGCGGGTTTCCTGTGGAGCGCGCCGTGGAAGTGGGGGCAGGCAAATCGTTTGTTGAAAGCCATTCGCCGAACTCTTCTGCTGGCTGGCTTGGGCGTGGCCGTTGTGGTCTGGTATTTCCCCACGGCCGTGGGCCCCCGCTGGGACTTCTACTCTGAGACTCTCTCTCCCGTAAGTCCTAGTTCCGAGTTGGCCTGGAGATCATGGGGGTACCCCGTCCAGAACTTTCTTTTGGCATTTGAAAATCCCCTCTGGCCCTACGGCTATGGGACCGGGACCTCCTCCCTAGGTGTGCAGTACGTCAGGCGTCTGCTGGGAGAGCCCCCCGGCAAGATGGGGGTGGAGAGCGGATTTGGGGCCTTGGTCGTGGAAATGGGAATCTTGGGTCCCAGTCTCTGGCTGGTATGGTCAGGGAGTCTATTGCTCACTACCTGGCGGGTGGTGCGGCGGCTGAAAGGTACAGCCTACTTACCGGTGGCACTTTGTATCTTCTGGTTCGCGTTTCTGGTTCTGCTGCCATTCATGTGCATCGGCATGCAGCCATACCAGAACTTTGTGATGAACGCTTACCTCTGGCTGCTTGTCGGCATCCTGTTCCGCCTGCCCACGCTGGGAACCCAGTTTCCCCATCATGTTTCAGTGGCCGAGCACGATTTGGCCAGCCGGCACGCGATAGCCTTCACCGGAGGCAAATAGAAGCAATGTGCGGCATCGCCGGGATGGTTGCTGAAGGCTCCGCGCAGGCACTGTTAGAAGCCGCAAAGCTCATGGCCGGCGCCCTCTCCCACCGGGGTCCGGACAGCCACGGGGTTGAGTGCATCGATCAGTGTGTGCTGGTGAATACCCGGCTCGCGATCATCGACCTCAGCGAGCGCGGGCGCATGCCGATGGCTAACCAGGACCACAGCGTCTGGATCACCTACAACGGTGAAAGCTATAACGCAGGCGAATTAAGACGGATGCTGATGCAGCGCGGGTACCGCTTCCGCTCAACCACGGACACGGAGGTCGTCCTGCACCTCTACGAGGAATTCGGCGAACGCTGCGTCGAGCGGTTGCGTGGCATGTTTGCGTTTGCCATCTGGGATGCGCGCACCCGGAAACTGGTATTGGCGCGCGACCGGCTGGGGATCAAGCCGCTCTACTACGCCATTTCGCATGGCAGGCTGCTGTTCGCCTCAGAGTTGAAAGCCCTGCTCGCTTCCGGCCTGCTGCCGCGGAAGCTCGACCCGGCCGGGCTGCGAGCATACCTGCAACTGGGGCACGTGCCGCCGCCCTGGACGGCAATTCAGGGGATCCAGCCGCTCGAACCCGGTCATGTGGCCGTGTGGCAAGAGCAGAAATGGACCTCCTCGGCTTATTGGAGCCTGCGCTCGGATTCGACCAACGGCGCACTTCCACCGCCGGGAAAGCTCACCGAGGAATTGAGCGATGTCTTCCTGGATGCCATGCGTCACCATCTGGTCTCTGACGTGCCCGTCGTGCTGTTTCTCAGCGGCGGCACTGATTCAGCTTGCCTGGCGGCCGCGGCGCGGCAGGCTGGCGCCCAAAACCTGACCGCGATGACGGTCGGGTTTACCGAAGAAGAGTTCGACGAATCGGAGTTGAGCCAAAGGACGGCTCGAGCCCTGGACATTCCCCACCGCATCGTCACGCTGCCGGCGGAGCAAATCCGTCGGGATCTCAGCCACGTGGTTTGGGCCATGGACCAGCCCACAGTGGATGGATTGAACACGTATTGGATCTCGCGGCTGGCGGCGGAGGCCGGCTGCAAGGTGGCCATCTCAGGGCAGGGCGGCGATGAACTGTTCGGAGGCTACGAGTCGCTCGCATGGTTTGAGCGCTTCACCGGAATCGCCCAGTGGGTGCGCCCGTGGCATGCCAGAGCTTTGGGCAGGCTGCTCGATCAAACCGCGCTGCCTTTCCGCTGGCGCAAGCTTTCCTATCTGTTTGGCGGGCGTGACCCCTTTGTGGCTTCGCAACTGGCGGTGAAGGTGCTGTTTCTGGAGCGGGACCTGCGAAGGCTCCTAATTCCTCCGCTCGCCGAGAACGGCCGGCAGACCGAGGCGGAATACCATCTTGCCTACTGGGCGAAGCGGGTGGAGGAGCGGGATTTGAAGGAGAAACTCGCCTTCATGGACATTCACACGCACCTTGAGCCCCGCCTGCTGCGCGATATGGACGCTATGAGCATGGCGCACAGCCTGGAAGTTCGGCCCGTTTTCCTGGACCACCGCCTGGTCGAGTTCCTGCTCCCGATCCCGTCGGCGATTCGCATCCACCAGAAACGTCTGCTGCTCGAAGCCACCAAGCGGTTTCTGCCGAGCGAGCTGCTGCAGGACCTGCAAGCGCGCCGGAAACGCACTTTCACGTTCCCTTTCGCCCGCTGGCTGACGCGGGATTGGCGTCCGACGATCGAACAGTCGTTTGCAGCGGAGCGGCTGGAGAGTGTAGGGGTGTTGGAACCCTCATCCGTAGGCCAGCTCTGGCAGCGATACGTGCGATCGTCGGCGGCGGTCGGATGGTCTCGCATCTGGAGCCTGTTCGTACTGCAACGCTGGTGTGAGACCATGCAAGTTCACCCCTAGCCACTGAGCTATGCGCAGACCCCGGATCGCTGTCGTTTCACCCTTCATCGACAAATGCCACGGAACTGAACGCCGTGTGGCTGAGTGGGTATCGCGGCTGACTGGCGATTACGAATTCCACGTGTACAGCGAACGCGTGAACGACCTCGATCTTTCGAAAATTGTCTGGCACCGGGTCCATGGAATTCCAGGACCTCACCTGATCAAGTATCTCTGGTGGTTTGCGGCGAACCATCTGCAACGTTGGTGGGACCGCCGGTTTCGTGGACTCCGCGCCGACCTCGTCTATTCACCAGGGATCAACTGCATGGATGCCGGCGCGATTTCTGTGCACATCGTGTTCGCCGAGTTTTATCGGCAGATTCAACCGGAATTGCGCTTCCGCCAGCACCCCGTCTCGTTCTGGCCTCGGCTTCTCCACCGGAAGGTCTATTACCGGTTCATTATTTTGCTGGAGCGCAGGATTTACTCGAGAATGGACACCTCCCTAATCCTCATTGCTCGGAAGACGGCGGAGGACCTAAAACGCTTTTACGGTCGCACCGACACTTTGCCGGTTGTTTACCTGGGGCTCGACCACCAAATCTTCAATCCTGAAGCTCGAAAAGCCCTTCGAAGCAATGCGCGAAAGCAGCTTGAGCTCGAAGAGGGGGCATTTGTATTGCTGCTCATTGGCAACGATTGGAGGAAAAAAGGACTAGCTACCATTCTGGAGGCGCTCAAGAACCTAAAGAACCCCCGACTCCATTTGTTGGTAGCGGGGCAGGATGATTCGCGTCCCTACCAAAAGCAAATTCAGGAGTACAGCTTGGATGGAAAGGTGCATTTTCTTCCTTTACGGCCTGATGTTATAGCGTATTTCGCGGCGGGGGATGTTTATGTCGGGCCCTCGGTGGAAGATACCTTTGCTCAGCCACCTGCCGAGGCGATGGCCTGCGGTCTTCCCGTGATCACATCAGTAACCAACGGAACTTCCGAGGTCATGACAGACGGTGTGGATGGGTTGATCCTCGAAGATCCCACCGACGCGGAGGAACTCGCGCGGCTCATCCGCCGCCTCTATGAAGATGCGGAATTTCGCCGGTGCCTAGGCGAGAACGCCGCGCGGACGGCACAGCAATACACCTGGGAAAACAACGCGGCAGAAATGCGGGCGCTCTTTGAGCAAGCCAGGCGGGTTCGAGATGGCGCATCTCCCGCCGTGGCGGCCAGGCTGCAAAGCCCGAAAGCATGAGCCGTCTCGAACAATGAGTCTGTAAGAGATTAAGCGATTCGCCAGACGGGAATGATCCTTGGACTATTTACGGCCCTGTCCGAGATCGGCGGCATCCAGCAGCTCAGCCGGCACGTCGGGGCAGTCCTTCAACAGATGGCGCTCGACCGCGGCGGGTCGTGCCTGCTGCTGGGCTTTAACGACAACCCTGGGATCCACTCGTACACCATTGGGGCCGACCCATTCACCTTTCAGGGATTTGGGCGCAACAGAGCGAGGCTGGTGGCCTGCCTGGCAGGCGTTGCACCGAAACTGGAGATGGCGTATCTGGGACATCCGCACCTAGCCCCCTTGGGCCTGTCTATGCGGCTGCTCAATCGTCGCTTTCAATATTGGGTGGCGGCCCACGGTATCGAAGTCTGGAGCCCGCTCTCACCAGTTCGCCGTCTGGCCCTGGGTCAGGCGCGGGGGATCACAGCAGTAAGCGCCTTCACAGCCGAACGCGTGGTCCAGGCGCAGGGATTGGATCCCCGCAAAGTATTCTTTCTTCCGCCCGCTTTGGAACCAGGCTTCGCGAATGGGCGAAGGGCAGGAGCTTCGCTGCCCTTGCCTCCACAGGGCCGGCTCATCCTGACCGTGGGCCGGCTGATCTCATCAGAGCCCGGCAAGGGGATCGACACGGTTATCCGCGCTCTGCCCAAGGTCTTGAGCGTTGTTCCAGATGCATTCTATGTGGTGGTGGGTGAGGGGAATGACCGGGCTCGGCTGGAGCGACTCGCGCAAGAAAGCAACGTGCGAGACCGTGTGCTCTTCCTCGGCGAGCAATCACTGCACGATTTGAAAGAATGTTATTCGAGATGTTGCGCTTTCGTCATGCCAAGCCGCCAGGAAGGATTCGGAATTGTTTTCCTGGAAGCGATGGCCTTTGGCCGGCCGATTATCGCCGGCAACCATGGGGGCACGCCCGAGTTCGTGCAAGACGGCGTAACCGGCTTTTTGGTTGAATATGACCGTGTGAATGTTCTCGCGGATCGGCTGATCCGGCTTCTTCAGGACGACGAGCTCTGCAGGCGAATGGGAGATGCCGGACGACGAGCGGTAGAAGCAAACTTTTCGTTTGAGCAATTCCGCGAGAGGTTGACCCGAATCCTGGATGGAACTGCCGGAGTAGCATCCGGGCAGATCGGCTAGGCCCCGTTCGCCGTGGGAAATGCTTCGAAGGTTCCCCGTGGGGAACTTGCGGAAACTCTTTTCAAAATCGGCTTGGCTCAGCCATGCAGCCATGTAGTATCGTGAGCCCCTGCGCTTCTCTCGTGCCCGAATAGCTTTTCGGAGGGGATCAGTTCTTGTTTGAGTGGACGCCCACATTCTGGAAAGGGTGGCGCGAATCCTCAAGTCCTTATCGACAGTTCAAATCCGAGCGCGACCGCTCGCTGACCGTACAAGCCTTGCAGCTTCGCGAGGCAGACCGGGTTCTGGAGGTCGGTTGCGGATACGGCTGGATCTCACGCGCGCTCCTGGATGCAGCAAAGATTCGCTGGGTGGGACTGGACCCATCCGAGAGCATGGTTCGGGAACTGCGGACTTCGCTGGCCGCCTATCAGCCCCGTGCATTGGTCGGCACTGCTTACCACCTGCCGTTTGCGGCCGAATCGTTTGACAAGGTGATCTGCACTGGAGTGCTGATGCACGTGGTCGATGAATTCGCCGCGTTGCAGGAGATGGTGCGAGTGCTCCGGACGGGCGGATTGTTGGTCTGTAGCATGAATAACGCGCTATCGCCGTTCTCTTTGCCGGTACGACTGAGAAACCATCGCAAGCGAGGTTTCATCCAGAACTTCCGGCGGCCGGCGACTTACCGGCGCTATCTGCAAGCTCTGGGCTTGAAGTTGCTCGGCATTGCGGGTGACAGTCTTTTCGCCACGGTGCCACTCAGCATCGGACGCTTCTCCTTCCCGCCGGCGCGCGCATTCACCGCTGTGCGCCAGATCGACCAGTGGGCTGTGCAGAGGTTTGCCTGGTTGGCTTATGAGGTTTGGTTTACTGCTATAAAAGCTGCGTCCCCATGAGGATTCTGAAAGTCACGCAGGCTTACTATCCGTTTCTCGACATGGGCGGTCCAGCCCTCAAGGTGCGCGGCCTTGCCAGATCGTTGGTCCAACGGGGTCACCACGTCACCGTTCTCACGGCTGACCTGGGCCTGGACCAGTCGCTTGGTCTATCGGCGTCGGTGGAGCCGAATGCTTGGGGTTGGCGATCCTGCCAGGACGGGGTGGAAGCGATCTATCTGCGCACACGGGCCCGCTATCGGGCCATGACGTTGAATCCTGATGTGATCCGCTTTTCGCAAGCTTCCCTCGGGGATTTCGATCTGGTGCACATCTACGGTCTTTACGATTTACTGGGGCCAGCGGTGGCCTCACTTTCCCGCCGCCGGGACATCCCCTATGTAGTGGAGCCCATGGGAATGACTCGGCCAATTGACCGCGGATTCTGGCTGAAGCGTCTATGGCACGTGCTGCTTGGGAATCGCGTCTTGCAAGGAGCGTCATTGCTGATTGCCACTTCCGAGCAGGAGCAACGCGAGCTGATCACCGCGGGCTTTCCGCCAGAAAGAGTCCGAGTGCGGTACAACGGGCTGGACCTAGAGGAATTCCGACAACTCCCCCCGCGCGGGTCTTTTCGGAGAAGGTGGCAGATCGAGCCCAACGAACCATTGATTCTGTTCTTCGGGCGCTTGATTCCCCGCAAGGGAGCAGACCTCCTCCTGGAGGCATTCGCGACCGCCTTTTCGCACACAGGCAGGCTGGTCATCGCCGGCCCGGAGGGGGAACCAGGCTACCTGCAAACGCTGGCGAAGAAGGCTCGAGCGCTGGGTATCGACCGCCGAGTGGCATTTACAGGTCCCTTGTATGGCGCCGATAAGAATGCTGCCCTGGCTGATGCGGATATATTCGCGCTGCCGTCTCGCTATGAGAATTTCGCGAACGCAGCGGCCGAAGCCATGGCCTGCGGGACTCCGGTCATCGTGACGGAATCCTGCGGGATCAGCGCGCTGGTCAGCCAGGGTGCCGGCCTCGTGATCCCCCGCAGCGAGCGAGCCCTCACACAAGGACTTAGAGAACTTACCGCCAACACGGCACTCTACTCTCGGTTGCAAGCAGGCTGTTACAATGTCGTGGCGCAGATATCCTGGGAGGAATTGGGGGGCCGTATGGAAGATTACTATACGCATGTTCTCGCCGAGAGAGCTCCGGGAAGCATCGAAAGCCACTTTCGATAAGCACTCTTTCGAATGGGTGGGAAGAGGGAGAGCTGACTCCGGAGCGCAAGCGAATAGGAGGCGCTATCCCTTCCTTCAGTTCTCTTGGTGTCTCCTCAATGTCTTGCTCGTCGCCTCCGCCATTCCCTTGGTGCACGGAATCTGCTGGGAGATTTCCACTGAGAGGTATCTGAAGGGGTTTGCCGATGCGGTCGCTACGCCTTGAGCTGGCACGGCAAGCACAGGCTGGGAATCACATGCGTGCCTCTGAGGAAACAACTCTTGCGGGTAGGGGAAGCTCTTTTCAGCAATCCAAGGTAGAGTAATCGCGTGTGTGGCATCTGTGGGGTCGTGGGGAGCGCGCGAAGCGATGTGGCAGAGTCCATCGTCCGCCGGATGATGGCGGCTATGTGGCATCGCGGGCCCGACGACGAAGGGTTGTTTGTTACTCCTCCCGGGGCGCGCCTCGGACCGTGGGGAGCGGCGGTGGGGATGCGCCGCCTGAGTATCATTGACCTCCCCGGCGGCCACCAGCCTGTTTTCAACGAAGAACAAAATGTCGCCGTCGTATTTAACGGCGAGATTTATAACTTTCAGGAGTTGCGGCTGGCGCTCGAAGCCCGGGGGCACGTTTTCCGCACCCGCTCGGACACCGAAGTCATCGTCCATGCATATGAGACCTGGGGCGAAGACTGCGTTGATCACTTGCGAGGGATGTTCGCATTCGCGGTGCTGGACCTGCGGCAAGGACCTGCCGCCAGGACGGCCAGCCCTGACCCCAACGCAGCACCGCGCGTCTTCCTTGCGCGCGACCGCTTGGGTATCAAGCCGCTTTACTACGCGGTGGTAAACGGCGCACTACTGTTCGCCTCTGAGGTTCGTGCGCTGCTCGAAAGCGGATGGGTCTCGCCGCGGCTTTCCGCGGAGGCGCTGGAATCCTATCTATTGTTCGGCTCCGTCGCGGAGCCGACGACGCTGGTCGAAGACATACGTTCCCTCCCGCCGGGGTGGCAGATGGTTGTTCCACTGGCCTCGGGGGAATTCGGCAGGGCGGTGCATCCTTCAGATATTCGCCGCAAAGCCTATTGGAATATTGGCGAGGCCGCGCGGCCATCTCCGACTCCGGTCAAACGCGCCCGCGGCGCGATCGCCGAACAGTTGCGGCCGCTGCTCGAAGATGTCGTTCGCAGCCACCTGATCGCGGATGTGCCGCTGGGGATTTTCCTGAGCAGCGGCATCGATTCCACTGCGCTCGCCGCGCTGGCCAGCCGCCAGCGAAGAAACGTCCACACTTTTACGGTCGTCTTCCCCGAGCAGGACTTCAGCGAAGGGGACCTCGCCCGGCAAACGGCTGAGCGCTTCGGCACGCAGCACCAGGAGCTCCAGCTCAGCGGAGAAGAGATGCAGGCGCGGCTGGAAGAGGCGGTGAGTTCGCTCGATCAGCCCACGATGGACGGCATCAACATGTACATCGTCTCGTGGGGTGTCCGTCAGGCGGGGCTGAAAGTGGCGCTCTCGGGGCTGGGCGGCGACGAGATTTTCGGCGGCTATCGAACCTTTCATTGGACGCCGCACCTTGCGCGCCTGGCCACGCTGGGTGGGTTCGTTCCGCGCGCCGTGCGATCGGCGACTGCGGCGATCGTGGTGAAGCTCCGCGAGGGCTCCAGGCATGCTGACGCGGCGCGCAAACTTGCAGCCTTGTGGCGCAACCCCGACGCGCTCCCGCACGCTTATTTTTATACGCGAGCTGTTTTCCCGTGCGAGCAAGTTGCGGCATTGCTGAACGGCGCCGCAGCCCGGGAGGAGTCGCTCTGGCGGGCGCGGCTGGAAGAAGCAGCGCGACAAGCCGTGCTCTTGGGCAAATTCACAGGTGTCTCTTGCCTGGAGACGCAGTCGTATCTGGTCAACACCCTGCTGCGCGACACCGACGCGGTTAGCATGAGCCATTCGCTGGAGGTGCGCGTGCCCCTGCTGGACCACCGGCTGGTGGAATTTGTGGCGCAGCTCCCCGAATCGGTCAAGCGGCGGAGAGGAACTCCCAAGGCGCTCCTGGTGGATGCTCTGGGAAAACTGCTGCCCGCCGAGGTGGTGCACCAGCCCAAGCGCACCTTTACTTTTCCCTGGCAGCGCTGGCTGCACGGGGCGCTCGGCGCAAAGGTTGCTGCGGGGCTGGCCGATTTGGCGCCGGCGCTGCGGCCGATTTTGAACAGGAACGCCGTGCAAGCCGTCTGGGGCGATTTCTTAGCGGGACGCACGAGTTGGTCGCGCCCGTGGAGCCTGTACGTGCTGAACGAATGGTGTCGGCGGCACCTGCAAGGCAGCAACACCGAGTTCGTGGCGGACCTACGGCTGGCTGCGGCCGCCGCTCATCCGCGTTGATCTGCGCGGAACTGGGAGAGTCCCTGCGTGTACATTCTCGGCATCAACGCCTACCACGGTAACGCCTCGGCTGCGATCGTCTGTGATGGTCGCTTGGTCGCGGCCGTGGAGGAGGAGCGGTTCAACCGGGTGAAGTACGCGGCGGGATTTCCTGCCGCGGCCATCCGTTATTGCCTGGCAGAAGCGGGCATCACACTCGACGACGTGGATCACATCGCCATTCCGCGCAATCCCTGGGCGCGCTTGGGCACCAAGTTGCTCTACGCCGTCCGCATGCCGCGCTTCGCCCGGGAAAGAGTAAGGGTACTGGCCCGGTTCACCAGCCTCCCCGAGGCGCTAGAGCAGGCGTTTGATGTGGACCCGCAGCGCATCCGGGCGCGCTATCACCGTGTCGAGCATCACCTGGCACATCTGGCTAGCACTTTTTTCGTGTCGCCGTTCGAGCAAGCTGCCGTGCTCTCTGCCGATGGGCTGGGCGACTTTGCCAGTACGATGTGGGCCACCGGGGAGGGCAATCGCTTGCGCGTGCACGGCGCCGTCGCGTTTCCCCACTCGCTCGGGATGTACTACACCGCAATCACGCAATACCTCGGCTTCTGGAAATTCGGCGACGAGTACAAGGTTATGGGCTTGGCCGCCTACGGCGAGCCGGCCTACCTGGAGGAGTTCCGCCGCATTCTACAAAGCAACGCCGCGCTCGGTTTTCGCTTGAACCTCGCCTACTTCTCGCACCACCACACCGGACCCGACATGACCTGGCGCGAGGCCGACAAAACACCGCAGCTCGGGCGGATTTTCTCCCCCTACCTGGAAGAGCGCCTCGGGCCGACCCGGGCCCCCGACCAGCCGGTCGAGCAGCGTCACCGCAATGCTGCTGCAACCATGCAGGCTTGCCTCGAGGAAGTCCTCTTCGACCTGCTGACGACGCTTCAGCGGCGTACCGGCCACCGGGCCCTGTGCTTAGCCGGCGGCGTGGCCTTCAACTGTGCAGCCAACGGCAAGATCTTCGATCGGACCCCTTTTGATCAGGTGTACGTTCAACCCGCCGCCGGCGATGCCGGCCTGGCGGTCGGGGCTGCGTATTACGTCTACCATCATGTGCTCGGCCACCCGCGGACGTTCGTGATGGAACATCCGTATTGGGGTCCGGCATACTCCCAACAGCAGATTCGCGCCGCGCTCGAACGTAGCTCGATCGCAAGCTCCGAGTTTCAGGTGACGGAGCTGCCGGAAGAGCAACTGGCCAAGGAAACCGCCAAAGAAATCGCCGGCGGCAAGATCGTGGGATGGTTTCAGGGCCGAGCGGAGTGGGGCCCGCGAGCGCTAGGCAATCGCAGCATCCTGGCGGACCCACGGCGGGCGGAAATGAAAGATATTCTCAACCGCCGCATCAAGCACCGCGAGGTGTTCCGTCCTTTTGCCCCATCGATATTGGAGGAGGCCACCGGTGAGTACTTCGAGAAGGCCTATCCTTCCCCGTTCATGGCCCTAGCCTACGCGGTGCGGCCGGAGAAGCGCAAAGAGATTCCTGCGCCGACGCACGTGGACGGCACGGGAAGACTCCAGACGGTGAGCCGGAGCGTCAATCCACGCTACTGGCGGCTGATTCGGGAGTTTGCCAACCTGACCGGCGTGCCCGTAGTCTTGAATACTTCTTTCAACGAGAACGAACCTATCGTCTGCCAGCCGGAAGAAGCCATCGAATGCTTTCTACGAACCAAGATGAACACTCTGGTGCTTGGCAACACCATCGTCCGCAAGCCGGCCTCTTCTGCGCTCGAGGGTGAATCGCTGCGTTGATCCGACCGCGCCCCGCCGAAATACATCTGCGATTGCATGCAGCCCGCATCTGTCGACGCGGGGATTCTGTTTCCGGGTGTGAAAACGCACCGCCTCGATCCGAACCGGAGAAAGCTCCATCGCTACTCTGCCGCTCTTCCTGGATTGCGCCATGCACATCCTGTTGCTGAACGAGTATTTCCCGCCGGACACTTCCGCCACCGCGAAGATGGCAGCAATGATCGTCGAAGCGCTGGCGGAGCGCCATCGGGTCACGGTACTAGCAGGACGCCCTTCGTACGATCCCTCCGAGCGCCATCCGTTCTATCTCCTGCGCCGCGAGGTCCAGGGCAACGTGACTGTGGAACGCGTGGGCTCGACCACTTATCCGCGCTTCCGGATGAAGGGGCGGGTGAGCAACTATCTCACCTATCTCTCACTGGCCGTGACGCGCGCACTGGCCATCCGCGCCGACGTCATCCTGTCTATGACCGACCCGCCGATCATGGGGCTCGCCGGGGCCTTCGTTTCCAAGCTGTCCCGGCGGCCCTTTGTTTACAACATCCGCGATCTCTACCCGGACATGGCCCTCGGTGGCCAGATTGTCCGCCCAAGCCACTGGGTCGAGGGCTGGGAGAAGCTGCACCGGCGAGCGTTGCGCCGGGCGTCGCGGGTGATCGTGCTCGGTGAAGACATGCGCGACCGCATCGTCGCCAAGGGTGTGGACCCAGCGCGCGTGGTGATCGTTCGCGACGGCGCGCAACTGCCGGAGAGCCTTCCCCCAGCCGATCATCCAGCAGCGCAGGAGATTCGCTGCGGCTTTCCCTTCGTCCTACTGCACGCGGGTAACCTTGGGTTTTACGGCGCCTGGGAGACCCTGATTCGCGCGGCGAAACTCCTCGAAAACGACGGCATTGGGTTGGTCTTCGTCGGCGATGGAGCGACCCGGCGGCAGATCGAAGCCTCCGCCGGCGCCTCCCGTGCGGTACGGTTTCTGCCCTTCCGCCCGCCGCAGCAAGTGCCTTACGTGCTCGCGGCCGGGGACCTACACGTGGTCACGGTCAGGCGCGGACTCGAAGGCGTGGTGGTGCCGAGTAAGCTCTACCCGATTCTGGCGGCAGGACGAGCGGTGCTGGCCGTAGCGCCGGAAGAAACCGACGTGGCGCGCATCGTGCGCCGGACCGGCTGCGGGGTCGCGGTGAGTCCCGACGACCCGGCCGGGGTGGCCGAGGCGGTGCGGGCCCTCGCTCGCGACCCTGAACGCATTGAGCACATGGGCCGGCGCGCCCGAGAGATTGCTGTCCACTATGATAGAGTAACGCAACTAAAAATTTTTACGCAGACCATCGAGGAGGCAGTCGCAGAGTGAGGCACGGGGAAACTATGTGGACGAACCAGAAGGTTCTGGTCACCGGGGGCTCTTCGTTTATCGGCTCGAGCCTGGTGGACCAGCTCGTCGCGCGCGGCGCAAAGGTTCGTGTGGTGGACGATCTCACGAGTGGGCGCCTGGAGAATATTCGCCGCCATCTGTCCAACGGGCACCTGGAGTTTCTCCAGGCTGACCTGCGTGAACCGGGCGTGTCGCGCGCGGCGATGGAGGGAGTGCACACAGTTTTTCATCTGGCGGCGGACCATGGCGGCCGCGGCTACGTCGATTTGCACCAAGCCGGGCCGGCGTCGAATTTTTTCCTCGACGGCATGGTGTTCGCCGAAGCGCTTCGGGCCCGAGTCAAGAAAGTGGTTTTTGCCTCGTCCGGGTGCGTCTATCCCAACTTTTTGCAGTCCGACCTGAGCAAGGAAATCTATTTGACCGAGGATCTGACCAAAGGGCCGAACGACGCCGACAACATGTACGGCTGGGCGAAGCTGATGGGTGAGTTCACGCTGAAAGCCTACGCGCGTGAGCATGGGCTGAAAGCGGCGTCGTGCCGCTACTTCACCGTGTACGGCCCGCGGGGTGTGGAAAATCACGCGGTGATCGCCATGATCGCGCGCGCCTTCATTCGGCAAGACCCGTTTGAAGTCTGGGGCGACGGCACGCAGATCCGCAACTGGACCTATATCGACGATATCGTCTCCGGGACGATCCTCGCCGCGGAGAAAATCGACGACGGCACGGCAGTCAACCTGGGCACGATGGAGCGCGTTCGCGTGATCGATGCGGTGAAGATGGTCTGCGAGATGACCGGGCACAAGCCGCAGATCGAGTTTCGGCCGGATATGCCCACAGGGCCGCTCAACCGCGTGGCGGATAACTCCCTGGCCAAAAAACTTCTGGGCTGGGAGCCGAAAGTAACGTTGCGCGAAGGCCTGCGCCTCACCATCGACTGGTATTTCAAGACCAAGGAGCGCGAGCAGGTGAAGGCGATCCTGAATAGGATGCTAACCGAGCGCTAGGCACGCAAAGCCAGATGCCCACGAGCCTCATCGCCTTCACCGTGTCACTGATTGCCTCGCTCAGCCTGACCGTCCCGGTCCGCCAACTCGCCCTGCGCGTGGGCATGGTAGATCATCCCGGCCCGCGCAAGGTGCACCTGACTCCCATCCCGCTTCTCGGGGGCCTGGCTATGTACTGCGGCGTAGTGCTGGCCATTCTGGTGTCGATGGATGGCCAGGCCCGCGCGCAGATTGTTGGCATTCTGGCGGGCGCCACGCTGGCGGCCCTCGTGGGGATTCTGGATGACCGCGGCCTGCTGCACCATCAGATCAAACTTTTTGCTGGGATGCCGGTTGCTGCGCTGATTCTGCTGGTCTCGGGAATCCATGCGCAGGTCTTTTCTTTGCGCTGGCCCGGGCGCACCGGTCAACTCGCAGATGTCGCCCTGACCCTAATCTGGGTCGTGGGGGTCACTGCCTCGTTCAGCATCTTTGACCACATGGACGGGCTGTGCGCCGGCGTCGCCGCAATAGCCGCGGCATTCTTCACCATCTTCGCGAGCATGAGCCAGCAGGTTCTAGTCAGCACGCTGGCAGCGGCCGTGATGGGCGCCGCCGCGGGTTTCCTGCGCTGGAACTTCAAGCCTGCCAAAATCTTCATGGGCGATGGCGGAGCGATGTTCCTGGGGTTTCTGATGGCTACCCTGGGACTGAAATTGCGGCCGGCCGACTCGCCGCTTCCGACCAGTTGGCTGGTGCCCGTTCTCATCCTCGGCGTCACCATTTTCGATACCACACTGGTCACCATCTCTCGGTCTCGTCGTGGATTGCTGCCTTTTGCTACGCCAGGCAAAGACCATGTTGCTCACCGACTGGCGAATCTGGGCCTGGGCCAGCGCGGCGCTGTGCTGATTCTGTACGGCTTGGGCGGCCTGTTTGGTCTACTCGCGCTAGGTGTCAGCCGCCTTCCCGTGGGACAAGGCTACGCGCTCGCCGCCCTGACGCTCCTGGCGGTCCTCACGGCTGTGGTCTTGCTCGAGCGCGCCCCTTACGAGCGCCAGCAAGCACGCTTGAAGTCCGGCTAGCGCTTCTGCGGGCTCCAGACTGGCTGACGGCCAGCAACCCTCCCTCTGGTTTCTACAGCTTGCGCTCTCACCGCGATTAGATATACTTCTGGCTTGCCCCGTCACCCCGGTACTTGGATGGCAGCAAGGGCGAATAATCTTTCGCACCGTTGAAGCAGTTGGGTCCTCATTCAGTCAGGTAGCGTGGAGTTTTTTTGCCTGCGGCATCTCTTTCCCGCCCAGAGGCGATGTGCCGAACAGCAGGACGAGCGGAACAAGATGGCCAACCTGCAAGGAGCAAATGTAAACCGCGGCATGAATAACGCCGAGCAGGAAGTTGCTGTCGTTGGCGGATCTGCTGCCGGGTTTTTCACTGCTTACCTCCTGGCTCGCGCGAGCTGCCGTGTGCGAGTCTTGGAACGAGCTGAAGAGCTGGATCCCACGCCGCGCACGCTGATCGTCACCAGCCGGATGCGGGACCTGCTGGGCGCGGCTGGCGAGTGCTCTGTGGTCAATGAAATCCGACGGTTTGAGCTGTTCACCGACGGGCGGGCAGCGACAGTGCGGCTTGAGCGGCCCGACCTGATCATCGAGCGCGCGAGCCTGATTCGCGGGTTAGCCCTCCAGGCCCAGCAGGCCGGCGCACGGGTTGAGTTAGGGCGGCGATTCGTTTCTCTTGAGAGCAACGGCGGGGGATTTTCGCTGACCGTAGAGGGCAGCCGGGATGGCTCGCGAGAGCAACTTCCCGCAGACACAGTGGTGGGTGCCGACGGCGCGATTAGCAAGGTGGCCCAGTCGGCCGGCTGGCCAAAGCAGCAAACGGTACCGCTGATCCAAGCGATCGTGCGGCTCCGCTCGGAGTGCGCGCCGGATGTGGTGCGCGTCTGGTTCGTCCCAGAAGATACTCCCTATTTTTATTGGCTGATTCCCCATTCGCCGACACATGGCGCGCTCGGGCTAATTGGCGAAGACGGCCCGCAAACCCGCCGGTGCCTGGAGACGTTTCTCGAAAAGCGCTGCTTCACTCCGCTAGCGTTCCAGGGCGCGCGCATCCCTGTATACACCGGGTGGGTCCCGGCCAAGCGGCAGGTCGGCACAGGGCAAGTTTACCTGGTGGGTGATGCGGCCGGCCAAGTTAAGGTCACAACCGTGGGTGGAATTGTGACCGGTCTCCGTGGAGCGCTCGGCGTTGCCCAAGCCATCTTGAACGACGGGCACAGCCGCGAACTGCGCGCGTTGCGCCGCGAACTCGATCTGCACCTGCTGATCCGCAGAACCCTCCACCGCTTCCAACAGGCCGACTACAGCCGGCTCGTTGACCTGCTCAACGACTCCGCGCGGCGCTCCCTCAGTGTTTATTCGCGTGACGAGGTCGCCCGCGTGCTCTGGCATGTCTGCGTCCGCCAGCCGCGCCTCCTATTGCTGGGCCTCCGTAGCATGCTGGCCAAAGGCTCCTTGTCCCCCCGCGAGCGTGGCTAACATCGTGTCCCAAGACAATTCCCCTGCAATTCCGGGCGGAATCCTCCCGGACGCAATCGAGAGCCCGGCATCTGTTGAGGCAAGTTAGATGCACATTCTGGGGCTTTCGGGGCTGACGCATGACTCGGCAGCCGCACTACTGGGCGAACGAGGCATCGCCGCGGCGCTGGAAGAAAGCAAGCTGCTGCGCTCCCGCACAGTGAGCGGAATTCCGCGCGAAGCCATCCGCTATTGTCTTGAACGGGGCGGGATTAGCTGGCGCGACGTCTCCCTGGTGGCCGTCGCAAGTCGCCCGGTTAAGAATTGGGCCCGTCAGGCCTGGCTGCGCGCCCGGCTAACTCCGTTTGCTCCGGTTCCCAGCAGCTACTATCAAACCAAGGCCCTGGGCGAGTTGGGCCGTGAACTGAACAACGATCGGCTGCTGAAGGAGATGGGAGAATGCTTCGGTGGCCGGGTGATCCACCTCGAACATCACCTCTGCCATGCGGCCAGCGCATATTACGCATCGCCCGCGGAGCGGGCATTGGTGCTCACGCTCGATGAGATGGGCGACGGCCACTCGGGCATGGTGGGGCTAGGCGAGGGCAGTCGCATCCGCGTGTTGCAATCCATTACCTTCCCGCACTCGCTCGGTTGGGTTTATTCGCAGGTGACCGAATTGCTCGGGTTCAAACCTCGCCGGGACGAGCACAAGACTCAGTGGCTGAGCTTGGAGGGGGAGCCTGCGTTTGAAAAGCTCTTTCTGGAAATGTTCCGCCGCGCGCCGGCAGCGCTGCCGCATCTTGATTTTAGTTACTTCAACCGCGGTTTGGCCGGCCACATCGCGTTTTCGAAGAAATTCTATGCTCGCCTGGGCATCGAGCCGCCGGCATCTTCCGGCGCGCCCCAGGGTTTGCGGCGCACCGAGCTGGGCGAAACGCTCCGGCGCCAGCTCGCAGCCAGCGTCCAGCAGGCCTGCGCGGTAGTGGTTGCAGAACTGGCTGAGGCCTATCGCCGGCAAACTGGAGCCAATGCTTTGTGCTTGGCCGGAGGGCTCTTCTTGAACCCGCTGCTGGTGGCGGCAGTGGAGAAGAATACCGGCTTCGAGCGCGTTCATGTGCAGCCCGCCGCGGGCAATGAAGGCACGTCGTTGGGTGCGGCCTGGCTGGCGTGGCACCACACGCTTGGACGCCAACGCCTGGAGCCGATGACGAATCTCTACTGGGGGCCGAGTTACTCCAACGAGGACATCAAGCAGGTGCTGGACAACTGCAAGGCGCGCTACCGCTGGCACGACAGCGAAGACCAAAAGATCGACGAGGTCCTGCGCCTGCTGGAAGCCGGCAAGATCGTCGGCTGGCACCAGGGCGCAGCCGAGTTCGGCCCCCGCGCTCTGGGCAACCGCAGCCTGCTGGCCTCGCCGTGGGCACCGTACGTCAAGGAAAACCTGAACGAGTACGTGAAGCATCGCGAGGCGTTCCGTCCGTTTGCGATTTCGGTGCCGGCGGAGGATTGTCCACAGTATTTCGACTGCTCTCCATCCGGGCGCTTTATGACCACGATGGGCTGGGTGCGTCCCCAAGGCCGCAGCCTGCTCGAAGGGTTCGTTCTGCCGGGGGATCGTGTTCGCCTACACGTGGTCGAGCGTGCAGCCAATCCCTTGTTCTGGCGACTACTGAAGCGCTTCGGTGAGCGCGCGGCGGCCCCACTGCTGGTGAACACTTCGTTCAACCTGTTTGGCGAGCCCCTAGTGATTACACCGCGGGACGCCGTGCGGAGTTTTTTCTGCTCAGGCGCTGACGCGCTGGTAATCGGCAATTTTTCCCTTTCGAAGAACTGAGGTCTTCAGGGTGCGAATTTCTGCAGGCCAGCCCAGTTTTTTTCTTTCTCCTGGAGAGGATTTGAGTGAAAATAAACGACCTATGATTGTCAACCAGCGAGGGAGTACCCTCGGGGTGGAAGCATGCGAATTTCGGTAATTGGTTGCGGGTATGTAGGACTGGTGACCGGCGGGTGCCTGGCCGAAGTGGGCCACGAGGTGGTGTGCACGGATAATGACCCCGGGCGGATAGCCATGCTGGA
>Ga0209055_1000637_pt1 | contig 24509 bp, 19 predicted proteins | sample GraSoiAngelo_110_FD_185875 | JGI IMG/M metagenome (GOLD analysis project Ga0209055, IMG submission 185875) | Grasslands soil microbial communities from the Angelo Coastal Reserve, California, USA - 14_0903_12_30cm (SPAdes) (version 2) | ecosystem: Environmental > Terrestrial > Soil > Grasslands ... | reverse complement strand
CGACCCCTAGCCGCCCGAAGCTGTATCGGTTGGAATCCCTCGCTTCTGGCATGGACCACACGGTCAATCCACCGCGATCGCGGACATAGTGGATTAGATGCTGATGGGGCCGCAGCCCGTTTCCAGCCTGGTACACGTCAAAGGGTGGCCGACCGAACGGGTAATTGTTGAACAACAGGAGAACGGCCACGATCAGCAGGGCCACACCAAGGCCGACTTGCCGTGTTCGCACGACCATGAAGGTCCACCCGACCTTCACCTTCCGTTCAACCCGGCGGTTGAGCAACCACACCGCTGGGCCAACCAGCAACACCGGTGACAGCCAGAGCACGGTCAGCCACCCGTATTCGTAAGCTGCGTAGTTGCCTGCCACCGGTAGCCGTTTGTAGTCGGTCTCGGACGGCAGGCCGACGACCAGAATATTCTTCTGCGCGTCGTGCATCGTGAGGTCCTTCCCGAAGAGCGAGCCAGTCCAGTAATAGTGGGGCACCACTTCCACACCAGGTACCAGTAGCACGTCGGGATGGCGTTGGTTCGTCTCCCGGATCGCCTCGAGGTACCGATCGACTCCAGTGCTCATGACCGATGGCAACGTGACAGTCCGACGGATCAACCCGGGCAAGGGAAAGAGCCCGTACTCGAAGCGAAGGAGGAAGTTGTCAGTCAGAATGATGGCCTCGATCCCATAGGACCGCGCCTGCGCGACAAGTGACTCGATCGAGTCACTGCCGGTGCTCACGTTGCTATTGACGTGCAACACCGTCGTGACCGGCTGCCAGGCCTCGCCGGCCTCCACCGTCGCGCTCCACAGCGACCCGGCCAGCGCAACACAGCCGATGAGACGAAGCGTGTTACGTCGCGGGGTGTTTTTCACGCCAGACTTCATCGTAGAGCCGCTCAATGTTGCGTACCATTGTTTCGACGTCAAATCGTCCATCGACATGCCGTCTCGCAGCTTCACCGTACGCGGCCCGGCGAGACCGATCCCGGAGCAAGATGAGAATGGCCTCGGCCAGCGCCCGGTCGTCCCGAGGCGGCACCAACAGGCCGGTCGTCCCGTCCGGCACGATGTCCGGGATGCCACCGACACGCGTTGCCACGACAGGCAAGCCCACCGCCATCGCCTCAAGCAAAACCCGTCCCATACCCTCATTCAGTGAAGGCAAGACGAAGAGGTCCAGGGCCGCCAGGCACTCGGGCACGTCCTCTCGCGCCCCCAAAAACACCACCCGTAGGCCGATCCCCAATCTTGAGGTCAACTGCCTCAGCTCGCCGAGCAGCGGTCCATCGCCGATGATGACGAAACAAGCCTGTGGGAATTGAGCCAGGACCTGCGGGGCAGCTTTCAGGAGCCACTCCAGGCCTTTGATTGGAACCAGTCGACCTACCGTCCCGACAATCGCCCCGTCTGGCGGAAGCCCCAGTTCCTTCCGTTTGACTGCGGCATCCACCTGCACTGATCGAAAATGCGCCAGGTCGATTCCACTATGAATGGTCACGAATTTCTCCATTCCAGCGATATGAAACTGGACATGCTCCTCGGCTCCACGATCCGTCAGCGTCACAATCCGGTCGGTTATTTTGGCCAGAAGCCGTTCAAGCAGTCGAATGAGCGCACTCGCAACCACTCCGTAGTAGCCATAAAAAATATGCCCGTGCGGCGTATGGATCACGACTGGCACCCGGGCCAGCCAAGCCGCGAGACGACCCACGACACCCACCTTCGAGGTATGCGTGTGCACGAGTGCCGGGCGCTCGCGGCGCAACAGGCGCCAGAGCGCCAGCGTCGCACGAGCATCCAGGATTGGTCGAACCTCACGCACCAATGTCGGCACTTCAAATACCCGCACGTCTGCCTGGGAGAGCCGCTCCAGATCAAACTTTAACCGCGAAGCCTCCTCAGCCATCAGGGACACCGGCCGCCCGTACACCAGGCCGACACGAAACTGTTTCCGATCGTGGCCGATTGCGGTGAGGAACGTGTTGCGGGCAGACCCTCCGCCATCCATGCGCGTAATTAGGTGCAGCACATATCGCCGTTCTCCTTCCAGTTCATTGATCCGGTGTAAAGCGTCGCGTCTCATGACATGTGCGCTTACATTTGGTTAGGCGGATACGCTGAACTCGTCTCCATCATTTCCAATATTGCACGAAACACAATCTCGGTCGGAAGTGTTTCCATACAGACGTGGCGACCCATGTTATCACCTTGGCAAGGCGTGCACTCGACTCGAGACTGCAGAACACGAATGGGCCCAGGACCCCGTGGCCGAAAGCGATTCACATCACCAGAACGGAACAGTCCGATGCAAGGGGTTCCTAATGCAGCGGCCAAGTGGGTTGGTCCAGAGGAATTCCCGACGTACATCGACACGACGGACAACAAGGCCATCACTTCCTGAAGCGAAAGTCGTCCGGCGAGACTCACCGCATTCTTTCCAGTCATTTCGACAATCTTACCTGCGGCATGCTCATCGGCCTGACCACCAAGAACACATACTCCAAGACCCTCTTGACTGAGCATCAGTGCCAAAGTTCCGTAGTTGGTGATCGGCCAATGGTTAACCACCTGGGTGCCCCCTGGACATATGGCCACGACTTGCCTGGCGGAAGGGAATTGCTTTTTCAACAGGAGCGACATCTGCCGGACGAGGTCCCTGTCAGGAGATAAACTTGGCACGCTGACAAGACTTGGTACGCCTACACTTCGTAGCATGCCGAGGTTGAGATCAATTTCATGCGGAGAGACACTTTGAGTCTCGTCCCAGCTAATGTCAAAAAGTGAAAACCAGTCAGGTGAAGCACGTCCAATGGAGATGCCGGGACGTATAGACATAAAGAACGACTTCATGGCGATGGCCCCTCGGAAACTGGGGATATTGTACAAGTGGAGTGCACAGTCAAACCGATCCTGGCGAAGTCGCATAACCTCTTTGGCGATGGCAGGGAAATGAAACACGCCCGGAGGCCATGGCACTGTCCTCACATCATCCACTCGGTTCTTGAGAATTGCACGATTGGGCACTCGTGTGACGACTGTCCACCGTATACCGGGAGAAAAAGCTCTGAGGCTGTCAATTGCAGGCAACGCCAGAATTAAATCGCCGAACCCTGCAAGTTGCACGAGGACACCGCGTGTGCAGCCACGCACGTAGCCTACCGGTTCCACACGCGTGCTCGCAGAAGTCTGTTGTCCATATGTTGCGTGTGAGTTTCCGCGCAAGTCATCACACGGACCGACCCTCTACCGAAACGCGCTGCCAAATTTCTAAGACCAGAAGAGCGTAGATCTGATCAGTCAAGTTCAGCCGGCCAGACTGATGTTCCTGTAGCAACCACCGGACATAGGGATAGCGGACGTATCCTCGCCGACGGATGGTCTCCTCGGAGAGAAGCTCGTGCACCATCTCCTTCAGATCGGCGTTGAACCAGCGCGCCAGCGGGACCTTGAATCCCTGTTTGGATCGCGTCACAATTTCCACCGGAAGGAAAGGCGCGAGGGTTTTCTTCAGGAAGGCCTTCAACCGTCCGTTGCGGAACCGGTCGCGCGCCGGAAGGCCCAAGGCAAACTGCGCCACGACGTGGTCGCAAAACGGGACGCGGACCTCCAGCGAATGCGCCATGCTCATGCGGTCCCCCAACACCAGGAGATCGTCAGGTAGATAGGTCTGAACATCCAGAGCCATCGCACGTTCAGCAGGATCGGAGCTCTCCCATGCCCGATACAGTTGTCGATAGACTTGCTCAGGCGTGTTCGGTCCCGCACGAGCAAGGGTGTCCGGTGTCAGCGCCTCCTCACCCCATTTCGGCGGGAGGAAGGTGATCCAGCGAAGGTAGCGTTCCTCTACAGGAAGTGTTCCCGCTTCCAGAAACCGGCGGACCCGCCCTGGCCAGTTATCCGAGTGAAGAGATTCCGGAATCCATCGGCTTGCCGCAGCGAGCCGGTCATACAGCGCTCCGGCGCGCAGCCCCAGGTATCGGGGATACCCGCCGAACAGCTCGTCTCCCCCGTGCCCCGCCAGGGCCACGGTGACTGTGCGGCGGGCGACCTGGGAGACAAGATAGTTTGGAATCGCGGATGAGTCGGCAAATGGTACGTCGAAGGCCTGAATGATGCGCGGCAACAGATCGACCGCGTTGGGCTCAAGGATCTCTTCATGATGGTCCGTGCCAAATCGCTCTGCGACCAGACGCGCAAACGTCAGTTCGTTGTAACTCTCATCCGCACCTCCATACCCGATCGTGAAGGTCCTGATCCGGCTGCCGGAGACCGTCCGCATCAGAGCCACCAGAGTGCTGGAGTCCATCCCACCGGAAAGGAACACCCCCAGCGGGACGTCGCTGATCAGGTGGAGGCGGATCGCATCTTTCAAATGAGCGAGAAGTCGTTCTTCCGCCTCTTTCGCGCCAAGATCAGCCGCTTCTGGATCAGACCGCAGCGACCAATACCGGCGGATGCGCATCTCGCCTCGCGTAAGAGTCAATATATGACCGGGCGGCAGCTGAAGGATGCCCTCGAAGATCGTCGCGGGCGAGGGCACATACAGGAAGGTCAGGTATTGCTGGAGCGCCTGCGCACTCACTGTCCGCTCCACGCCCCCTGCGATTAGAGCCTTGATCTCCGAGGCAAACCAGAACCGACCGCCCTCGCGTGCGTAGAACAAGGGCTTGATGCCCAGGCGGTCGCGGGCCAAGAGGAGGATCTGTCGGTCTCGGTCCCAGAGCGCGAACGCGAACATGCCCCGCAGGTGCTCCACGCATGCCTCGCCGTAATCCTCGTACAGATGCACCAGGACTTCGGTGTCGGACTTGGTGTCAAACCGATGACCCTTCGTGATGAGAGCGTTGCGCAGCTCCTGGAAATTGTAGATCTCTCCGTTCATCACCACGCACACCGTTCTCGCCTCGTTCCAGATCGGCTGGCGGCCCCCAGCCACATCAATGACGCTCAGACGGCGCATAGCCAGGCTGACCGCATTTTCGACATACCGCCCCTCATCGTCAGGCCCACGATGGACCAGGCTTCTGACCATTCGGGTCAAGCGTTCGTCGTCCCGAAATCCAGCAAACCCACAGATCCCGCACATTGTCTTCAAGCCTCAGTCACTGGACGGCCTGCTGTGCGTTGTCTCGTCATCGTCTAGTTTCAAGAGAAGCTTTGCAAGCCATAACCTCTAGAGTCGGGCCCCAGGCCCTTTGATCGAGGCCGAAGATCCTGAACAGGCGATATCCCATCCGGTCGGCCAGCTTCAAGATCATCCGGAAGATGGTAATCCATTCCCCCATCCGCCCATACTCGTCCTCTTGACTTGGCCTAGCAATTCCTACTCCCACGATAGTAAAACCCAGACGAGGCAGATGGTGAAGGAACGCGTTACGCGTGAAGCCGTAGAGATGAAACACGGCAAGGCGCCCCAATCCAATGGTGTTGAGCGCCCGCTTGAGATTCATGTGAACCGACCCATTGGGGACTCGAATGTAAAGCACACCACCAGGCCGGAGGATCCGCCATGCCTCCCGAAGCACGACGAACGGGTCACGCAGATGATCGAGGACATTGATAAACGTCACCGCGTCGGCTGATTCGTCGGGAGGGAGCAGGGCGGCCACTTTTCCGCGTAGACTTCAAGACCATACTCCCGCGCATACTTCACTGCCTGGGGGGATGGATCAAAGCCGATCGCTCTCCACCCACGGTCCCGGCAGTGGCGAAGGAAGGCTCCCCCTCCACAGCCTACATCAACCAGCATCCCGGGAGCGGGATGAAGATCTGTCAGCCATTCTAAAGCATGCGCATAAACATTGTTCCGTCCCGGTCCTACCTGCTCTCTCCGGAAATGCGCCCAATACTCATCCCGATAGAAATTCACCGCTTCTTCCTCGGTCGGCATCTTGACTCGCGCCAAAAGACTGCACTGCCCACACCGGAGTAATTCCAGCCCGTTTCCTACGTGCACCACCGAGGCCGAGGCACATCCGCATGGACATGGAACAGTATCGGTCGCGGTTCCAGAGACCGGAATCATGGATTGCCCCCCACTTTCTTCAAGACACCCCATGAAAGACCACTCATGCTCAGGATTACGGGCAGCGCGGTGACTCAGCACATAGGCATGGTCATCACGCCCGACACACTTCACAGAGCAACGCCAGCACGCGCATTGAAGTTCGGTCTGAGGAGAATTCCAGCGCCCGTGCAAGTCCGCTTTGCCGCAAGGTCCCCCTCAGATGGCTGACCGTGAGAACTTCCGCCATCGCTTCGCTCATCGCCGGTACGTCCTCTGGGTCGACAAGAATCGCCGCCTTAGCCACGACTTCAGGAATCGCCGCCCTGTTCCCTGCGACCACAGGAGCCCCGCATGCCATGGCCTCCAATGCCGGCAGTCCGAAACCCTCTTCAAGTGATGGAAGCACAAACAGCGCGCAGCCGCTATACACTGACGGGAGATGCGAATCCTCGATAACTCCAGGAAAAAGAACACGATCAATGATACCAAGATCCCGTACCAGGCCTTCGAGCGCCTGCCGATGCTCCCGATCACCCCCCGCCAAGATAAGCTGGTAAGTGTCCCGGAGTGACTTGCGAAGGTTTGCATAAGCCCGAATCAGCCGTGGGAGGTTTTTATGTGGTCGAAAATTTCCAACATAGAGGATGTAGGGAGGCACAATTCCATACCTGGTCGCCACCGATTCCGGTAATGGCTCTGGTTTAAACTCCGGCCCAAGGGCGACAGGGATCACAGTCACCTTTCCCGGACTCACGCCAAGCCGTTCCACAATGGACCGCTTTGAATACTCTGAGTCCGCAATAATGGCCGCCGCATGACTGGCATAAAGCCGAGCCAGTACGGTCGTCAGGGCTCCATAAGCCGGCCACCTCTTCCGAGGGTATTGGATGAAATAAAGATCATGGATTGTAAGAACCACCGGGCAAGGAGCAAACAACGGCCGTTTATAGTAAGGAGAGAGAAAAACCGAGGTCCGATCCCGCGCGAGCCGGTGAGGCAAGCTCACCTGATCCCACCACTGAGTCCAGCGAGAATCAATCGTCTGGAGAGTGACCTTCGGCAGCGTGATGGGAAGCCGGGTGTTAAGATCGCCATAGACGATGCATTCTACCCCACTCTTAGACGCCGCACGCAGCACCTCGATCAGGTACCGACCGATTCCGGTGCGCACGCCATCCGCTAACTCGCGCCCATCTATGCCCACCCGTATCACGCTATTCTGGGACCAGACTTGAGTGGTTTGCGGGCATTGAAGATCATTTCACAGAACCCCACATACTGGCAGGCCACTATGTCATACTCCGTTAAGCAAAGTGGGTCCGACCGGCGCAACCCCCAACAACTCTTCCAGAAACCGGCCATGCTGGGCTCCACCGGCCCAGCTGCCATTCCCGAATGTCCACAGCGATGATCGCAACTTCCCTGAATGCATCGCCTCGGACCTTGTCCCTGCGGGCGCACGAGACCTTACCTGGCCCGCGGTGGATCTTCTAATCCAGACGGTGTAGCTTCCGACGGTGGCCTGCTCGTAGTCCCGATCGAGGATCACGTGGAGAACCGGGCTCTGCGTGATAATTCGAACCTGCCGAATCGTATTGGTGGCGATGCTCAGCGCCAGGGCTGAGGTCCTAGGGTCTCCAAGACGCCTCGCAAGTTCCTCGACATTCGCCCAGATAAAATGCGGCCAGTAGGGCGAGTTTGGCATCCGCAAGTAGTAGGTGACCTCATTGGGGACGATCACCACGCTGTCTGCTGGTACACGGTCACGAATATACCGGGCGACCTCCACGGTACCGCGCCCGCCATAGTTGTATCCCGTCTGATAGTCGCCTGCACTTTGGAGCAGTACGACCCCAAGATTCGATCCCAGGGACAGCACGAAGAGTACGCCTGCGGCTGATCGGCAGACCCACCGCAGGAGCCCCGCCGACAGCAACCCGTACGCGAGAGCGCACAGTCCGACTCGGAGAGCCGTCTCGCTGACGAGAGCATGCGAGTCCGGCTTCCCTAATGCGAGAGCTTCACGCATCCGATACCTGACGAGATAGATCCAATCCGCAGCGATGAACACTTGAACCGCACAGGCCAGAAGAATCCCGAACAGTATGAGCCATAGCTGACGGCTTGGCAGCGTCAATGGTTCCCGGTTTGTCTTCGACAAGGTAACCGCCCCGAACAAATACAGCAAGGGGATCGCCGGCATTTGATACTTCGGGAAGCCGAAGATGGCACCACCAATGAAAAGGTACCCGAGGGCCAGACTCAGACCTGCCAGCAAAAACACGTCCTCAGGAGAGACTCGCCTGTCCTCGAAGAGCGCGCGCCCGCGCTGAGCCAAGAGGATCACCAGCCACAAGGTCGGAAACACGCCAACCCAGAGGGTGAAATAAAGCACGTTCTGAAAAAGCTGCGGCACAGCAAGCATCTGAACTCTCTCGCCGAAGGCGCGGGCGGCATACCGGAACGGACCGGAAAAAGGAACGTCAAGTGAAAGGCAGTACAGATACCAGGACACCAGAAAAAGGCTGGCACCGGCCAACAACGCCCCCTCGGGGACGAGTTTGCGCCTAAAGGGTCCAGGAACGATCAGCGCCACGGCACCCAGCACAGCACCGAGGACCGTCGGCGTCGTCACTCGCCCCCACAAGGAACCTGCCATCGCAGCACTAGTAAGGGTCGCCCAGCCGATCCGCGGTTCCTGCAGACACTTCATAAACGACCAGCACAGCAAAAGTACCGACGGAACAAGAATGGTATTGTCAATATCGAGAATATGCACGCTCTGGATGAACCCCGGGGTCACTGCATACAACAGGCACACCATGGTCGCCCATTGTAGCTGCACGCCCACAGATCCATGTACCAAAGTACGGGTGATAAGAAAGACCAACACAAGAGAAAGTAGCCCCGAGACAACACCGGGTATCCGGGCTATTGGTTCGCTCGCCCCCCATAGCCTGAAACCTCCAACCACAAGCTGTAGATATAGTTCCGGCGAATATGTGTTCATCCGTTCGTGAAATGAAAAATGGAGAGCAGTTCCCGTGCTGTACAGAGTCTCAGCAGCGATAAGATAAGTGAGATCGTCCTGGGCTATCGGTTGCCGAATATTCGCAAGCGATAAAACTGCAAATAGACACCCCGTGGCTAGCGCAACCGCATACCAAACTGGCTCCTTTCCCATTAGGACGAAGGACTTGTTCATTCAGGTGGTACAATGATCCGAAGTTGTCGGCTTTCTCACCTTGAAGATCATCTCACAGAACCCCACATACTGGACGTCCTGGCTCTCCTGCCCTCCCGACCCATTATACCTGTCCAAATCTTGATTGAGGCACAATATTCTTCCTGACCACCGCGAGCAGGGAACTGCCAAAAGGCAGATTCATAGCTCTCAGAAGTAGACGCTCCAGTAACATGATGCGATAAAGCGTATGGTTCAAAAAGCCAGGAAGCGGTCGAAGCTCGGACCTCGGCTGTTCAGACTTGCCATCCACCAATAATCTTCGGCTCAGCCTATAACTGGCGATCGCTGGAAAAAGCAGCGTGAAAAGATAAGTGATGCGACTAAGATGGATTGGACGACTCTGAAGCAATGCCAGCAAGCTGTTTTTTGTGTACCGCCTGGAGGCGTGCACTGCCTGATGGTGCTCTTTGCTCAACAGCCAGTCATACGCTGGAACAACCACAACAATCACACCATCATGACGAGCCACCCGCCAGAGTTCACCATACGCCGCCTTCTCTTTCACCTCATCGCATTCTAGGACGTCGGTGCTGACAACAACATCAAAAATGCAATCTGGCCATGGCAGGTGGTTCACTGAAGCCAGACTTACTCGCTTTAAACCTCGCCGCCTCCAATATGGCGTCACATGGGATGAGAGATCTACACCAAACGTGTGTTCACTGATGCATTTGGATATATTGACCAGATTTTGCCCTGTTCCGCAGCCGGCATCCAGCACTCGGGAGGTGCTGGTCACCCCTTCCTGTTTCAAGACATCCAACAAGACCGCATGGAGTCCCTGATACCACCAATACGAGCCTTCGCACTCAAACAGGGTCTGATACTCGTAGGGCTCCACGCTGTCGGCTATTCTGAGACTGGAACGGGATACTGAAAGGTATCAGGATCGTCTGGATCGTAGCGCAAAGACTTCAGCATGATAAACTCAGATTCTTCCAAGAAATGGACGGCCTGTGACTCGAAGGGCTTCAGGAGAACTCCATGGTTGGCTTCTAGAGATAATCGCCGCTGCTGACCCTTTTCCACGTGAATTATGTCAATCCGTGCAGAGCCCTTAGTGAGAAAGAAAAAGATTTCCGTTTTACGATGATAATGATTTCCCATGACCGCGCCACCATGCATCTGTCCATAGATCAATGATTCCCAATGTCCGTTGTTCAGAACCTCTAGGAAGGTGCCCCGCTCATCTGTTCGACGAAAACTCGGCTGTAGAATCTCTTTGTCCATATTATTCTTACAATGAGACAACTGCCTATAGAGCGAACGTAGGTCTGTTCAGTCAATGTGTCGCAAACGGGCTACACCAATGCGGACGACGTACTGCACACCGATCTTCAGAAACCTGAACAGGCTAGCCGAAGTTTTCGATATTCCTGTAGTCCGGTCTTTGAACACATAGGGAACTTCGTAAACCGTAAGTCCTTTCTTGCGACAGGTGTAGAGGAACTCCATAAAATAGGCGCCGTAACCGGTCGGGATAATTGAGACCTTGTCAAACACCTTTCGCCGCAATACCACAAAGCCACTATCATAGTCCCTAATTCCATAACCAAGGACCATTCCAGCAAAACGATTGATTAACCAGCTTGCATACACTCGTAGGTAGTGACGATCATCTTTGGCCCCTTCGACATAGCGTGAGCCGATGACAATATCGTAGTGTTTGAGTTTCTCAATCATGTGAGGAAGTAAACGTGGAGGCATGGACATATCGGCATCCATCCACCCTACAATCTCACCTCTTGATTCAATAATGCCTCTATTGAAGGCTGTGGCTAATCCCCGCGTACCGATCCGGCGGATCACCTTTACACGCCGGTCCTCTAAGCTGTTGGCGACGAGCCATGTATTGTCGGGGGAATCGTCATCAACAACAATCACTTCCACCGAATCGGAGACATGTTGGAAAATGCCTTGAATGGTGGCGCAGATGTTCTCTCGCTCGTTATAAGTCGCGAGAATGATAGAAACGCGAGGATCCTGATTCATTGGCAAAGGTATGAGTAGATCACCGCCTGCACTCTAAGAGCTTGCTGACCACCTCCTGTATCTGCGTAGTCGTAAGCCCCAAGCCTGACGGGAGGTAAAGTCCGCGGCGAGCCAAATTATCGGAAACTGGATAACTCCCCGAGGTGTCCGGGAAGCGGTGGTCTTTAGCTTGATAAACAGGCTGACGATGCATGGGATAGAAAAACGCCCGTGTTTCAATGCCTTTTTCGCCCAACTTGCGTATCACCTCGTCCCGGTTCATGCCAAAACCATTCCCGATGAGGACCCCGTACATCCCATAGACATTCCTGGCCCAGGGAGCTTCCCAGGGTAGCGTAAGATCCGGCTGACCCTGCAGCAACTCATTGTACATCCGAGCAATCTCACGCTTACGGGCAACCTTCTCCTTCACTTTTTCCGTTTGCGCAAGACCAATCGCTGCTTGGATGTTGGTCAAGCGATAGTTGAAGCCCATCACTCGGTGCACGAATCGTGGTTCCTCGAAACCCTGATCCCGCAAAAGTCGTAGGCGCTCAGAAAGTTTGTCGTCATTGCAAAGCACCATGCCGCCCTCGCCCGTTGTCACAATCTTGTTTCCGTAGAAGCTGAATCCAGCAACATCACCGAAGGTCCCGACTTTGTGTCCGTTAACTTCGGCGCCGTGAGCAAGGGCACAATCTTCGATGACGTATAGATTACGGCGCCGGGCGATCTTGATGATGGCTGTCATATCGCAAGGATGTCCATACATATGGACCGCCATGATCGCTTTCGTTCTCGGAGTGATTTTCTCCTCTAGTTTCGTTGGATCGATACACCAAGTTTGGGGATCCACATCTACCAAGACTGGCCGTGCGCCTGCGAGAATCACTACGTTGGCACTCACAATGAGCGTAAAGTCTGGAATGATCACTTCATCACCATCTCCTATGCCCAAGGCCACCAAGCCCAAATGCAGCGCCCCCGTCCCATTGCTGCAGGCTATTCCGTGGCGGGCACCACAATAATGACTGAATGCTTCCTCAAAACGAACGATATATTTGCCGCGGGCTGACAGCCAATTCGTGTCAAGACAGTCCTGCACATACTTGTTTTCATTTCCGTCAAAGAATGGCTCACACACAGGAATCATGTCAGCTTCATGACCTCCACCAGATGACAGTCGTGTCCGACTTCTCTCGCAGGCTGATTCCCGCATTCTAAATGGCGGTTCATACGATCCACAAGCTCATGCATCCGATGATAGGCGGCTTCAAACAAGCGCATCACGCCTACTCGAGAGATCGCACATGTAAACGGCCTCCTCTGGCTTCCGCGCCTTGAGGATCATCTCACAGAACCCCACATACTGGCAGTCCAGGATCTCATATCCGGCGGCCCGAAGCCGCGTGGTCAACTCCTCGTTGGTGAAGTGCGTGATATGCTCATGAGCATAGGCGCCGGGCAGGACTTTTCCATAGATCCACTCAAGTACCCACCAGAGCCAGCGGCCGTAGTCTGGCGTTCCAACCACCAGGATTCCGCCAGGCCGAAGGACCCGCCACATCTCCGACCAGATGTCAGGGCAGTCAGGGACATGCTCGATCACTTCGGAGTTGATCACCGACGCAAAGCTGCCCGTTCGGAACGGGAGCCGGTCGCAGCTTGCCTGGACCAGCAAGCGATGGCGCGGCTTGAGCCACCGCAGTTTGGGTCGGAGGATGTCCAGCCCGACCGCGTCTGGCAGGTCCTGGATGATCCGGCCGGATCCGCAGCCGATGTCGAGGACGCTCTTGCGGTCTTCCAGAAAGCCGAAGACGACCCGATGTCGCGACCGTTGCCAATACTGCTGCAGCCAGATCGGACTGTCAAATGCTCGGTGATCATAATCGGCAGAAGCGACAGAGTTCCTCAACCTCCACATACGTACCAGCGTCTTCAGGAACGCCACGCCGAATTTGAAGAGCCGCACATGGGAGCGACCAGACCCGCGGGCCGTGTAATGAAACGGGATCTCGAGGATACGCCATCCTTCCGCATGCACCCGGATCAGAATCTCCTCCAACACGTCGAAGCCCCGCGCCACCAGGGTGAGTTCTGTCAGCACATCGCGATGGTACATGCGGAACCCGCTGGACAGATCATGGAGCGACAACGACAAGACCCGCCTGAAGGTGCGGTTCAGAATATGGCTCAGCAGCCTTCGGAACCCGTTCATGTCGGCCCGCCCACCGGGAACGTAGCGGGAGGCGATCACCACTTCTGCTTCGTGGCGGCGGCGCCAGAACTCCTCCAAGAATACCGGTCGGTGGGACAGGTCGGCATCCATCGTGACAATGTACGGGGCCGAAGTGGCCGCAAAGCCAGCGATGAGTGCGCTGCCGTAGCCCGGCTCCTTCTGCACCACCACGCGTGCGCCACGCCGTTGCGCCGCTTCCGCTGTCCCGTCTCGTGACCCACCGTCGGCGACGATGATCTCCGTTGTGAGACCTAGATCGGCGATCATTTCCTTCAGCGCTGGGAGCAGCAGTTCGATGTTTTCACGCTCGTTCCAGGCAGGAATTACAACCGCCAATTGCAAAGAGCTGGAAACTGTGTCCGAGTGTGAGCTCATATGGTCAAGAGCCATCCTTGATTTGATAGACGCGTAGCTCCCCTCCCATCAATCCGCATCGTGGTTCGAGCGCACGTGCTGGTGCCGGCTCGCCCTTCCAATCCGCGTACCCATGGGAACCGGGATGGGTAGTAAAAAGTAGTTTGCCGTGATCCTCCACCCATTTCAGAAATTGCATTGGCACAGGATGGCGATCAGGAGCCATCAGAATCCACCTTAAACTCTCCTCACGGACAACCACATACTGAAAGCCTTTCATCATGATCCATTCCGGATTTAATTCCAACTGCCGCAGCTCCACGGTTCTCGATGTCAGCAGGTATTTGTCCATATCATAAAAGCCGTACCCAGTCCCGTTAGAGCTAGTCCGCTGCAAAAATCGCATCCGGGCGCCCCCATCCTGGCGATCCTTCGTCGCTTCCGCCACCAGTTGAGCAAGTCGTTCGTCAGTCAAAGGCAATCTCATTCCAGTCGCGGTGCCGAAAATACGTGAGCCTGGCGGCAGATGCTCTCGAATCCAGCCTGAGGTCTTTTCCGGCGTCGTCCCACGCGTGACACGTACTTGGCTACAGATCGCAGCATACAGGGAGGACGAAACGCAAAGAAGGGCCAATCCTCCTTGGATCACAGGCTGAAAACGGAGTATTCCACTGACTTCGACACGCCACTGTTCAAGCCCAATACCGGCCCAGATGCACAGAGTCGGCAACAACGGTAACAGATAGCCCTCGCGCGCGTATTCGGCGAGAAACAACGGGATGAGATAGACGGTAAGTGGCAGTAGCAAGATGACCATCGTCTTCCAAGCCTGCCGAAACATACACACCGCCCCCCAGGCAGCCAAACCGAGAATCGGGAAAGACAGCGCATCGGGCAGGTATCGCCACAAATACAGTGCCCACACCATTTCGCCTTCCGTCCCCGGTAAGCGATGGGTGCCAATATGTAAATGTACCGTCATGTCAAGGCGGAACTTCTCAAGATCGAGAAGCACAAATGGCGAGCCGGCGAAAAAGACAGCAGTCGCAACCACACCAATTACTACGAGGTCCATCAGGCGAAGCCCGAGACTCCGGCCACGGGAAGCAGAATTCAGTAACAGGGCCACTGCTGCCGCGAACAAAGCGACGCCGCCTGGATACTTCAATGACGCGCTGCACCCACTTAACGCGGCTGAGCCCACGAGCAAACCGAACCGTCGCTCTAAGTGGTATCTGACGGCCAACAGCAACGCCAACTGCATGGCAAACACCATAGCCGCATCCGTCTTGGCTATCGCCGAATAATAGATGTGCGTCGGTGATGCGGCTAAAAAGGCCGCGGCCCACAGACCAGCTTGAGAAGACCAAAGCCGCCTCCCCAAATAGTAGACGAGAACAAGTGTTCCGCTTCCTGCCGCTATTGACCAAAGTCGCGCCGTCCAATAGACGTATCGAGGGTCAGTGAAGTACCAGTCAGCAAACGACGCAGGACTCGGGGTGATGCCCAAAAGCCAGCACATGCCGAACAATATCCCCTCTGAGAAAGCCACCAGGTACATGAATAGAGTGGGATATATGAAATATCGAGGGTTGGGACCTTCATTGAACATCCTCAGGGCGTGGTCCACGATGGCGACTTCATCAGTGTCAAGCAGGAGTGGATGAGCGGCCAAGAGCAGACGCAGGATCAAGCCGACTGCGATGACACTGAGCGCCAGAACCTTCAACAAGTGGCTCATAGGTAGGTTGGAAAACGTTTCTTGCGGATGCGCTGTGTTATTCCCACACCCAACAACGCTTCTCAGATTGGCACTTACCACGGCAGCACAGCAACCTCGCCGACAGCTGATCCTGTCATGTCACGAGGCTTGTTCCGGCATTCTGTGCCTTCAGTATCATCCCAGGTCACTACGACCCAAGCGTATCGCCCAGGCAGTACCGTTTCAGGTAGCACAGTGACAGTCGCGTCATTCGCAGCCCATCCCGTCTGCCACTGTTCCCCCGACAACAAAGCATGGAACAAGGGCCTAATGTTTTCCCACACTGGCCCTCCTCCTGGAGGGACGAGACTTTCGGCGATGCACGGCATCCCACGACCCGTGCGCCTCGCGGCCCACGTGTAATGAGTGTGGACATTCTCGCGTGGCGCTATGAGGGTTGGGGTTAGAGAAGCAGCAATAAGCATAAACTCCCCAACTGGGCGACCGTTCGAGACCGGTGCAACGCGAAGGTTGACCAGTTTGGCAACTGTCTCTTGAGAAGGAACCCCTCGACCAAACAGCGCCAGGTTATCCTCAAACGCGACAAGGGGCCTTGCTTCCACCAACCGGCGGAGGAGCGGCCTGAAGGCCTCGGGATTCGGAGAACGGCCAACGTAGTCCAAGCCGCTGAGATCCACCAGGACGAAGTCATCAGTCTCGAATCCGGACGGATAAATGTCTATCTCTTTCCGGAAAGAAAAGTGCGCGCCCAGGTGATTAGCCGCAGAGACAGACGCGTCAGAGGGAATTTGCGAAGTGAATGTGGCCAAACCTATGCGTGGGGTCACGTTCCAGAATTGTTTTCTTGCAAATGGATCCTGGGACCAGGGCAGCGGGCTGAACGCCATACTCGCGATCACACTCGTGGTAGCCATGGCGGCCAGCACGGCGCGAGGACGACAGCCTAGCCCTTCGATCCACACCGCGGCCCGGCGACTCCCAACTACAGCCGCCGCGATCAGGATCGGCGTGAGAGCTGCAGTATAGTGCCCGCGGATGGTGTACTGCATTTCGGTCGAGGACAAGAGATTGGACACCAGCGGCGGCAGCCCGACGGCCAGGACTTCCGGTGCCAGCAGCGGCAGCCCTGCCAGCGGGATCAGCAGCAACACGAGATAGCCGAGGCGCTCGGGTTGCAGGACTGTACTAAAGAAAACGTCCGGCCGTAAGACCGGAGACGCAATGATTTCCCACGGTGTGTTCCCCAGATGGCGCCAGCGGTTGAACACAGACAAATACGGGGACTGAATCCAGCTCGGGATGACGACCGCGATCAATAGCACGAATGTCGCGGCTGCGGTCGCCGCCAGTCCAAGGCCGCTGGGGCGACGGTGCACTGCCGCAACGTACAGGCCGAAGGTGAGCGCCACGAGGGCCATGTCCTCCTTGACCAGCATAAGCAGGCCGGCCCAAGCCAACGCCCAGCCAGTCCTTCCTGCAAAAATAGAAGCAAAAGCGGCCAGCAAAATCGGCGTGGCAAAGGTGTCCGCGTGAAAGTCGAACAGATTGGCAAACTGAAGCGGGGGATATAACAGATACGCCCCAGCCGTTACGGCACCGGCCACCGGATGATCCCACACCCGGCGCCCCAGGCAATAGGCTGGTACGGCTCCCAGGGCCAGCACAAAGCTTTGGATCACGAGGAGGGTAGCCGGATTCGGCAACACCCAGAGGAACGGCACGACCACCGCCAAAATGAACGTGGCATGGTTCCCCCAGATCGCATCATGCCAGGTCGAGCTACGCGGGATCTGCAGCTCGGACAGCTCCCAGGAAAGCTGTGCGTAGTAGCCTAGGTCATAGATGCCGGTCAGCAGCGCCTGATGACGGAAGAGGCTGAGATAGGAAAGCCCGCCGGCATAGACCGTGATCCCAGCGAAAACCACAACCCACATTGCGCGGGGTGACACCGCGCCGATCGGCCAGTTCGCGCGCCCCACCCACCACCCCGTCAAGACACCACATGCCAGCGCCAACAAGACGAACTGTAACGACGCCGCAGCCAGATGCCGCTTGTACGGGGTGGCCAGAGGCAGCCAGTCAGCGCCCCAATTGAGCCCGATGCAGGCCACTATCACAAGGAGCGCGCTCCAGGCAGGCAGGCTCCATGAATCGTGCCATCTCTTCATCCTATGCCTTCACCAGACGGACCATCCGCAGCGTTGACCAGACAATGAGCAACACCGATGCGAGACAGATTTCAAGCAGTCCTGCAAAGCCTAGCTGTCCCAGGAGGAACACTTTGAGGAACGCGTGGGCTGTCCGTGCTCCACCCACAGTTGCAAGCAAGAGAGGGAGCAGCGCGTGCCCCGAAGGCCGTCCGGGACGAGGGCTTGTCGCCAAAAGCGCGCCCAGAAGAATTATCCCTAGCCCTTTACCGAACAGCAAGACCGAAGGCAGCCCTAGGTGCACAGCAGGAAACCGCACCAATGAATACGCGGTCGCCAGGAGCGCATAGGCCCCTACCCATCCCCACCGTTGAATGCCCTCCAGCGGACGTTCGATATCAAGCGCAAGACCCGCGAATGCCATGAGCAGGACCGTCAGGTGGTGTTCCTGAGTGTAGGGGGACACGAGGTATATCACACAGAGGATGAGACTCGCCGCACGGAATCGTCCTTGTCTATCAGTGGGAGGATGGGTCCAGAGATACCAGGTCATCATCCCAAGCACGACGACCACGATTGCCGCCCACACCACCGCAAGCGGATCCCCAAATCCATCAGCCCGGCACGCCCCTTTCACTCTGAATAGGAACCCCCGCAAGGAGATGTTCAACGCCCATAAACTGATGTCGCACGGGAAATCTCTCAGATAGTCAAAATAGTTGATCCAGGCGTCCCATCCGACAGCCGGGAGCGTGCCCAGGCTAATCAGACCAACCGTCCCTGCCGCAGTCCCAAGGTGCCGCCAGTCCGGCTGGCGCAACCACAGCAGGCCGAGCAGGGAAAACTGCGGCTTCACAAGGACGACTAGTCCGAGCACGATGCCGCTCCACAGCGATCCAACAACCCACAGCCGAATGGCCAGCACCACGCCAGCAAGCAACATGAGATTCGCCTGACCGAGCGCGAGCGTTTCGTAGAGTGGCTGAAATGCCAATACCACCAGCGCCAGCGTCGCCACCCGAACGGGATTGCGATGTATTCTGCCAGCGCCACGCCAGACCAGCGCGGCTATCAGAAACAACTCGTTGAGCAGCAGCCACACGAGTGAGGCAAGATGATACGGAAGGAATGAGAGAAAACTCATCGCCAGATAAAACGGCGGGGGATAATTCGGCGGAACGTCCGCGTAACGGATCCCCAACTGCTCAGCCAACAGCCGGGGGGCCTCCAGGTTGAAGAGGCTCCGACCTTCGATTAGGTTTCTGGCATAGAGATAATAGTGCGCGAAATCAAAGAACTGGTCTACGAGCGCGAACTGTGTGACAGCGCTGACGTGATACAGCACCAAAGAGGCCACCAACACCCCAATAGACATCTGCCATCGAGCACGTCTCTCCCGCTCGCGATCGTAGTCCAGATCGGCTTGTCCGGTCGGTGCAGTGTTCACAACCGGCCACAATCTCTGTCGCGACAGGGTATCAAGACCCGTGCCAGATCGACGTTCCTCAGGAGTTGCCCTCACTCAGTGAACGCACCCCACCATGCAAAGCTGGACATGACTCCGTCACATCGAGGCATACCCAAATTCCCACGAGAAGACTCGCGCGGGAGGCAGCCCAGGCTATTACGCCAGACCATTCGCAACAATGATCAGCTGATCCCTCGAGAAGCGAGTGCCTCGGCGTACACATCCATCGTCTTCTGAACGTGAGCCTCGATACTGAACTGCTTGGTAACCCGTTCGCGCCCGGCGGCGCCCATAGCGTTTCGCAGAGCCGGATTCTTCAGTAAGGCAACGAGGGCCTCTGCCAAGGCACGGGAATCCTTCGGTGGAACCAACACGCCGGTGACTGCGTCCACTACAATCTCCGGTGTTCCTCCAGAAGCCGTTGCCACGATGGGTTTGGTCATCGCCATGGCCTCGAAAAGAACACGACCGCACGCTTCAGCATCGGCCGGCAGCACGCAGATATCGGCGGCAGCCAGCAGTTGAGGGATATCGCGTCGGAATCCGAGAAGACGGACCACTCCATCGAGCTTCAGCTCGCTAATCCGGCGTTGCAGCACAGCATGCCTGGTCGCCTGATTCACCGAGGCGATCCCCGCGATCAACAAACGACTCTCAGGGATCTGCTTGGCCACCGTGCACATCGCCTCCAGGAGGGTCTCATGCCCCTTTTCTGGATCCAGCCGACTGGTTGCGGCGATGAGGAGATTGCGTGTCCACCCGAGTTCGTCCCTGACCGTCGCCCCGGAAATGTCTGGACGGAATTCACCGAGGTCCACCCCGTTCAGGATCGTCCTGACCCTGTGTTGCCACCGGCTGGCAGCGAACCGGGCGGCGATCGCATCTGAGTTGCAGATGATCCGGTCTGGGAGCCAGGCGCACATTCGATCCGTATCCGTCATCCACGGGTCTAACAAATTCCGGCAGTGCCACACGACAGGGATGCCAGCGAGCCGGCCGACTACGGCAGTGTAGAGATTCGTTCGAGGGGTGTTGGCATGGAGCAACGCGGCTCCCGCCGACCTGCAGGTCGTGAGCAGACCGTGAACCGCACGCCAAGCCCCCAATCCCGGAAGCCGTAGCCCAGGGAATCGCACGCGAGTGACCGGGGCCCCGGTCTCATGAACCGCCTCGGCGAAATCGTCACTCGCATCGCATACCACCCATGCATGAAACTTGCTCCGATCAAAGTGACGTAAGAGGTTAAGCAGCGAGCGCTCCCCTCCTGCCATGATGTCCGTCGCATGAACGAGGATGACCGTTTGCGATCCGGTTCTCTGCACTGGCCGATTCACCCCCTATCAACCCTTGCCTGCAGCACGCGCCAGGACTGCTTCATATTGTTCCGCAACCCGGTCCCAATTGAACACCGTCTCGGCTCTGGCACGACCGGATTCGCCCAAACGGCGGCGCAGTGCTTCATCCTGCGCGAGCTTCATCATAGCGTCCCCGAGGGCATGCCAGTCCCCAGTTTCCACCAGTAATCCCGCCTCCCCCAGCACCTCAGGAAGAGCCGTATTACGCACCGTGGCCACTGCCCGACCGTAGCTCATGGCCTGTGCTACAACAAGGCCAAAGGTCTCAAAAGTGGAGTGGAATACGAACACGTCGCAGGCAAGAAAATACGATCCGAGTTGCCCCCGCGGGATGTAGCCGACGAAGCGAACCTGCTTGTGGATTCCCAACTCGCCGGCCACAGCTCGAAGCCGCGCTTCCTCCGGGCCTTTTCCGCCCACCACCAGTATTCCCGTTCCTTCCCTGTCAAGGTAGTACCGCATCGCGCGAAGCACGACGTCCAGGCGTTTCTCCGGAGCGAAACGCTGGAGGGCAAAGAACAGCGGCGCACCAGTCGGGATGTCCAAGGAACGTCGGATGGCAGCACTGTCACCAGGAGGGGGAGGGATCTCGACGCCGTTGTAGATAATTTGACCCCGCGCGCCACCGCGCGGGTACAGCGCGTCCTGGCAGTATCGAGACCCATAGGTGACGTCGCTGACAAGCGCCACCAGCGCCCGCTGCCACCACCGCCACAGGGGTGGTACCCCAGGACCAGGCGCATCGCGCCCATTCAGCGTAAGAACAGTCGGAACCCCCAGCCAGCGTTCCGCCACCACACCGGCCAGTCCCGTCGGCATCAGATAATGAACATTCATGACATCCGGATGAAACCGGTCGATCGCGCTCCTAACCGCCGCGACAGCCGATAAGGAGAACGGAGGCAGCGCACCGCCGCTCCACCGATGACCTCGAACCCGCATGAACGACACTCGGTCCTCGTAGCGCTCCACCGGAAACGGAACAAGTGTCTCATATTCATCGCTAGCATGATCACGGAGCAAGCTGGGAGAAAGAACTGGAGTGATAAGAAGAACCGCATGGCGCTGGGCTAACCGCCTGTAGACCTCGAAGAGGGCCAGCTCAGCCCCGCCGACGACAGGCAAAAACGTAGCAGATAAAACCAGAATCCGCACACTAGGCTCGGGGCACCATCTTGCAGCAGCCCGCACAGCTCTGGTAGAGCCCTCTTCCCTTCATACGATTCCGGAACTCCCGATACCGCTCATGATTCCAAAGGGAGTCGAGGCTCTGCTGGCGAATATTCCCGATGCGGTAGTTCAAACAAGGAAATACATCTCCTGTCGGAGAGATTCGCGTCGTGGTCCATGGCACCATGCAGGTATAGTGCTCATACTCTAACTTCCCTGCATAAAAATCGATCACCTCGGCGCTCGTACGGAACGGGACATACTTATAGGAGACTCCGAGAGCCCGGGCCCGCGCATCCAGAGCGGCCAGGCTGGACGAGAGCATTTCTCGCTCCACCTTCGGCAGTTGGCTTGCCCAGGCCTCGGTTTCGACAATGTCATCACGAAGATTGATCCCCGACCGACTGAGCGACGGATCCAAGACCTGAAAGGAGCACGAATCGAATCCGACTTGATGGGCCACATCGATCACTTCAGCGAGCCGCGCGATGTTCTGGGGAACCATGACACAATTCAAGTTGACTTGAGGAAAGTCGCGCCTTATCCCCCGGCGCAGCTCGAGAATGCGCCTCACATTCGTGCACGTCTTATGGAATGTCCCCCGCCCCCGGATTGCATCATGCACATCCTCCGGACCGTCTACCGAAGTGCCAACAGCACGGACACCCGCGGTAACAATCCGCTCACAAATCTGTGGCGTGAACGCTACTGCATTTGTCCCTATGGCAACCCGATGGCGGGCAGCCGCCACTTCCACCAAATCCCAGAACCGGTCCTTGAGGGTGACCTCTCCTCCCACAAAGGTGATATTGCTGCGCCGAGGCAGCTTGCGGAGAATGGCAAGGATCTCGTCGTAACTTAATTCAGCCTTTTTCTCGATCTTGCGGCCGAGGGTCTCTTCCTCTACTCTCAGATAGCAGAAATCACAGGTCAGATTGCACCGATACGTGAGCTCGAGAGTGACATTACGACAGGGGAAGACAAACCCCGCGAACCATCGGAACGGAATGCCGTAATACAGGTTTTTCAGAATGCCAAGGATCCCTCTCTGCCTTTCGCTCATGGGCACACCTCGCGATAAACCGCAACCGTGTCGGCGGCGATACGCGGCCAGGAAAATTCCGCCCCTAGGGCTCGCGCCCCACACTGAATCTTCTGACGTAAGTCGGGTGATGCAATCAGCATGCCAAGGGCCCGAGTGAGAGCAATCGGGTCACCCGGTGGGACCAAGACGACATTCTCTCCATCTCGGAACCGGCTGCTGGGTCGGCTTGGATACGTGCTGACAATAGGAAGGCTGTGGACGAGGCCAGCCAGCAACGTGCCGCGTCTGGTTGAAATTCCATCGTCATACGGTACCACATAGATATCGCTTGCCTCAAGCAGGGTAGCCACACGTGTCCGCTCACAATGCCCAAGCCAGACCACATTTTTGACCACCCCGGTCCCCTGGCATCTAAACTGCAATCCTTGGTAATAGGCATCGGCACCCGGCCACGCACCGCCGATCATGAGGAGCATGAACTTGATCCCAGCCGCCTGTAGCCGATCGGCGGCCGCTAACAGTGTCTCAATGCCCTTGCCAGCGTAGGCGAACCCAAAGTGGCTCAGTAAGACGGAGTCTACGCCAAGGCCAAACTCGGCTCTGACGGATCTCCGGGTTCCCTCTGGATCGGCTGACGGGCCAGGGATGTTCGATCCAATGGGAATCTCGCGAATTCGGTTCCGCACGAACGGCAGATAGCGCGAAATCAGGTAACTCACTTCCTCATTAGGACAGATGATCCGCCGGCTGGCGCCGACGAGAAGCGGCGCGAGAAGCTTGGCCGAAGGGTATCCTCCAACCAGCGTGTGGACGGTGACAATGACAGGAGGGCCGCGACGGACGGCCATCGCGGCCGGTAGCCACTTTATCCACGGAAGCCTACCAAAGAGTTCCGGAGTGTACTGCATGTTGACAAGATCGAACTCCTCTCGGCACAACTTCCCAACGAGGGAATACACAGTCCGCAGATCCCACTCCGCGGCGAATGGAATCACCTTGACTGCTGCTTCGGGCTCGGGGTGATGGGTGGTCGACCCCACGACGGTTACGAAAACCCCCAAAGCGGCAAGGTGCTCGGAGAGGTTATAGGTGTAATCGCCAACACCGCAGGGCACGGCATTGGGTGGGAATGTGGGACACAGCATGCAGACTCTCATGGACTCGACCTATGTTCCCCTTCCCTCGAACTAGCCCACATCCGTCGAAGAAACCACGCCAGACCGCTCAGAACAGCCAGGTTTGAAACGAACATAATCAGTTGGTTGCGCATCAAGACAGAGCCCACTGGTGTCGGCAGAAGACGAAGAAGATCCCCGGCGCTCACATCAGGACGGCTGACGACAGTGTGAAGAGTCTCGAAACCCAGCCACGTCGGCAACGCTTCCTTGAAGAACACCCCCATACCAGTCCCGGAAATCCAGGTCTTGAGCGCATAAGTAAAGAGGCCTGGGTCGGAGATCACACCTGCCTGGGCACTCAGGTAGCCACAGATCACTGACGGCACGGCAACAAGAAGAAGCGCATTCCGTCCAACCCGTTCCAGATAATATCCGGCAAAACCGGCGAATAAGGGCACAGCCGGGTACAGCATGCGATGGCCGAGATTGGTTGCAAAGGTTGCTTGATCGCCATATTCGGAGTGATGGGCCCCCACTCCCAACCACAGGCTGACCATGAACAGAACCGCCACCACGGCCTCCCCCTGTCGCCCTATCCGCCACGCCACTCCAATGCCAACACATGCCAAGAGCAGAAAGGGGGAATAGAGAAACAATCCTCCGT
>Ga0209055_1000634_pt1 | contig 24559 bp, 26 predicted proteins | sample GraSoiAngelo_110_FD_185875 | JGI IMG/M metagenome (GOLD analysis project Ga0209055, IMG submission 185875) | Grasslands soil microbial communities from the Angelo Coastal Reserve, California, USA - 14_0903_12_30cm (SPAdes) (version 2) | ecosystem: Environmental > Terrestrial > Soil > Grasslands ... | reverse complement strand
CCCCGTAGGGGTATCGCGAAGATAGCCCACCTCTTCAGTGCTGGGTCAGTCTGGGAATCTGGAACCAGTCCCTTAGGGACGACCGAAGTCCTGAGACACTCACTTCCAGCCCTGCCGCCGAGCTAGTTCCCGCCATCGGCCCATACCCTTATAAAACCTGGCTCGATGCATATCTTGATTCTTTGTTACGCTACGCCACCTTAGCAAAGATGATGACCAGGGTGTACAGCGCCAGTGACTCAATCAGCGCTAGGCCCAGAATCAGCGCCAGCTGAATCCCCGGCCGCGCTGATGGATTGCGGGCCAAGCCTTCCGCCGCGGCGGCAGTCGCCCGGGCTTGTGCCAATCCGCACACGGCGGAAGCGATCGCCATGGCAAAGCCAGAGGTGATGGCAACCCAGTCGCCGTGTGATGTTCCACCCCCTTTTTCCTGCGCGAACGCCGGCACCGCAAAGCACAGCACCGACAGCATCATTAACAGGTAACTCGGTTTACGCATGCGTCTTTCTCTCCTCATATGAATTGCCCCAGGAGGTGGTTGACGTCATCCTCTTCGAGACGCCCTCACGCTGGAAGCGACCAGTCGTCAGTAGCTGGTAGCGAGGGGCTAGCTCCTAACTCCTAGCTACTCTCTTCTCAATGTTCTTCCGCCACCGCCCCCTGCAGGTACACGGTGGTCAGCAGGACGAAAATGTACGTTTGCAGAAACGAGACGCCAATGTGCAAGCCCAAGAAGAGCACGGGCACACCCATGGGGATTAGCGAAAAGAAAACCCAAGTGACCATATCGCCGGCGAACATGTTGGCGAAAAGACGGACCGTAAGCGACAACATGCGGGCTAAGTGGCTGATGAGTTCGATTGGCAACATCAGAATCGCCAGCGGAATACGAATCACCCAAGACATGCTGGGATCGGATGGCCCCAGGAAATGCAATATGTAATGAGCTCCCTGTTTCTTGAATCCTTGAGCCTGGTAGTAGATGAACGCGCAAACGGCACAGCCCAGCGGTACTGTAGGACTGGCTCCGGTCGGCGATTCAAACCCCGGAACCAGGCCAAGCAAATTGGAGATCAAGATGAAGAATCCCAGGGCCACTAGAAACGGAGTGAATCCTTCGCTATGGTGTCCGATAATTTCCTGGCTCTGCCCTTCAATGAACCCGTGCATCCCTTCGAAGATGTGCTGCATTGCGCCTGGCCGATCCACCGACAAGCTCGAGCGCACCAGCAGAAACACGATCAGCAGAACGGCGAATACGACCACTTCCATGGCCACGGCATTGGTGATGGGCGCCTGGGGATACTTCGGCTCCATATGCAGAGCGCGCAGTAAAGCCGTGACCGGCCCGGCGCAGGCATGGTTCAGGAGCTGTGTCAACCAGAGTTGTTCCGGCATGAATCAGTATCAGTTGTTATTCTTGGGAATGCTCACAATCCACGTGCTACGGCCACGTACAACTCGTAACCGGCTTCGCACGCGATGGCCCCTACGGGCAGGAACAGGCCCGTCAGAAGCCCGTAGAGACTCGCGGGAGAAACACTCAATATAGCATAGGCTCCGACACCCATCAAAACGTAACGCAGCAAAAAGCGCAGCACGATTCCCTTGCCTGACTCGCGCTTTCCAGTTTGCGTAATCCGGTCCGCCATCGCGCTCACCACGCGCTTCAACCAATAAAAATTGATATAAGCAATGGCACATCCCAGTTGGAATCCCAGGGCCGCCGGCCATCTGAAAGCAGCCCAGGCCGCCAGGCTGAGAAGCACCGCGAGACCAATCATGAAAGAGCGGATCCTTTCCAGCGCCCCGGCGTAAAAATTCTCGGATTTGGTTTCCATCTCCATATCAAGAATCGCAGGGTAGAGACGCGGCCTGCCGCGTCTCCCGGGAAACAATTCCGTATTTTTCGGCCAGGAATGCCCGCAGCTTTCGAGGAAGTACCTCCGCCAGCTCTTGCCAGGTCAGAACCTTACACCGTAGACGCAGGTCATGAATGCGGATGCCACGCATGACGGCATACCACGCTTCCCGCAGATCGGGACGTCGTTCATCCAGCATCACGCAGCACAAACAATCCATCGCATAAGCCGCCAGCACGTCTCGGATCAGCTGGTAAGAAATATAGGAATCCTTCTCCCGCGGCAGATCCCGCGCATCGAATACTGCTTTGAAATCCCGGTATGTCTCCACGACCGCCGCGGACTTCCTCTGAAAGTCGCTTTCGGTCAGCTTGGCTTCGACCAGCAAATCGCCGAGGCGCATGTCAACCTCGGTGCGATCCCCTCGTCCATTCGACAGCGGAACCCGTGCCTTGAAGCCGAATTGCGGCTTCGCTCCCGGGTCCGCGCCCACGAAATTGACCACGCGCGGTTGTTTCAGAACCCCAGGAAAACAGAAGATATTCATCAGCAGCGCATCGGAACTGGTGCTGGCGTCGAGTTCCCGCCAGTCGAGTCCATCGCGCGGCAGAGCGCGATAGGCAGAAGTATGGGGCTTCTCCAGCCGCTGGCTCCATTGCGGCCTCTTCAGGATGGCCTGGTAGCTCTGCGGAAGGAAATTGCCATGCTCCGCGGGGTCGTCCGAAGCCCGGTAGCACACCACTCGAGAGCCGATGGTTTCGCGAAAGAACAAACCGGTGCGACTTGCATACTCCCTATTGCGTAAGGTCAGTTCCCGCCGCAATGCCTCGGCACACGAAAATGTTTTCACGGAATCCCCCATTGGAGGGCAGGATACAACGCCGCACTGGGGAGACTTCAACTCACTTCTCGGAATCTGACATTAACGTACACACCAGCTCCACAAACCCCGCTACAATACCCAACAGCAATCCAACCAGGTAAAGCCATCTCGTGTGGAGCCATTTGTCCAACGCCGCCCCAACCAGCCAGCCCGCGACGGTGGAGGCCGGCAGCACGAAGGCCAGCTGGCTGTAGCGCGTCAGCTGCGCAAGGAAATTCTTCTTTTCGGGAGGAGTTTTAGAATAGTCGTCGTTGGTCATTGGTCCCTGGTCGTTCTCCTTCTGCCGACGACCACCGACCCCGAGAGCAACGACTACTTCACCAGGTGTGCAATGGCCGGATGCTGCGACAATCCCAGCGACCAGTCCACCGCCCGGATGAACGGCTCAGGGTAAATGCCGATCAACAGCGTTGCCAGAGCGGTGACCCCGAGCGCGGCAGCCATCGATCCGCCGATCTTAAGCGGTTCCTTGTCCAGCGCCTGCCGCATTAACATGGCATTGGCAATTCGCATGTAGTAGTACAGCCCAAAAACCGCATACAGCACGGCCAGTGACGCCAGGACATAGTGGCCGGTTTCAATCAGGCTGAGGAAGATGAAGTATTTGCCCCAGAAGCCCGCCAGCGGCGGAATTCCGGCCAGCGACAACAGGAACACCAGCATCAGCACCGATTCGGTAGGCGCGCGGAAGAACAGCCCGGCAATGTCGTCGATTTCATCTCCAATCACATCGCGGCGCCGCAGCGACGTGATCACGGCGAATGCGCCCAGATTCATGAAGGTGTAGACCAGCAGGTAAATCAGGATTCCCCTAATACCATCCACTCCGGACGGAGTGTTTGCCGATCCGAAAGCAATCAGTCCCAGCAGCATGTAGCCGACGTGCGCGATGGAAGAGTAGGCCAGCAGACGCTTCAGATTGTTCTGGGTCAAAGCGGCAAGATTCGCCGCGGTCATCGTGGCAATGGAAACGAAGACCAGCAGTGGAACCCAGATCTTATGGAGGGGTGCCAGTCCCAGCAGTAGAATCCGCAACAACATCGCCCAAGCCGCTGATTTCACCGCCACCGACATGAACCCTGTGATGCTGGTGGGCGCACCTTCATAGGCGTCGGGCGCCCACTGATGGAAAGGCACGGCCGCGATCTTGAACAGCAGGCCCGTCGCAACCGTCAGAAGCGCCAGCACCGCCACGGGATCAGCATGATCGCCGGCCGCCGCCATCTGCTGCGCCAGACGCTGCCGGATTATCACCAGGTTCGTGCTTCCTGCCAGCCCATAAAGAAGCGACAGCCCGTAGGCGAAAATTCCGGAAGAGAACGCTCCCAGCAATAGGTACTTCAGCGAAGCCTCGTTCGATCGCCGATCCCGCCGCAGAAAACCGACCAGCACGTAGGTCGAGATCGCCATCAGTTCCAGGCCTATGAAGATGAGCACCACGTCCCATCCCGACGCCATGCACATCATGCCAACGACCGAGAACAGGATCAGCGCATAAAATTCGCCATGGTGCTCTCGCTCGACGTCCATGTAGTGCACCGACATCAGGATGGCCACCGCCGCCCCCGCCAGGAACAGGTACCAGAAATAAATGGCGAACCGATCGATCACCATCGAGTTCATGAACGCGGGCACCATCTGGCGATGCGCCTCGCCGAGCGCTATTTGAACTTTGATCAGCCCGGCCGTGGCAAACAACACACCCACAAAAGCAGTTGCTGCATTCGCCCATTTCCAGTCGTCCGGCAGCATCAAGTCGATAAGCAGGATCCCAAGCGCAAAGATGGTCAGCAGAATCATGGGTAGCGACATCAGGTAATCGCTGCGCTGGAAGAATTGGGCGATGGACACCGGCACTATTTCTTCCCCTTCGCCGCTACCGGCACCTCAACCGCGGGTGGCGAGGTCTGGGTAATCTCGTCCACCGACTTATGAGTCGGAGTCTTCGCCATCACATTCGGCTCGGAGCCGCGCACATCCTGCACAATCTGGTTTACCGGCTGCTCCAGGATCTGGAAGAACGGCTTGGGATAAAGCCCGATCCAGAACGCCATGATGAGGAGAGGAACGAACGTCAGCACTTCGCGCGGCGTCAGGTCGGTCAGCTTTTCATTCTTGGGATTGGTCACAGTTCCGAAGAAGACCCGCTGGTACAGCCAGAGCAGATACGCCGCCGCCAGAATGACTCCGATCACCGACAGGCCGGCCCACAGCCGGTTCTCCATGAATGCGCCCTGCAGGATGGTGAATTCACCTACAAACCCGTTCAGCAGCGGCAGCCCCATCGACGACAGAAACATGATCATCGTGATGGTGGCGTAAACCGGCATCACGTTAGAGATGCCGCCGTACTCCGCAATCTCACGTGTGTGCCGCCGCTCGTAAAGGATGCCCACGATCAAGAACAGCGCGCCCGTAGAAATCCCGTGATTGATCTGCTGCAACACCGACCCGCTCAGCCCCACAGAATTCAGCACGAAGATCCCCAGCGTGCAGAAGCCGAGATGGCTGACCGACGAATATGCCACTAGCTTCTTCATGTCCTTCTGCATGAGCGAGACCAGCGCGCCATAGATGATTCCAACAATCGACAGTCCAATCATCCAGCCACGCACCTTGGAATTCATGACCACGCTCGGGAAGAATGGCAAAGCAAAGCGAATGAACCCGTACGTCCCCATCTTCAGCAGGACGCCTGCCAGAATGACCGAGCCTGCAGTCGGCGCTTCCACGTGCGCATCCGGCAACCAGGTGTGGAACGGAAACATCGGCACCTTGATCGCGAATCCCAGGAAGAAAGCGAGGAACAGCCAGATGGCGTACTGGAATGGAATCTTCGGTGCCGTCTCGTAGAGCGCAGTCAGGCAGAAGGTATACACGCCGGTAACGGAGTGATGATTGAAGTACAGGAACAGAATCGCCAGCAGCATCAGCACGGAGCCGAGCAAGGTGTACAAGAAGAACTTGATCGCGGCATAAAGTTTGCGCGGCCCGCCCCAGATGCCGATCAGCAGGTACATCGGCACCAGCATGGCTTCCCAGAAAACGAAGAACAGAAAGAAATCGAGAGCCATGAAGACGCCCAGCATGCCGGTCTGCAGCACCAGAAACCAGATGTAGTATTCCTTCACGCGTTCCTGAATCGCCGTCCACGAAGAAAGAATCGAGACCCAACCCAGCAATGTGGTCAGCATGATCAGCAGGAATGAAATGCCGTCAATGCCCAGCAGGTAACCGGCGCCGATCGACGGAATCCACGTGTTCGGGATTCCATCGACAAACTTGAACATGCCGGGCCTTTGCACCCACTGCCCTGCTTCGAACACGAATTTCACGCCCGGCTCGAAGCGCTGCACCCAGAACCAGGGCACCAGCGGCAAAGAGACAATGAAGCCGGCGAGGGCAACCAGATTCGCAATCCAGCGGATGGCGTCCTTGCTCTCCTTCGGAACAAACAGGAGCAGGATCGCGCCCACCAGCGGCGTGAACAGAATGATCGAGAGGATGTGATTCTGCATAATTGCTCAGTTCTCAGTTGCCAGTTCTCAGCTCAACCACGAACTCGACTCTCCAGATAACGTTGTGCTAACAGATAGACAATGCCCAAAAACAAAGTAGCAGCGATCCAGACAGCGAACCAAAGCAGCAATCCTAGCTGCGCACACAGCAAGCCCACCAAGCCAAGCACCATGACGAGGGCGTACCACTGCACCAGCCCCCACTGTAATAATTTGGCAGCGTACGAAAGCAGGCGCGCAACAATCGCGGTACCATTAACGCCTAAACCGTCAATAACCCAGGTATCCCACAAAATGGAAAGCTTCGCGGTGAGTCGTGTTATCCATCCGGCGCCGTTCACCGTTCCGTCAATCACACGGGAATCGAACCATGACGAACCTTCCCCCAGACCCATGACCCCCAACCGCACCGGGCCAAGTTTTCGCCGCCCCGTAAAGATGTAGTCGTATCCCTCGTCCACGTAGTACTTGTTGAGTATCACCGTGTAGAGGGGCGGAACCGCCGCGGCCAGCGGTTCGACATAGCCTTTGTCAGCATGGCGATAAGTTCTCCACGCCAGCCCCCAGCCCGCTACCGCCAAGCCCAGTGACAAGAACATCAGCAAGTACTCCTCGGGATTCGTGTGCTCCTGTTCCTTGGCGCCCGCGGCCAGTTGTGCCGGATGTTCCGCCCCAAGGACGTGTGCTTCGCGCGCGAACACCGGCTCCAGGAATTTTTCCAACCGGTTCGACCCGCCCAGGCTATGCGGGACCCCGAGCAACCCGGCCAAGACCGAGCCGATAGCAAGTACGACTAACGGTCCGGTCATTGAGGGGGGCGATTCGTGGATATGATGTTCCACCTCGTGGCCCATGCGCGGCTGTCCATGGAAGGTGAGAAACATCAGCCGGAACATGTAGAACGCGGTCATGAACGCAGTGATAATGCCGATGAGCCACAGCAAACGGTACGCGCCACCTTCTGACGCCCACGCCTGCCACAGGATTTCGTCTTTCGAGAAAAACCCCGCAAACGGGAAAATCCCGGCAATCGCCAGAGTAGCGATAAACATGGTCCGGTGCGTCACCCGTGTGCGGCCGTGCAGGTCGCCCATGTTGCGCATGTCCTGCTCGCCGCTCATGGCGTGAATCACCGAACCCGCCCCAAGGAACAGCAGTGCCTTGAAGAACGCGTGCGTGAACACGTGAAAGACGCCCGCCGCAAACGCGCCTACACCAAGCGCCAGAAACATGTAGCCCAACTGCGACACGGTGGAGTAGGCCAGCACGCGCTTGATGTCATTCTGCACCAGCCCGATCGACGCCGCGAAGATGGCGGTCAGCGCTCCCACGATGGCCACCGTCTTCATCGAGGTTGGTGCCAGCACGAACAACGCGTTCGACCGCGCCACCATGTAGACGCCCGCCGTAACCATGGTTGCAGCATGGATGAGAGCGGAAACCGGTGTTGGGCCTTCCATCGCGTCCGGCAGCCATACGTAAAGAGGTAGCTGTGCCGATTTGCCGCAGGCGCCTATGAACAGGCACAGTGTAGCGGCAGTGATGACGGGATCCCCGACCTGGAAATGCCCGCTGCGAGCCAACGCGTTGACATCGGTAAACCGGAACGAGCCGAAGTACCACGCAATCGTGAACATTCCGAGCAGGAACCCGGCGTCACCGATACGGTTCACGATGAATGCTTTGTTAGCGGCGTCGCTGGCTGACTTGCGGTGAAAGTAAAAACCGATCAGCAGATACGAGCACAGGCCCACCCCTTCCCAGCCCACAAACATCACCGCGTAATTGTTCCCCAAGATCAGCGTGAGCATGGAGAACATGAACAGATTCAAGTAGCCGAAGAAGCGGTAGTAGCCGCCCTCGTGCGCCATGTAGCCGATCGAATAGATGTGGATCAGCATGCCGACGCCGGTCACAAACAGCAGCCAGACGCTGGAGAGCGGGTCCAGAAAAAAGCCGGCATCGGCCTGAAACCGAGCCGGCGTTCCGTTATAGGTGGTGTAGTTCAAATGGCCGGTGTCACTGCCAAGCCAGGTGTACAGAATCTGCTGAAATGGCTCATGCCCGTGGCGGGCGGCCCAATCGGTGTATTGCCAAACCGATCCGCACGCCCACACGAACGCCACGACCACAGCGCCCACGCACACGGCGCTTACGGCCGATTTCTGCATCTTGCGGCCAACAAAAAACATTGCCGCCGCCCCAAACGCCGGCAGCAGCGGAATCAGCCAGATGTAGTCGAGAAAGAACATTAGCTTTTAGGATTTAGTATTGCCTCTTAGCTCCCTGCGAAGCGCACTCGAAACTAGAAACCCGAAACTCGAAAACGGTTTTGCTACCACTTCAGCAAATCCACTTCATCCACGTTGACCGTCTCTTTATTTCTAAAGAAGGCGATCAGGATTCCCAGCCCGACGGCCGCTTCCGCGGCGGCATCGGTAATGACGAAGATGGCGAACACCTGCCCCTGCAGTCCCCACATCCGCGAGAACGCTACCAGGTTCAGGTTGACGGCATTCAGGATCAGCTCGATGGACATCAGCACGATGACCACGTTGCGTCGCGTGAGCACACCGATCGTGCCCAACGTAAATAGGGCCGCCGCCAGAATCAGATAATGTGTAGGCGTGATGGGAACCATAAGTCAGTTCTCAGTTGTCAGTTCTCAGTACCCAAAACCAAACAACTTGACTAGATTCTTGTGCGCCTACCGCTCAGCCAAGTTTTTCTGGGTACTGGGAACTAAATTCTCTTCTTCGCCATCACCACTGCGCCCACGATGGCCACCAGCAGCAGCAGCGAAGCAATTTCAAACGCCAGCATGTACTGACCGTAAAGCGAGAATCCCACCTGTTGCGTGTTGCTGGTCTCCGGGAGCTGGGCGAGAGGCCGCTTCAGCAACTCAGTCAGCGTCTGGCTGGAAGTAAAGACTCTCACGAAAACAATACCCAGACCGACAGTGGCCGCAATCGCGAGCAGCCATTGCTTGTTGAACTGGCGTTCTTTTTCGGCGCGTCCCACGTTCACCAGCATGATCACGAACAGGAACAGCACCATGATGCCGCCCGCATACAGAATGATCTGAACGCCGGCGACAAACGGCGCATACAGCATCAGGTAAATCCCCGCGAGCGCGAGCAAGGTGAGAATCAGGGCCAATGCCGAGTGCACCGGATTGCGCCGCGTAATTACCAGAATGCCGCTGATTAATGCCAGTCCCGATAGCAGATAAAAGAAGAATGGAGTCGCTACCGGCGCCATCTCAGAGCACCCCCACGATGGCGGTCACGATCAGCACACCTAACCCCGTGGGCAAGAGCACCTTCCATCCCACCTTCATCAGCTGGTCGAAGCGATACCGGGGAAACGTGCCGCGATACCAAATGTACAGGTACATGAAGACCGCAACCTTGGCGACGAACCAATAAATATCCTGAACCCAGGCGCGCACCGGGGAAATAAACAGGATCAGTCCAATCAGGCCAAGCAAGGCGCCGAATCCCGCCAGACCTATTGTCTGCACCCGGGCATGCGGGCTGCGCTGAACAAGGTCAGCCCGGCGAGGGCGAGGAAGGTCAGCCCCGGGAATAAAGAGAAGACCAGATCCCAGGTGGGCCCGGCGAGCAGATTAGGAAATGGCCGCAACCATCCACCAAGCCACAGGGTCACCAAAATTGACGACACGGCAATCATCGCCGAATATTCCGCCAGGAAGAACAAAGACCAGCGAAACCCGCTGTACTCAGTGTGGAAGCCCGCCGTCAACTCGGATTCGGCTTCCGGCAAATCAAAAGGAGCACGGTTCGTTTCTGCCACCATCGCGACGGCGAAAACGAACATAGCAACCAGCCCCAGGGGGAAAAACTTGAAGGCAAACCAGGCCTGCTGCTCCTGCTGCGCCCTCACGATCTCGATCATGCTCAGCGTGCCCATGCCCGAGCCGCCCCCGGTTGCGTAGATTCCGGCTCCGTGCAAGCTCGTCATCAACACCGCCGAAACCACAGCTAACCCCATGGCCACCTCGTACGACACCATCTGTGCGCTCGAACGCAGCGCGCCGATCAGGGGATAATGCGAGTTCGACGCCCAGCCCGCCATCACAATCCCCAACACGCCCAGCGACGAAACCCCGAGCATAAAGAGGATGCCAATGTTCATGTCGGTGACAGCGTGCTGCGGCCCGAAAGGCACAACAATAAAGGTAGTGAAGGCGGTGGTCACCACGATCAGCGGTGCCATCCAGAAGACTAGCTTGTCCGCCTCGGCCGGCATGATGTCTTCCTTAATAAGTAGCTTGATCGCGTCCGCGATGGGCTGCAGCAAACCATGAGGACCAACCCGCATCGGGCCCAAGCGCACCTGCATGTGCGCCAGGACTTTGCGCTCGAGCCAATTCATCGCGATTACCGCGATAGACAGGCCCATGAAGATGAGCATGATGTAGATGAAGGCCCACAGCATGTTCCCAGCTGCGCCCGGGGTAGCGTCGCTCTTTAAATAAGAGTAGAAGTAATCGCGCATCAGCGGTCCACCTCGCCTAGAACGATGTCCAGCGTGCCGATTACGGCAATCACATCCGCGACCAGTTGACCGCGCACCATCAAGTCGAGCGCCTGCAAATTCACAAACGAGGGTGGGCGCACCCGCACCCGATAAGGTTGCGTCGAGCCATCACTCACGACGAAGTACCCCAATTCGCCCTTCGGGGCTTCGATCGAGTGATAAATCTCGCCGACCGGCGGCTTCAGCACCTTGGGAATCTTGGCCATAATCGGCCCTTCGGGAATCTTCTCGACGGCCTGGCTGATGATGCGCAGCGCTTGTCGCATCTCCGCCATTCGCACCAGGTACCGGTCGTAGGTATCGCCGTGGGTGCCGGTTGGAATTTCGAAATCCATTTCGGAATAGGCAGCGTAGGGCTGTGCCTTGCGGATATCCCATTTCACGCCGCTGGCCCGCAGCACCGGGCCGGTCACACCCAGCGCGATCGAGTCCTTGTCCGAGATCACGCCCACACCTTTAGTGCGTTCCACCCAGATCCGGTTCGTCGTGAGCAGCTCTTCGTATTCGTCGATCTTGGGCCGAACGAAGTCGACAAACTTTTTCACCTCGCGCTCGAACCCGTCATAGGTCTCGTACTGGCAGCCGCCGATTCGAAATGCGTGAGTGGTGAGCCGCGCCCCACAGTATTTTTCGAAAATCTTGAGAATTTCTTCTCGATCGCGGAAGGTATAGAAGAGCGGCGTGATAGCGCCGATGTCCAGCGCGTGCGTTCCCAGCCAAAGCTGGTGGCTGGCAATTCGATTCAACTCCGTGAGAATGACCCGGATGTATTTCGCGCGCGGTGGCGCTTCCACATTGAGCAGCTTCTCGACTGCCTCACAATAACCCAATCCGTTGGAGACTGCCGCCACGTAATCCATGCGGTCCACGTACGGATTGAACATCGTGTACGTCCGGTTCTCAGCAATCTTCTCGACCCCGCGGTGGAGATATCCGATCACGCATTCGGTGCCCAGAACCTTTTCGCCATCAAGTTTCAGGATGACGCGCAGCACGCCGTGGGTGGCTGGGTGCTGCGGTCCCATATTAATGACGAGTTCGTTGGAATCGAGAAAAGTCTCATCGCGTTCGCCCAGCTCGAGATGCGAGAGATATTTGGAGGTATCGGTCATTGGCCGCTTTCGATTCCCAGGTTGATCTGCACCCACTCTTTATCCTGCTCGATGATGCCGTAATCTTTGCGCAGCGGATGCCCCTTCCAGCCGTCGGGCAGCAGGATTCGCTTCAAGTCCGGGTGGCCATCAAACTTGATCCCAAACATGTCGAACGCCTCGCGCTCCAGCCAATTCGCGGCGGCCCAGATTGGCGTGGCGCTCGGAATCGACTCGCCATCCGCAATCATGGTCTTCACGCGAATCCGCTCGTTGCGCGGGAAGGAATACAGAATCCACACGACATCGAATGGCTTTTCGCGCTTGGGATAGTGGACCGCCGTGATGTCCACGCAGTAATCGAATTGCTCCTCATCACGCAGAACCTGCAGGATCTCAGGAATGAGTGAGCGATCCACCACCATGTAGTTCTGCCCCAGGTAGGTCAGGGGTTCAATGCCGGAACCATATTGCCGCTTGAGCTTGGCTACCATCGGCGAATCCCACGGAACCGGAACCGGACCGGCAGGCTTCGCGGGTGCGGCGGGAGCGGCTGGTTTCGGAGGAACAGCGGTAGGATTCGGCGGCTTGCCCGCAGGCGTGGGCTGAACTGCGCCGGATGGCTTCTCCGCCGCCGGTTTCTGTTCTCCGCCCGGCGGCGATGGTGTAGTGGACTTGTTGTCGTCAGCCATACTGCGAAGCGTGCACGCTCCGGCGCTGCAAGTTATTGAAAGAACGCTAAGTTCTAACAGCTGGCTACGGCACTCGTCAACCCAACCGGGTCACATCGAGCAGTGATTCCGATCACTAGTGCTGTGCCCATAAACTGAGAGCTGAAAGCTGGCAGCTGGCAGCTGACAGCTTCTAAATCCACTCCAGAGCACCCTTTTTCCAGATCCACAAATACCCAATCACCAGGATGCCCAGGAAGATAAACATCTCCAGCAGGCCGAACAGGCCCAGAGCCTTGAACTCGACCGCCCAGGGAAACAAGAAGATCGTCTCCACGTCAAAAACCACAAACAGGATGGCGACAATGTAAAAACGCACAGTGTAACGGCCGCGCGCGTTGTCCACAGGATCGATGCCGCACTCATACGGCATCAGTTTGGCCGGGTGGGGATTTTCCGGACGAACCAGCTTGGCTGCCAGCAGCGTCCCCGGGAGCAGGATTCCGATCAACGCCACAAATATGAAAATAGGTACGTAGTTCTGGGGCATCAGTTTCCTCGAACCCCTTGTCTGTTATGAAGAGCGGAGGAACGGTTAATACTACCCCTGAATGCGCATACCTTCAAGGAGCCGCACGCCCCGACGCCCCGCCCTTGACGCCGGTTCTGTGATGAGCAACACCCGCCTATGGCCCATTGCCAATTTCCAATTGCCGATTTAAGAGCAGCCGGGATTGCAATTGACAATCCGAAAATGGGAATTTCTCGGCGTTCTCGGCGGTTAATTTATAATCCCTGTTTCGCCACTCAAGCCCGGACCCGTCTATACGCCGTCCGCTAAGGAAGCCTTGGCACTCGACGAAAACATCTATCAACTCCGCCGCGAGAAGCTGAAAAAGATTGAGGCTCTCGGCCAGGAAAGTTATCCGCGCCGTTACCATTCTACGCACACGATCCCGCAGATTCTGTCCCAATACGGCCAGAAGACGACCGAACAACTGGAGAGCCCGCGTGTGAATGTGCGCGTGGCAGGCCGGATCATGGCCATCCGTCTGATGGGCAAAGCCGGATTCGCCCACTTGCAACAGGCGGGCCAGCGCCTGCAAATCTACGTCAAGAAAGACGCGGTCGGCGAAAACGGATTGGAGCTCTATAAGCTCCTCGACTTGGGAGACCACATCGGCGTGAGCGGCTACCTGTTCCGCACACGCACTGGCGAGCTCAGTGTGCACGTCGAGGAGATCACGTTCCTCTCCAAAGATCTGCTCCCCTTGCCCGAGAAGTGGCACGGTCTCACCGACGTCGAACTGCGCTATCGCCAGCGTTACGTCGACCTGATCATGAACAGGGAGGTGCGGGAAGTCTTTCTGAAGCGCAGCCGACTCGTGCAATCATTTCGCCACTTCATGGATTCTCACGGCTTCATCGAAGTAGAAACGCCGATGATGCAGCCGATCGCCGGCGGAGCCGTGGCACGTCCTTTCATCACGCACCACAAGAGCCTCGACATGAAGCTCTACCTGCGGATCGCGCCCGAGCTGTACCTGAAGCGGCTCACGGTCGGCGGACTGGATCGCGTGTACGAAATCAATCGCAACTTCCGCAACGAAGGCCTGGGCTGGCGCTGGAACCCCGAGTTCACCATGCTGGAGTTCTATCAGGCCTACGCCGACTACCGCGAGGTGATGGAGCTCACGCAAAACCTGCTGACCCAGGCCGCCATCGACGTCACCGGCGGAACCAGGGTGAAATTCGGAGAACATGAGATCGACTGGTCGCAGTCGAACTGGCAGCGCCTGACCATGCGCCAGGCTATCCTTGAATACTGGCCCGAAGCAGCCGGAACCAAACCGCAGCTGTCCGACTTCGCCACGCATGATTCAGTCAGGATCTTGGTCCAGCGCTTCAACCAGGCGCGTCCCCACATGGCTTACGATCCGAATGAACCGACCGGGAAGACGATTGCGAATTTATTTGAGGCAGTGGTTGAAGAACACCTGGTTCAGCCCACGATCATCTACGAATTCCCGCTCGCCGTCTCCCCTCTTTCCAAAAAGAAAGCCGACGAGCCTGACTGGACCGAACGCTGGGAGATTTTTGCCGGGCAGATGGAATTGTCCAACGGTTTCAGCGAGCTAAACGACCCCGAAGACCAACGCAGCCGCTTCGAGCAGCAACTGAAAGAACGTGAGCGCGGCGACGAAGAGGCTCACCAGATGGACGAAGACTACATCCGCGCTCTTTCCTATGGCATGCCGCCTGCGGGAGGCGTGGGCGTCGGCGTCGATCGCGTCGCCATGCTGCTCACCGACTCGCACACCATCCGCGACGTCATCTTGTTCCCCCTCCTTCGCCCGGAACGCCCTGCCGAAGACGCTGCCGAAAGGTCGCTGCTTTGACGCGCTACACGATTGTCATCCTGGGGCGAAGGATCTCTGCTTTTCCGCGATTCCGCTCAAAATGAAGGGCCTTTTATCGCGCTATATGCTGAACCAGAAACAAACAGTTAACCTGGCTGTCGTGACTACTCCCCGACCAAAAGGTCGGGGCTTCTCAAGCCAACACAGGGCTACTAACTGTGCTTGACGCTTGAAGGCTCATACTCAGGCTCGGATTGGAGGCCAAACTGCGGCGGGCTCAACGTCGTGTTGCTCGCCGTATGAAGGGCAGCAACCGTAGGCACAAAGCGGTTTTGCGATACCAACGCGGGTTAGCGAAGACTTCTCCGTCGCTGGTGACGGCGAAGGATTCTAAGCCCATGTCAATTCCAACTGCCTTGTCGTTGGCCGGGAGAGGCTTCCTCTCCACTACGCAAGCGAAACAGGCATACCAGATTCCGTTCTCCTGTTTTAGGGTGAGCGTCTTTATCTGTCCCTCCACCGGCCGGTGTAGTTTTATCTTGAGGTTGCCGATCTTGGATAGCTTTAGATACCTGCCCTCGAGCGAGAAGCCCGCTTGCGGATAGGTGAAGCTGGCATAGCGGGAGCGGGGAAATCCATATCCCCGCCGGAAGAAGGCTCTAAAAGTTTGGTCTACGCGCCGCAGAACATCCTGCAGTACTTGCGAGAATACCGTTCCCAGGCTGGCATCCGCTTGCTTGCAGGCCGGAAGCCGATTGGCTTGGTCGTGGTAGTTAAGCGATTTGCGGCAGATCTTGTAGGCATCTTGTAGGCATCTTTGCGCTCGTGCCGGGCGTCGTTGTAGAGTATGCGACACACCTCTAGAGTCTGCCCGAGCAAAGACTTTTATCTTAAAAGTTGGGTAAAGGCGATGGTGGAAAGCCCTTGGCGTTGAGCTTCTCCTACGCTTAGAGTAGAGTTGGTCTATGGCCTTTGTCAACGATATTCGACATGGTAGACACTGTGTTTTTCAGATGCATGTACATTTGGTCTTCGTCACCAAATACCGCACAAAAGTGTTCGATGGAGCTGCGATCCACAGCCTACGGCTAATCTTTGCGAAGGTTTGTGCCGATTTCGAGGCTCAGCTTGTGGAGATGGAGGGAGAGGCAGACCATGTCCATCTGCTAATCCACTACCCGCCCAAACACTCGGTATCGGCAATGGTTAACAGCTTAAAGGGGGTTTCCAGCAGGCTACTACGAAGCGCAAGACCTGATCTGGCACACAAATACTGGAAGGGAGTACTTTGGTCACCTTCCTACTTGGCTGCAACCTGTGGAGGAGCCCCAATCAGCATTCTCAAGCAGTACATAGAATCTCAGAAGACACCGACTTAACCGAGTCGCTTATATCCCCACCCTAAAGGGCCAGGTTTTACGCTCCATTGGATAAACTCTCATCAGGCTCGGCCATTCACTTAGGGCGGGGCTATCGTAGCGTTTTACTTAAGGACGCGGGGTCGATAGCGCTTTGCGTCTTCAGTTTTTAGCCTTAAGCTCCTACCTTTCAACGCCCCAGCCAGGTTGGCAATTTCCAATAGAACGCTTGCGAAGTAAGATCGCAGTGCTGAGATCTGACATCCGAGAAGTCAGAACTGAGAACTAATCGCCAAAAGCCTCTTCGATTTATTCTTTCGTGCGATGAAAACCCTCAACGAAACCTACTCTCGGCTCTCGATGCGTCGGCGCTACGAGGTGTGGTTTTTGCGTCTGGCATTGGCGGATGGCAGCGGCGCCTGGTGGTTTCGCTATCTGCTGATGAATCCCCGACGCGCGGGATGTGTGGGCAATCCGGCTGGCGCTCCGGTACAAGTCTGGGCCACGTGGTTCCCGCGCGCGGGTAAGCCAGAGAGTTTTACCCAGGGCTTTCCGCTTGCGGAATTCCGTTTGAGCGTGCGCGGTCGAAATCCCTTTCATTTCGAAGTCGGCCAAAACTGGATCGGAGAGAGTGCCTGTCGCGGCGGCCTCAACGTTGGTGGCCATCAGATCGCCTGGGACCTCGAGTATCATTCGAACTTCCAGGTGACTTTGAGCGGCAAAGGCTGGATTGGCTTCTCGCGCACGCCGCATTCCGATGCCGTGTTTTCCGGTGAAATATCGCTCGATGACCGGGTCGTCAGGGGCGACGTGCTCGGCTACGGCTTGCAAGGCCACAACTGCGGCTATCGTCACCGCCACTTCTGGACCTGGGCGCACGCTTACTTCCATAGAGGCTTCGTTCCTGCCAGCACCTTTGAAGCTTTGGTTTACGAAATGCCCTTAGGCCTGAGCTTCCGCAAGGCTGTGTTGTGGCATGAGGGAGTGGCGTATGAGTTCCGCGATCTGGGCGAGCGCCGCCGCGACCGGCATAAGATGAGGTGGAGTTTTGACTGTTGCGCTTCCGCGGAACGTTACCTAGAGGTCGAAGTCGACGGGCAGGGCCCGTCCATCCATCGCCTTTCCTATGTGAAGACAAATTGCGCGGGCACTTTCGAAGTGGCCAACAACAGCCTGGCTCGAGCCGTCGTGCGCCTTCGCCGTCCCGGACATCCCGCTCAGGACTTGGTAACCGAGTGCGGAGCAGTCCTAGAAATGGTCGGCGATCTTCCCGGGGAACCAGAAACGAGCACGGAACCCGCTGACTGGCCGGGGTAGCAAAAGCCCTAGGGGAGACTTGGATTATTTCTTCTTCGGTCCCGGCACTCGCGCGGCAGGTTCAGGCGCTTTGTCGGCTGGAAAATTCGTGCTCAAGTAATCGATCAAGGCATTACCGTCCTTGGCATCGACCAACGCTCCCCACTTGATCATCTTGTCGACTTCCTTGCCCCAGGTTGCCTTTGTGAGCCGCTGCTGCAGGATGATTCGTGATTCATGACATTCCAAGCAGGCCTTGCGTGCTTTCGCTTGCATGTCGCCCGCCGGCAGATCAGGAGCTTGAGCGGCTAGTCCCCACAGAGAGGCAACCCTGCCCATCAGAATCACTGCAACGAGGCTAAGCCTGGACATGGACTTTCACCTGATCAATGGCGTTGTACAGATAGCCGCTGGGATTCCAGACAGCGGTGGTGGGCTGCATCCGCCCTTGGCTGTCGCTGGCCCGTGACATGATCAGGTAATCAGCGCGCTCGGACGGCTTCCACCAATAACTCCATAGCCGCCAGGCGTAATGCGCGTGCTCGGTTCCCAGTTGTGCTCGCGTCCAGGTCACTCCCGAATCCGTCGAGATCTCTACCTTCGTCACATCGGCTTCGCCAGCCCAGGCCGCACCGTGAATTTCGACGGCAGCGTGCTTCAGAGTCGTACCGTCCTTCGGGCCAGCAATAACAGACTTGACGCTTAATCCGGTAATGGGATGCGTCGCGTCCGGATTAGCCGAACCACCGGGCTCAATTGGCTTGTCGGGCATGCGGTAGCCGGGCTTCATGAAGTTTCCCTCGAACTCTTGGTCGAGCACTTTGATCTCGCTCAGCCACTTGCATGACGCTGCCCCAATCCATCCCGGAACCAAAGCCCGCGCGGGGAAACCATGATGCCTGGTAAGCGGTGCGCCATTCATGCTGGTTGCGATCAGACTGTCGGAATCCATTGCCTTCTCAACCGGAATGCTGCGGATAAATGGCGGCACCTTGCCCGGCACCTCATCCAACCCGTGAAACATGACGTATTTGCCTGCGGGCTTCACGCCCGCACGCCGCAGTAAGTCGCCCAAGCGAGGCCCGCGGAAGCGCGCGTTTCCTACCGCCCCCCTCTGCCATTGAATCCCCGGCACATGCGGACTCTGAAAACCTCGTCCGTTGCCCGCGCACTCCAGAGTATTGATCACCGAATGCGATTCGATTTTCCGCAAGTCTGTCAGACTCAAGCTGAGCGGCTTCTCTACTTCACCGCTAACACGCAAGCGCCATTCGGCGGCATCCAGCGTGCTCGGCTCGAACATGTGATTGCGGACAAAGAAGTGCGGCACCGGCGTGATCCAGGTGTTCATGAACTCGGTCGGCATTTCCAGATCAAGAAAACGGAAGGAGCGCAGGATCATTCCCTGTTTACCCGTAACCGCTGGCGCGGCGCTCTGGTCTGCTCCCCAGCTTAGGCTCGGATGAACCATCCCGGCCGTGGCCAGCGCCCAGGAAGCGTCTTTTAAGAAGTCGCGGCGAGAAATCATGGCCTCAGCATCAGTCGGCCAACTACTGTAGAAGGTGGCTGGCACCTGGTCAATAGCTGCGGACAGTTTGTTAAGAGGTTCGGATCACTAAATCTGGCGAGACCGGTCGCATTTCAGAATGCCAGTTGGACACGGCTCATGAGCACGTCTTCGCCGTGCAGGGTTGAACGGGTTGAGGCCAGCCGGAACCTGGTCATCTCGTAATCCGTAACCAGCTTCACGCAGCGGTTCAAATACCAATTCACGCCGATCGCGCGCTCGGTTGCGGTGTGCGCCGAATTAATCGGATTGGCGAACCGCGGGAATGCATTCGCGTCCAGACGCAGCTGGCTGTAGCGAAATGCCAGTTCGATCGCACCCAGATGACGAAAGCCCCGGTTTGGTTCGAAACCGAAGCGTGGGCGCACGCCGGTATAGCTATTCTTTTCCCCCGTGAGCATGACCGACCCTGCCACTTGCCAGGCTTCATTTGTCAGCCGGCGAGTGATCTGCTTGTTCAGCACAGTCTGCGATGAGATCACGTACTCGCCGAGCAGGCCCAAGGGTCCCCCGTAATAGTAGGCCTGCGGAGAAAACCGGTTGTGCGGGCCATTGGCTACAGCCGTGGAAGCGTATTTGAAGAATGTGTTTTGCCCGACCGTCTTTAATCCGGCGAGGCTCCCGTGCTGGTCCCCGGTCGAGCCACCCGCCCCCATGCCAAAATCCTGAGCTGCCTTTACGTGCGTCGCGGCGAAGGGCCGCAAAAACACACGAGCTGCGGCCTCGTGGGCATGAAGCCATTGGAAGCTGCCGTTCGCTCCATCCTCGGCCCCATTAAAGTAGCCGATTGCGTAACTAATCGATTCGGAAAACAAAGAGGCACTCACCTCGGCGCCCATATACCGCAAGGGAGCCAGGTCCGAAGCTAATGAGCGCTCAGCAAAGCTCAGATCGCGGTCGGATTTAAGAACTTCCAGCCCCACCGGTTCCTTGAACTTTCCCACTCGCAGTTTGGCAAAGGGAATCGACTTCAGCTCCAAGTAAGCTTCCTGAATCTGGGGATTATTTTGTCCAAAGTCTGGCATGAAGCGAAACTCAAGCCTGTTGAAAAGCGTCCCCTCAACCAGCGGACGTAGACGCCGGAAGAGGAATTTGTCGAAGCCAACGCCTTCGACGGCATTGGAGAAAAAGCGATTATCGGCCTGCAGGTACCCGTGGACTTGCAACCGGGTCCGATGGTCGTGAGTCGAAAACAAGATCCCGCTCGACCCAAATGACACGGCCGGAGTGCTCCCGAGCGGAGGCTTGGTAACCGGCTCAACCCGAGAGCCGCCGACGGGCGCCACGCCCTGGGCGCGAGCCAACGATCCTACCCACAGCACCGTCAGGAACAGGAACGAACTCCCATACCCAAGCCGGGTATGAAATCTGGCCAAAGCTTCATTCATAGTCAATTGACCGGATAGACTTAGTTGACACTTATCGCGTGCGCTCCTCCTCTCTGCCGGCATACCGAGGACGTCTTCTCCGCCTCGCTGTCGTGGTTGCCGAGCCCTTACGGTGGGACGCGACGTTTCTTGCAGAAAGCAATCATGAGGCGGCCAATCCCCATCGCTGCTCGAGAAGCCGTTCGATCGTCTTGAATACCAGACCGTCGACGATGTAGCCCAAGGCAACGATGAGAATCATGACTGCGACCACCTGGCTCATGTCGTTCAGATCCCGTCCCATCATCAGCAACTGTCCCAGGCCGAGAGTGACGAAAATCATTTCCCCGGAAATGAGCGACCGCCAGGCAAACGCCCACCCCTGTTTAAGGCCGGTCACGATGTAAGGCAGGCTCGCGGGCAGAGTCACATTCAGAAATAATTTCAGTCCGCGCGCGCCCAGGTTGCGTCCCGCCATAGAATAAATTTTCGGTAACTGCTTGCGTCCCGTTTCCATGCTGATGGTCACCGAGAGCAGCGAACCCATCACGACAACAAACAGAATTGCTTTCTCGCTAAGCCCAAACCACAGCACTGCGATGGGCAACCAACAAATGCTGGGCAAGCTTTGCAGGCTGACCAGCAATCCGCCCAAGGTTTGGTCCAGAAACCTGCTCCCGGCCACGCTCATTCCCAGGGCGATACCAAGAACGACAGAAAGTCCGTAGCCGAGCAGCATGCGCCTCATGCTCACGCCGATGGCGATCCAGAAACTGTGGTCGGCAAATCCCGCCCATATGGCTTCGGCCACGCCCCACGGGGTCGGAAACAGGTATGGCGGCCAGACTCTTAACCTGGCGAGAAGCGCCCATGCCCCGATCAGGGCTGCGTAGAACAGCAGGTTCCTAAGCGCGCGCTTCATCGCCGTACTCCGCTTCCAGGGATTTGTCGATCTCGGCCCGCAGGTCGTTAAGGATCTCCCGCGCCGCTCCGGCCACATGCACATCTTCCAAGTGCCGCGGCCGCGGCAATACAACCGGGTATTCCCGCTTGATCTGTCCGGGACGGAAAGTCAGCAGCAGCACGCGATCTCCCAGGCGCACGGCTTCGCGCACATTGTGCGTGACGAAGACGATGGTCCGCCCAGTCTCCGCCCAGATACGTTCCAGTTCGTCGTGCAGCAGGTCGCGCGTCTGGGCATCGAGCGCCGCAAAAGGCTCGTCCATCAGGAGAACGTCCGGTTCAGTCGCCAGCGCGCGCGCCAGCGCCACCCGCTGCCGCATGCCTCCAGAAAGCTGATGAATGTAGCTGGCTTTGAATTGAGACAAGTGGACCAGGCGAAGGTACTCACGAATCCGCGATTCGCGCTCGGGCTTCGGAACTCCCTTCATCCGCATCCCGAACCCAACGTTCTGCGCCACCGTAAGCCACGGGAACAATCCGAGTTCCTGGAAAATCAGGATGCGATCGGTGCCCGTACCCTGCACCGCCCTGTTATTTATGGTTATCTCTCCCGAAGTCTGCCGCTCGAGCCCCGCAATCAGGTGCAACAGCGTGGACTTTCCGCAGCCCGATGGCCCAACCACGCACAGAAACTCGCCCGAGCGAACTTCCAGGTCAATGTTTTTCAGAGCTTCGAGCGGTGCGCTGCCATTGGTTCGATAGCGCAGGCAGACTTTCTTCAGCGAGACTTTCGGCCAGGCTGCCGGAGTCCCTGGCAAAGGCACCATGACAGCGGCCCTTGGCGGTTTCCTATGGACTATAGGCAGGCTGCTCTTGTCCGGCGTGGGTTGAGGCGCGGGATGGGGAAAGTTTGCGTTCATTGAATTGCCTTTTTGTTCTTTTCTTCCAGTACCTGGTTCAGGAGGGTGAGATCGTACATACCGGCGAGATCCGGCATGTGGCGCCCCAGGAATCCCGCCTCGAACGCCGACTGCGCTGTTTTCAACAACGAAGCGCGCAGCGGGTCATAGGTGGCTTGCAGCCTGCCCCAGGATTCTTGCAAAACTTCTGGCGAAAGCGCCTTGCCCGTTTCTTTCTGGATTTGGCGGTTCAGGATTTGTTTGGCTTCGTCCAAATGTTCGTTGATCCAGTCTGTCAGTTCCACGTGGGCGCGAACCCAATTCTTCACCAGCTCCGGGTGCGCTTTCAGAAACTTCCTACGGACGATCACCTGCGCCGCAACAAATTGACCGCGGGGCCACAACTCGCGTTCATCCAGGAAAACACGCCCATTGCCTTCGTGAACCAGCCGCGAGGCCCAGGGCTCGGGAGCCCAGGCCGCGTCCAGATCCTGCCTCAGGAAGAGTGTGAGTTGGTCCGGGTTGGCTACCGGAACAATCTCGACATCCCCGCCTTTATCGCGAGTCTTGAACCCGTGAGTCTTTAACCACGCGCGCAGGGCAACGTCCTGGGTGTTGCCCACCTGCGGCGAAGCAATGCGCTTGCCGTGGAAATCTTCTGGCTTCTCGATGCCGGCATCCTTGCGCACCACCAGCGCAGCCCCCCCACTGGCGGCCCCGGCCACAACGCGCAGCGCTTCCCCATTCGAGCGCACATAGCCGTTAATCGCGGGATTGGGCCCCACATAGGTCATGTCGATCGCATCCGCAAACAGCGCCTCAATCGCCGACGGTCCTGCATTGAAGCTTTTCCATTCAACCTTCACCTGCGGGCCCATGGCCTTCTCGAACCAGCCATTGGCCTTCCCGATCATTGCCTGCGGGTGGGTGATATTCGGGAATGCGCCCACCCGGATCACGGTGCCATTTCCTTGTGCCTGTGCAACCGTGATCAACCCGAAAATCAGACCCGACAGAATGGCGGCCCAACTACGCATTCTGCGACCCTTTGCCGCCGTGAACGACCATGGGCAGTACCTGCGGTTCTTTCTTCTTTCTTCGCGACTTCCCTTTGCCGATGCTGGTCTCCGAAGCATTGGCAATGTCATGCAGGCTGGTGCTTTCCAAAATCCGTGCTGCGGCATCCCGTACCTCGAGAAAAACTTGATAGAGCGCGCGATGCGGAAGGTCCCGATCGATGAGTTCGCGCAACGACGCGGCATCGCCGAACGGAGCCAGGGGACCATCGATCAGGCGAATAATTTCGCTGAGGTAAATTTCGGAAGGCGCACGTCGCAACTGGTAGCCACCCTTCGCGCCCCGCACGCTCTCGACGATGCGTGCGTTCTTCAACTCCAGCAAAATCAACTCAAGAAACTTCTCCGGCAGGTTCTCTTCATACGCGATGTCGCGAATCCGAATCGCACCCTGGCTGTAATGCCGCGCCAGCATCATCATCGCCTGCAGTGCGTACAACCCCTTTTGCGACACTTTCATAACGCATTCATATGTAGCATTAAAGTCGAGTAAGTTAATAGGCTTTATTTAGATGCAACTTAGAAAAATCTGTGATGCCAGTTTGAGAAATTATTGGGGACGGCCTAAAACTGTTGAAAATGAATGCTTTAAATGGGGTTCTCCGGATTTTCGGGTCTGCCTGTGGAAAGGAAAAGAAGCTGGATTGGAAGTCGGCCCCCTCAGAAGTTTGCGGCACCGTCGCCGGCTAGCCGCAGCAATTGTACGGTGACGTTGTCGGGAGCCCCGCGTTCTTTGGCCAGCCGGACCAGTTCCCGACATGCGTCTGCCGCGGTATCGCGCCCCGCAACCGCGCGCAACTCTTCATCCGCCACCAGCGCCCACAGGCCGTCGGTACATAGCAGAAGCATGTCCCCTGGCTTTAGCGCCAGAGGAGTGACCGGAGAATCCGCGGTAAAATCTGCGCCGACTCCTAAGGCCGCCGTAAGAATATGCCGCTGGGGGTGTCCTTCGGCTTCTTCGGCGCGGATCAGGCCAGTCTCGATTAGTCGGTTGACATAGGAATGATCACGCGTCAGCCGAGAAATGCTTCCGCTTCGAATCAGGTACAAGCGACTGTCACCTACGTGCGCGAAATAAAGTTTCCCCTTGACGACACACGCCGCCGTGCAGGTCGTACCCATGCCCAAAAAGCCGGGATTCAGAA
>Ga0209055_1000633_pt1 | contig 24590 bp, 20 predicted proteins | sample GraSoiAngelo_110_FD_185875 | JGI IMG/M metagenome (GOLD analysis project Ga0209055, IMG submission 185875) | Grasslands soil microbial communities from the Angelo Coastal Reserve, California, USA - 14_0903_12_30cm (SPAdes) (version 2) | ecosystem: Environmental > Terrestrial > Soil > Grasslands ... | reverse complement strand
AAGCGTGCCAAACGATTGACGCTGTGCGAACTCTCGCATACGATGCCGCACGTCACAGTTTTGCGGTTTGCGAAGTTTGAAAGGGAGTTCCGGCAACTATGAAGCCTTCAGTTCGTTATTGTGGTGCTATCGCTCTGTTGTTCTTGGGAGCTGATCTGAGCCTTGCCCAGCAGCAGGCACCGCCGCAGGATAAGACCGCGGAAAAGCCGAAAGAAGAAAAGAAGCCGCCAGCTCCTGAGGAAAAAGTCGTTCAGACCAAGCATTCCCTGAAGATCGGCGGACAGGAAATCAAATACACGGCGACGGCCGGCACGATTCTGTTGAAGCTCGAGGACGGCACGCCCAAAGCCAGCATCTTCTACGTTGCCTATACCAAAGATGACGTCACCGACCCAAGCCAACGGCCGCTTACTTTCAGCTTCAACGGAGGACCGGGTTCCTCATCGGTGTGGCTGCATCTTGGCCTTTTCGGTCCGCGGCGCGTTCAGATGGGCGATGCGGGATCGCTTCTTCCACCGCCTTACAAGCTAGTGGACAATGACGTGTCACTCCTCGACATCAGCGATCTCGTGTTCATCGACCCTGTCTCTACGGGATACAGCCGCGCCGTTCCCGGCGAAGCGCCGCAGCAGTTTCACGGCATAACGCCAGACGTCGAATCGGTCGCGGATTTCATCCGGCTGTATGCCACGCGCAACAAGCGCTGGTCTTCGCCGAAATTTCTTGCCGGTGAAAGCTATGGCACTACGCGCGCAGCGGGTCTCTCCGGCTATCTCCAACAGCGCTACGGCATGTATCTGAATGGCATCGTGCTGATTTCCTCGATCTTGAATTTTGAGACGGCCGAGTTCGACGCCGGCAATGACCTGCCGTATATCCTCTATTTGCCGACATACACTGCCATTGCGTGGTATCACAAGAAGCTTCCGCCGGATTTGCAGAGCGGCGGCGTTGAGAAGGCCATCGAAGAATCGCGCAAATTCGCGGTAGGAGAATACACCGATTCGCTCATGACGGGGGATGCTCTGCCCAGCGCTCGGCGCGTGGAGATCATACAGAAGGTCGCGCGCGTAACTGGGCTTTCCCCCGACTATGTCGACCGCACCAACTTGCGTATAGAAATCGAGCGCTTTACGAAGGAACTCTTACGCAGCGAACGCCGCACCATCGGCCGCATCGACGCGCGCTTCACCGGCATCGATCGCGACGCCGCAGGTGAACGCCCAGAGTTTGACCCCAGCATCGCGGCGATCATTGGCCCCTACGCAGGAATGTTGAATGACTATGCGCGCAACGATCTCAAGTTTGACAGCGACCTTCCGTATGAAGTCCTGACCGGGCGCGTGCGTCCGTGGAATTACGCCCCGTACGAGAATCGCTACGTCAACGTCGCGGAGACGCTGCGCGGGGCCATGACGCAAAACCCGTTCCTGCATGTTTTTGTGGCCAAAGGCTACTACGACCTGGCTACGCCGTTTTTTGCCGCGGACTACACCTTCGACCATCTCAGCCTCGACCCAACTTTGCGTGGCCATCTCAGTGGCGCTTACTACGAAGCGGGTCACATGATGTACGTACACCCACCGTCGCTTGCCAAACTCAAGGCGGACATTGCGCAGTTCATTAGATCCAGCATCCCCGTAAATCCGGCAAGATGAAACGCATCTTTAGCATCGTCGGTTGGATAGCCGTCGCGGTTCTAGGCGCCCGCGCGCTCGGCTCCATCGCGCTGGGTCGCGGAGAACGGCTCAACGCCACCTGGTTTGTTGTGGCTGCAGTGTGCTGCTATCTGGTGGCGTACAGGCTCTATTCCGCCTTCGTGGCCGCCAAAGTTCTGACGCTTGATGATACACGGGCCACTCCCTGCGAGCGCCATGACGACGGCCGCGACTTCGTGCCCACCAACAAATGGGTTCTCTTCGGCCATCATTTCGCCGCCATCGCGGGACCCGGCCCGCTCGTTGGACCCACGCTCGCTGCACAGTTTGGTTACCTACCTGGCACGCTCTGGCTGATTGCCGGAGCGGCATTCGCAGGCTGCGTGCAGGATTTTGTGATTCTTTTTTGCTCGATACGCCGCGACGGAAAATCGATTGGCCAAATGGCCCGCGAAGAAGTCAGCGAGCGCGGCGGCTTCATCGCCCAACTGGCCGTGCTCGCCATCATGACGATTCTTCTGGCCGTGATTGGCCTCGTCGTCGTGAACGCTCTCAAATCCTCTCCCTGGGCCACTTTCACCTTAGCGATGACCATCCCCATAGCGCTGCTTCTCGGGCTCTATCTTCGCTTTGTACGGCCCGGCCGCGTCCTCGAAGCCTCTGTAATGGGAGTCGCGCTCGTACTTTTTGTAGTCGTTGCCGGGCAGTGGGTGGCCGATTCGCCCTCTTGGTCCAGCGTGTTTACGTTGAGCGGCGTCGCGCTTGCCTTCGCCATCATAGCCTACGGTTTCGCGGCATCTGCCTTGCCGGTTTGGCTGCTGCTGGCGCCGCGCGACTATCTCAGTGCATTCATCAAGGCCGGCGCCATTTTTTCTCTTGCCGCCGGGATCCTGTTTGTGCGGCCACAAGTTCTAATGCCGTCGCTCACACGCTTCATTGACGGCACTGGTCCTGTCTTTGCCGGAAAGATTTTTCCTTTTTGTTTCATAACCATTGCCTGCGGCGCAATCAGCGGATTCCATTCGCTGATTTCTTCCGGCACCACGCCGAAGATGATTCTTCGCGAGAGTCATGCTCGCTTCATCGGCTACGGCGCGATGCTGCTCGAATCGTTTGTCGGCGTGATGGCTATGGTGGCCGCGTGCGCCATGCCGCCGGGCGTTTATTTCGCGATCAACAGTCCCCCCAGCATCGTCGGCGGCGCGGGAGATGCTGCTGCCGCAACGATCAGCGGATGGGGTTATCCGCTGCAGGCACAGACTATGACCGATCTCGCTCACAAGGTCGGCGAGATCACTCTTTGGAATCGTGCCGGTGGCGCGCCTTCCCTGGCCGTAGGCATGGCGCAAATTTTTTCAAATACGATTGGCGGCGAGCGTCTTCTCAGCATCTGGTATCACTTTGCAATCATGTTCGAAGCGCTCTTTATTCTTACCGTGCTTGATGCGGGCACGCGCGTGGGACGATTCATGGTGCAGGATCTCGGCGCCCGCTTCTGGAAGCCCTTTGGCCGTACTGGCTGGATGCCGGGCGTCCTGCTCTCCAGCGCCATCATCGTCGCTCTGTGGGGATACTTTCTCTATCAGGGCGTCGTTGATCCGCTCGGCGGAATCAATTCGCTCTGGCCGCTCTTCGGCATCTCTAATCAATTGCTTGCCGCCGTCGCACTCGTTGTTGCCACGACCATCCTGATGAAAATGGGCCGCCTCAAGTGGATCTGGGTGACGCTGTTGCCGATGGCGTGGCTCGTCACCATCACCATGACGGCGAGCTACCAGAAAATCTTCGATGCCAATCCGCGCATCGGTTTCCTTGCCTATGCGAAAGCACTGGCCGCGCGGATTGCGGCTGGAAAGATTCCCACTGAGAGTCTCGCCGAGACACAACGCCTCATTTTCAACCAGCGCCTCGATGCCGGCGTTACGGGCGTTCTTGCCGCCATGATTCTTGTTCTAATTGTCGAGGCGCTCGTGCACTGGTACGCGATTCTCAGTCGCCGCAAGGAATCGGCGCTTCACGAATCCCCGTACATCGCCACGCGCTGGGCTGCGGACTACTCCGGCGCCTCCCATGGGGACGACTGATGCGACATGCCGCAAAATCTGCGTCGCGTTTTCTGCGCCGTTTCTGGCGCGGCCTTCGTGAATGGTGCGGCGACGCCGCCTATGAAAGCTACCTCCGTTCGAAAGGCAGGCGATCCAGTTCGTGCCGCACACTCTCTCCGGCCGAGTTTTACGTGGAACAGCTCAACCGCCGCTATTCCAAACCCAATCGCTGCTGCTGAAAATTACGCAAACATGGGGCTTGCCGCTCCTAAGTCTCAGGAGTAGACTCGCCACAACTTCGGTTGGGCCCTACACTTATTTTCTTAGGAGGATAAATGCTTCGTCCGTCTCGAATGCTTGCAGTTCCTCTCCTTGCGCTCGCACTCGGTCTCGTCTACTTCACTTCTCCCGCGCAAGAGAAAACCTCTAAACCCGATTTTGACATGACCGCCAGTTACATCGAAGCCTGCAGTTGCGACATGTTCTGTCCCTGCTACTTCAACGACCATTCCACCAACCATATGGCAATGGCCGAGCACCACGCGGAAGAGCACTTCTGCCGTGCCAACCTCGTTCTCAAAGTAGATAAAGGCTCATACAAGGAGGTCAAGTTGGATGGCGCCAAGGTCTGGATTGCTACCGATTTGGGCAGCGACTGGAGCACCGGCAAGGATTCCTGGCTGGTGGTGAACTTTGATCCCAGCGTCACCAAGGAGCAGCAGGCCGCGCTTGCCGACGTTCTCGGGCAGCTGTATCCGATCCCCTGGCAAAAGAAGGCTGTGCAAACCGCTGCATTTTCATGGAACGTGGACGCAAAAACCGGTGTCGCGCACGCCAAGATGAACGACGGGAAAGGCGAAGTTATCCTTGAAAAAGTCAAGGGCGATAACTCCAGCCACGAAGTCGTCATGCGCAATTTGAAATACTGGGGCGCGCAATCCAACGACGGCTTTCGCATGTGGAAGAGCAAACACGAGGCCTTCGAAGGAGACGGTCACAAGTTTTCTTACGACGGGACGAATGGATTCCTGATTACCATCCACTTTTCTGGCAATGCAAAGCCCGCCTCTGCGGACTGATCGTCGATTCGGATCGGCGCCGGCGGCCGCGCTTTGCCAGTGGATAGCAGAGCGCGGCTGACGAGTTACAATTCCTCCTCGTCCTCACTCGTGTGTTTTAATACAGTCGTCTTGTGCGTGATCCGGATGCCGCCGTTGCGGAGTCCCGCGAGAATGGCTCGCCGGATTTCTGCGGGGAGCATCTCTGGCGCGAAAACGCCGGCGAGGTCCCGAGGGAAAAACTTGATGAAGAGCGCGGCAACGTGCGCGGTGGCATAAGCCACTGGGGTCGTAAATCGTCCTTGCTGCCGTATCTGATAGAGCGTTGGAAACATGCAATCGCTGCGGATCACGAGGAGCAGATCGTCCTTCTTGTTGTGCTTTACTCCCCGCACCAGAACAGCGGCGGCGAACCGCGCATTCTGTAAAATTCCTTGGCGAATCAGCTTGGCGATCATGCGAGGGGAATAGGTTTGCGGAAAGTGGCGCCTCAACATTCCGCGAGATTTCGATAATTTTCCCAGTTTGTGCCAGCGCCGCAGCCGGTCGATCTCGTTTCCGCCGATTTTTACGTCGAGCTCCCGCACGGGAATAAAACGAGGAAGAGTAGCCACTTCGTCCTGTGCGGCCAGGAACACGCGCACTATCCCAATGGGTTCTGGGAACCGGAATTTCTCGACTTCCGAGAAACGCTTGCCTAACTGAAACCTTCCGCCGCGATAGACCCGCGGGTGCGAGATCGCTTCGTCGAACGATACTTCCGGCGACCACTGAGAGATGGGGTCGTCGCTCTCGCTGCTTTCGTACAGGCGAATGTGCACGTTGTGAACTTCGTCCAGCAATTCCGCGGCGCGCTTCACCAGCAAATTTGTCAGGCCAGGCGCCACTCCGGAATTAATCAGCGCCACGCGTTTTTTTTCTTCGAATTTCTTCGCATAGCGGAATTGCTCGGCCTTGAAAGGGTGGCGTGTCAGGTGCGAGCTTAAATCCATGTAATGCGCACGCAGCCGCAGCGCGGCCCGCAACACGATCTCGTTAAAAACCGAAGCCGAAGCGTTAATGATGATCTGGCAGCCCTTTGCGATCTTCACGATTCCGCGCAGGTTTCGCGCGTTTACTTCCGTTACCGCGATGGTGCTTTTTTTGCCTAAAAAGCGCCGTGCGCGCTCCGGATCGCGGTCGCCGCACCACACCGTATGTCCTTGCCGCTCCAGCAATTGCGCGAGAAGAGAGCCGGTCGCCCCAGCCCCTAGAACGAAGATCCGCATGGCGTGGCCAAAACTCTACCACAATCCGAAGGGCCGTCCTTAGCGTGGTTTTCTTTGCCCAATTGCGAACTTATGGCGGGCGGCGTACACTATGCGCGTAACTCCGACCCCGGAAGCCTAGCGGAGAGATAACCCACGGCTGCCGGGGCGACGTCCCGAGAAACAATCGGGGCTGAGGGTTTGGACGGAAACGTCCAAGCCTCCCGCTTGTGGTGAGCCCTTTGGGTTTGCCCGTGCTTGGGAAAGGAGCGATCACGCCGAAAATGAGTACTTTTTCGGTGCGCGCCCGATTCCAACACTGGATCGGGCAGCCTTGTTTTAGACCCGCAGTGCGCCTTGCTAGCTAGGAATTGCATCCAACGAATGCGACGGAACATGATCCTTCACGACAAATTCGGCCGCCAGATCACCGACCTGCGCATCTCCATCACGGACCGCTGCAACTTCCGCTGTGTCTACTGCCGTTCTGCTGACCCGGAAAACTATCGCGATCACGACGAGATTCTCTCTTGGCCGGAACTCGACCGTCTAGCCACGGTCTTTCTTAGGCTGGGTATCCGCAAGATACGCATTACCGGTGGCGAGCCGCTCGTGCGCGAAGGTGTAGAAGACTACATCGCGCGTCTCAACACCCTCGGCGTCGAAGACCTTTCCATGACCACCAACGGCCACTTGCTAGCTGAGCGTTGCGACCGGCTCTTGGCCTCCGGCCTCCGCCGCATCAATATCAGTCTCGATTCTCTCGATCCCGAAAAATTCGAGCGCATCACCAGAACCAAATCCTTTTCAACCGTGATGCACAGCATTGACGTCGCGCAGAAATCGCGGTTGGCCCCTGCGAAGGTGAACGCCGTCCTGGTTCGTGGCATCAATGACGACGAAGTCGAAGCCTTTGCTTTGTTCGCCCGCGAAACCGGCGTCATCATGCGCTTTATCGAATTCATGCCTCTCGATGCCGACCGCCACTGGACCCGCGGCTTAGTCGTGCCCGCTGCGGAAGTCCACCAACGGATCCACACTCGTTGGCCGCTCATGCAGATACCCCACGAGCGCAGCGAAACCGCCCGCAAGTACCGCTTTGCCGACGGCGCACCCGGCGAAATCGGTCTGATTGCCCCCGTGACCCAGCCTTTCTGCGGCCATTGTTCCCGCATCCGCCTGACTGCGGATGGCAAGCTCCGAACCTGTCTTTTCAGCAAGGAAGACCACGACCTGCGTGCGCTGCTCCGGGAAGGAGCCTCCGACGACGATCTGGTCGCCTACATCAGCTCAATTGTCATGGAAAAAGAAGAGGGGCACCACATCAATGAGCCCGGTTTTGTACCGCCTTCCCGCACCATGGTCTTTATCGGCGGATAGTGGCAAATTATCGGGAATATGAGAAAATGAGGTTTCCAAGCAGGGATCAGGGACCGCTTAGCATCAACCTCTAAAGCAGACGAAACACACCCCATGGGCAACCTAGTTTCGATATCGGATAGCAGCATCTTCATCGGCGTAGACCAGCCGCCCACCCTCCACGCCCCCGAAATCGAAGCCGGCGTAGGATGCGACTTCGATTCCTACCTCTTGGTGCCAGACAATACCCTCGACGACCGCATCGCTGCCGCCAAAGCCCGTCTCGGCAACGACGTTGTCATTCTGGGCCATCACTACCAGCGCGACGAGGTCATCAAGTTCGCCGACTTCCGCGGTGATTCCCTCAAACTCTCCTTCCAGGCATCGCAGGCCGAGGGCCGCTATATCGTCTTTTGCGGTGTGCATTTCATGGCCGAGAGCGCCGATATCCTCCGACGCCGACACCAAACCGTCATTCTTCCCGACCTCAATGCCGGCTGCTCCATGGCGGATATGGCCGACATCGGCCAGGTGGAAGCCTGCTGGCACGAACTCTCATCGCTCCTCGATGTGCGCAAGGTCGTCCCTGTCACCTACATGAACTCGACTGCAGCCATCAAAGCCTTTACGGGGGAGCACGGCGGCTCGATCTGCACCAGCTCCAACGCCGCGGCTGTCATGAACTGGGCTTTCGAGGGTGGCGAGAAAGTTCTCTTCCTTCCCGACGAGCACCTAGGACGCAACACCGGCTATCGCATGGGCATCCCGCTTGACCAAATGATCGTCTGGGATCCCTACCAGGATTTTGGCGGAAACACGCCGGAAGCGATTCGCAACGCGCGCATTATCCTCTGGAAGGGCTATTGCTCGGTTCATCAGCGCTTCACGCTGCAGCAGGTTGAGCGCGTCCGCGGCCAGCATCCCGGCATTCGCGTCATTGTTCACCCAGAATGCCGCTTCGAGGTCGCCGACGCCGCCGACCAAATCGGTTCGACCGAAAGCATCATCAAAGCCATCCAGGCTTCTCCGGCAGGCACTGAGTGGGCCGTCGGCACCGAAATCCACCTCGTCAATCGTCTTGGCAAGGAATTGAAAAACCACAAGGTCATCTCGCTCGATCCCAGCGTTTGCGTTTGCACCACCATGTTTCGCATCACGCCGCAGCATCTCCTCTGGGCGCTCGAAAATCTGGGCGAGGGCAACGTCGTTAACCGCATTTCCGTTGACGAACGCACTCGACACCATGCGCGGGTTGCTCTCGACCGCATGCTGAGTTTGCGTTAGCATCGAGTAGGACGGACTTTTGCTTTGCGCTGCGCGATGAGTAGCCTGTCCCCGGTGTAGAGGTTTGACCCCGGAACGGAAAAACGATGGCAGATGAAGACGATGATCAGGAGCAGGACGAAACCCCGGAACCGCCGCAGCGCCTTTTCACACTGACCGAAGCGGAACGCGCGCGCCAGGAACTCGAGCCCTTTCTCGTCGAGGCCATGGATTCCCGCAAGAAGCTCTCAGGCTTGGAAAACGAGCTAGCAGCCGTTTCCGCGCGCATCATGATGATGGGCGGCATAATCGTCCCATATGAAAAATTGGCTGCCGTCCGCATGGAGCACCAGCAACTTGCCGAAACACTCAAGACAGCGCTCAATCGCATTCTCGAAACCGGTTGCCTCGTTAAGGACCTGGATGTGGGCCTCCTTGATTTTCCCGCAGTCATCAATCATCAGGACGTCTATCTCTGCTGGAAGCTTGGGGAAGACCGCATCCGCTTTTATCATCGTCAGGACGAGGGTTTCGCGAATCGCAAACCCCTCGACCCGCGCGACCTCGGCCCCGGCAACACTGTCCAGTAGTTTTGGTTTTGCTTGTTTGTGTAGGGGCCGGGCTTCAGCCGGGCACTATTTCTTGCTGTCATCCTGAACGAAGCGAAGGACCTCAACTGCCCGTTATTCGCTTCTTCAAATTGTGAGAACCTTGGCCAACCATCCTGAAAACCGCCTCAGAGATTCCGCCAGCCCGTACCTGCGCTCCGCGGCGCATCAGCCCATCGACTGGCACGAATGGGGCGATGCAGCTTTTGCCCGCGCTAAATCCGAAGACAAGCCCATCCTCCTCGATATCGGTGCCGTCTGGTGCCACTGGTGCCACGTCATCGACCGCGAATCCTACGAGAACGCGGAGATCGCGAAAATCATTAACGAACATTTTGTCGCGGTAAAAGTCGATCGCGACGAGCGCCCCGACGTTGATTCGCGCTACCAGTCGGCCATTAGCGCCATTTCCGGACAAGGTGGCTGGCCGCTCACAGGCTTCCTGCTTTCCGACGGCAAACCGTTTTTTGGCGGTACCTATTTCCCGCCCGAGGACCAGATGGGTCGCCCCGGATTCCGCCGCCTTCTTCTCGCCGTCGCCGATTCTTATCGCAACAAACGCGCCGAACTCGAGCGCGCCGCCAATTCCCTTGCCGACGCCGTTTCGCAGGCGGAAGTCTTCACCGGCGCTCGCGGCGATTTTGATCTCAGCGTCGTTGAAGCGCAGGTCAAATCCATCACCCAGCTCTTCGACATCAAGAACGGCGGTTTTGGCCGTGCCCCGAAATTCCCGCACTCCTCGGCTATCGATCTCATCCTTGAGCGCTATCAACAGACGAAAGAAAAACATTTGCTCGCCATGGCCGAAACCACGCTCGAAAAAATGGCCCGCGGCGGCGTATACGACCAGCTCGTCGGCGGCTTCCATCGCTATTCCGTTGATGAACGCTGGCTCGTCCCCCACTTCGAAAAAATGTCCTACGACAATTCCGAACTCCTGAAGAATTATCTCCACGGCTGGCAAGTCACGCTGAACCCATTTCTGCGCGAGACTGCCGAAGGCGTCATCGGCTGGGTGAATGAAGTTTTGTCAGATCAGGAAAAAGGCGGCTTTTACGCTAGTCAGGACGCTGATTATTCGCTTGACGACGACGGCGACTATTTCACCTGGAGTCTGGATGAACTTCGTGCAGCACTCCTCCCTGGCGAAGCCCGCGTGATGGAGCTGTATTACGACGTGGAAGCTCACGGTGAAATGCATCACAATCCTGCAAAAAATGTTCTGTGGATCGCTCACGACGCCAAGGACATCGCGCACCAACTCGGCCTCGATGAAACCAGCGTCCGCCTGACCGTCGCCAAATCAAAAGGGAAGCTGCTCGCCGCGCGGCTCCCGCGTCCCACGCCGTTCATTGACAAAACGATGTACGTCTCTTGGAACGCGATGTTCGTTTCCGCCTATCTCGACGCCGCATGTGTTCTCGGTGGCTCGCTCAGTGCGCCATGCTGTACGTTTGCCCTGAAAACTCTCGATCGCATGCTGAAAGAAGCCTGGACTGAAACGCGCGGTTTCGGCCATCGCATCGGCGGGCCCATTCTTGAAGGCTCGCTCGACGACCAAGTCTTCAGCGTCCTCGCGCTTCTCGACGCCTACGAAACCACTCTCGATCCCCGCTATTTCAGCGCCGCGCAGAAAACCATAGACCTAGCCATCTCCCGCTACGGCGACTCTGAAGGCGGCGGCTTCTTCGACCGCCCTTCTGACGCCGCGCCCATGGGTGGTCTTGATGTGCGCCGTAAGCCTTTCCAGGATTCACCGATGCCCGGCGCCAATTCCATCGCCGCCATCGCCCTGATTCGAATGCACGCCTTCACAGGCGACGATCGTTACCGCGCCTTCACCCAAAAAACTCTCGAGGCCTTCGCCGGCATCGCACCGCAGTACGGCCTCTTCGCCGCCACATACGGTCTCGCTGCCACGCTTTTCGCCCATCATTCCATCCAGGTGGTTATCACTGGCTCTCCCAACAATTCCGCCGCCCATGCCCTCGAAGCTGCTGCTCACCGCGTCTTCCGCTTCGGCAAATCTGTCCTTCGTGTTACGCCCGAAACTCCGAAGGTTCATCTCGCTGGCGCTCTCAAAGAAACTCTCCCTCATCTCCCATCCGGCAAACCACTCGCCGTCGTTTGCTTCGGCCAAACGTGCTTGCCTCCAACTAGCGATCCCGAACAACTCATCGCCCTCCTCGAAAACGGCATCGCTGGTGCCGCCACTTCTTAGCCCATTTTGATCGCCAGCTTGGAGAGGCGCATGCCTCTGTTGCCGAGGGTTTGAGTTTCCTGGCAAGCAAAAAAAGCAGGCGCGATGCTGTCACACCGCGCCCGCCAATTCATCACCTTGTCTTTTTTCCTTTACTTCCTTAACTTCCTTACTTCTTCGGCCTCGACTCCGGCGGCACCATTCCATTGGCACGGTAATACACCACCAGGTTGCCGTAGTGTTCTCCAGAGTGCTCGATCAATCCGTAAGCCAAGTCATACAGCCGGTCCAAGTGCGGCCCACCGTCATTCACCGCTTCATTCAGTCCCTTGTCGCCCTTCGTTTTGATCACATCCGCGCCGTCGCTCACGCACTGCTTCACGAAAGCCACCAGGTCCGACTTATTGTTAATCTTCAGGTCGGCTGGCTTGGGATCGTCCGTATACCGCGGCTTTTTCCCCTGTGCCGTATCCGTAAAGTAATACATGGACGCGGTAACGTGCAGCAGCACCGCCCGAAATGTCCTCGAATCCGGATTCGGTTTGTAGTCGTACTTATCTTCCGGCAAATCCTCCGCAATGGTGACCAATTTCCGCCCGATTTCGTTCCACTGCTCCAGCACCGCCTGCGAAGGACTCGGCGCCGGTTTCGGCGGTTCCTTCTTCGCCGCATCCTGTGCCAATGCCGGCAACACCGCCAACCCCATGGCCAAGGCTAGACCTGCCACCCACTTGAGTTTCTTCATTTTCCCTTCCCTCCGTTACGCCCAAAAGCCGGACGTTCATTCCTTCAGACGCGCCGCCAAGCCAGGAGTTTCCTTTAACCAGCATCGACTCTCCCAAACATACCTGGCCCCCGCGGGGGGTTCATCTTACGCAGTAAAGCCGTCTTCGTCATGCAAAATTCCCAACCTTCGCATGCTAAACTCATATTTTGCGACTAGGGGCGCCATTACAGTGAATTGGGGCTTTCAGTTTCTGCGCATTGCCATCGGTTTAAGTATCCTGACGCTGCTGTATCTTTCGCAGCGCTTCTGGTACCGCTCCCTCTGGCGTGTGACCTCGCATTGGGGCCGGACGGCGCTCCGAATCACTCCCCGGTTGGCCTACATCGTTCTGCTCCTGTTCGTAATCGTTACTACGGCTCAAGGTTTGGTGTTCGGGCGGGCATCCTTCACGCGGCACAGTTCCATTGTGACGGTTATCGGTGGTCTCTGGTTTTTCAGCGCGCTTTTCGCCTATATCGCGGTCAAAGCTGTCCACGGGTTGGAACGTCTCTGGCGATGGCTGCACGCCGCAACTGCCAAAAAATCCACTCCCAATCCGCTCGCTGCAGAGTCCGCTTCGGCTGCTGCTGAGACCGTTGCTGATCCTGGCCGCCGCTACTTTTTTCGCGCCGCCACGGCTGCTGCGGGTGCCGCTCCATTCCTTGGCGCCATGTATGGTTTTGCCGCCGAACGCCTGAACTACCAGGTCCGTCGCGTTGAGATACCTATTCCCAACCTCCCGTCCGCTCTCGACGGCATGCAGATCGTGCAAATCAGCGATGTTCACCTTAGCGGCTATATGTCTACCGCGCAGGTTCGCCGCGCCGTGGATATGGCCAATGGTCTCGGCGCCGACCTCGCTGTCGTCACCGGCGATCTCATCACCGGAAGTGGCGATTCGATCGCCGATTGCGTCGACGAAGTTCGCCGTCTGTATGCTCCGCTTGGTACGTGGGGATGCAACGGCAACCACGAAATATACGCGCGCGCCGAAGACGAAGCGGCTTATCGCTACTCCCAGGCCGGCATGAAGCTGCTGCGCCAGGAAAACGCGCTAATCACTTTCAAGGGCGCCAAGTTCAACCTTATCGGCGTCGATTACCAGCGTGAACGCATGCGCAACGGCCAGAGACAGCAGACCCTTTCGAATGTCGAGCCACTCGTTCGCCGCGACATGCCCAACATTCTCCTTTCGCACAATCCGAACTCTTTCAATCGCGCCGCCGAACTCGGCATCGAGCTTTCCCTAGCCGGCCATACCCACGGCGGACAAATACAGGTCGAAATTCTCGATCACCGCCTCAGTCCTGCGCGCTTTATCACTGATTACATTGCCGGCCTTTACCAGCGTCCGCTTTTTTCGCCAGCTGCCACTGATCGTGCTGCTTCCGCCTCCCAGACGTCCAGTCCGTCGCTCCTTGACTCTCACTTGTCTCCCGTGGCACACCTTTACGTGAATCGCGGCTTGGGTACCGTCGGCGCCCCTGTCCGCCTCGGCGTCCCTCCCGAGATCAGCCTCATCGTCCTTCGCCGCGCCTAGCGGGACACTCTTCGCTAGGTTCTTCTCGGCTTTTTCCGAATCTCAGTGTTTTTCGGCGCGAATGTCCCGCCTTTGTCTCTGTACTAATCGTTGTCCTCACCCGATAAACTTGCGCCACCTCGCAGAATTCGTCCGATAATAGAAGTAACCGTTGCCCGCCGCCACAAACTGTCGGCGCCCTCTCTTCCTCATTCTCTTTACGCATCAGGGGAGCACGGCCAGGTCACCCGGGCTCCGAATCTAAGTTCTTGAGCCGAGATAGAAGACTTTGCCACCATCAGAAAAAATTGAACAGCGCATCGACGGCCGAGGCATGGCTCCTTGGCCTCGCCTCTGCCCGATCTTATTTTCCATTGTTCTGTTGATCGCCTTTTGCGTGGCGCATTGGGGCAAGCGGGGTTTTGCCCTTTCTGCATTTGGTGATTTGGCGGAACTCGGTTTTCTTTTGGTCGCGGCTACCTTCATGATTCGAAACGCTTTCGCGAGCCACGGCGCCGCCCGCATTTTCTGGTTGTTTTCATCTGCGGGCATCGCCTTTTGGATCTTCGGTGTCGCCCAGTGGACGGAATATGAAATAGTTCTCCGCGTATCGGCGCCTCAGACGCCTGTTGGCGACACCTTGCTTTTCCTCAAGCTCGTGCCGCTCGTTGCGGCGCTTGCCATTGAGCCTCAGTCCCAGCTCACACGCCGTTTTCGCATTCTTGGTTTTCTAGACTTTTCGTTTCTGCTGGTCTACTGGTTTTATTGCTATGCCATGTGGGTCATTCCCTACAGGTTCGTTATGAACGAGGATGGTGTTTATAGTTTCCATTTCAATACCATAGATACCCTTGGGCATATCATTTTCGTTTCCGTTCTCGGAATTGTGGCCTTGCGAGCACAAGGCGCGTGGCGGAATCTCTATCGCCTCTATTGGGCGTCTTTCGCTCTCTACACTCTGTCCTCCATGATCGCCAACGTCGCCATCGACGAGGGGAAGTACTATTCCGGAAGCCTCTACGATCTCCCACTATTGACCTCCGTCGCCGGAATCGCCTACTTCGCAATTCTGGGTGGCAATCTCCCCGTGCGTTCCGCTTCATCTCCGCTCGCCGGCGTTCATTCCAAATCTTCGCGGGCCGTGGTTCTGTTGCCGGCTCGCATCGCCATGCTGGCTACGCTCTCCACTCCTCTCATAGGGTTTGCCTTGCTTGGTTCCACCGGTCTCTCAGACAACATTGGACGCTTCCGCGTCCTGGCTACGTTCCTCGCTATGCTGATTCTGACTGCACTTCTTTCTCTCAAACAGGATCTCTTGAGCTCCGACCTGATTCGCTCGCTCCGTGAGGCTAATCTTGCCTGTGCCAGCCTCTCGAATACGCACCAACGAATGCTCCAGGTCGAAAAGCTCGCCTCGCTCGGTCAGGTTGTGGCCCGCGTCGCCAATGTAGTCAAGAAAGCCGTGGCTGCCACGCTCAACTCTTCCACGACTTTGATAAGAGATGCCGCGTTCGGCTCTCCCACGCGTGGGATGGTGGAAAAATTAGTGAGCCAAGCCCACCGCACGGACGCGCTGGTCAATAACATGCTTAGTTTCGCCTGCGAATCACCGCTGGAAATTACCAGTGTCGATCTGCGCCAGCTGCTCTCAGCTGCCGTCGGCTTGACCCGGGTGGGACAAAACCCTTGCGTTCAATTGGAAATCAAATTAGAAGGCGAGATTCCCAGCGTTGCGGCTGATTCCAGCCGCATTCTCCAGGTCTTTCTTCAGATCATCGGCAATGGCGTCGATGCCGTGGAAGAAAAGGGTTCTGGTTCTCTTGTCATCACCTTGCGCGTCGTGCACCAGCAGGTCGAAGTCGAATTCGCCGACAGTGGAGGCGGATTGTTGGAGCCGGAACACGTCTTCGATCCTTTCTACACCACTAAGGGTGTAGGCAAGGGCGTCGGCCTTGGCTTGAGCACTTGCTACGGCATTGTCCGCCAACACGGCGGCGATATTTCTTGTCGCGATCGAGTGGGGGGCGGCGCCGTCTTTACTGTCAGCCTTCCCGCCGCAAGGGAAGGAGCCTCTCGCATCAGCCTGCCGAATCTTGCTCCCGCGGAGGAAAGCTAACTTTGTTCGCGCGGACACAATCCATTTGCCTCAAAGTGGCCATCCTAGCCACTGTCGCTCAGACACTGGCCGCCTTTGCTCTGAAGGAGAGTTATGCCGCCACCGTCATAGGCGACATCGCGTCGCTGATCCTCACCGGGGTCCTGCTCATTCTCTGCGGACTAAATTCTCGCTCTTCCACTGGCCCCGCGCGCATGTTCTGGCTTCTGAACACCGCCGCTTTTATCTTTCTTTTCTCTTCCTATTCCTATTGGTCTTACTCCGAAGTCCTACTTAAGAAATCGGCCCCCAATCCTCTAATTGGTGACGGTTTCTTTTTCCTCATGCCCGCCCTCATGCTTGCGGCCCTTGCTTTTCGTCCCCATTCGGAATCCGCCGCCAGTGATCTGCGTTTCCGGCGTATTGATTTCGCCTTTTTGCTTTCGTGGTGGCTATGCCTCTATTGCTACTTTGTCGTGCCGTGGCTCACAGTGGTCAACAATTTCGCTTCGTATAATCGCGCCAACTATTTCTTGGTTCTGGCCGAGCAATCGTCGGTCGTCCTCGTTTTGCTTGTGCTTTGGCGAAGGACGACAGGACCCTGGCGCAGGTTTTACGGCCATGCTTGCCTCGGCAACATGGTTTTTGCCCTTGCAAACCTTATTCAGGGCCTTGCCTTGGCCGCCGGCAAATACTATTCAGGAAGTATCTATGATGTGCCCCCTAGCCTGGGTGACCTCTGGATCATCTACGCTTTTGCCATTGGTTCGAATCTCGAGCCTTCTTCCGACTTAGCGCCGGTAGAATCCGATCGTCAGGGATTATGGACCGCGCGCCTGGGCATGATCGCAATTGTTTCCTTGCCATTGCTCGCGATATATGGTTGTCTCGAAGACTCCGACCCCGGAGTGATAATCACATTCCGCCTGCGTCTGATCCTTGGCGCTATGTTTTTTCTCGGCGCGCTGGGTTTCCTCAGGCTCTACGTTCTTGAACGCGAGCTTCAGCGCCTGGTTGCCCTTACGGAATCCTCCTACGAAAGTTTGAAAACAGTCCAGGAACGCATCGCACTTTCGCAGAAGCTCGCGGCCCTTGGCCGTCTATCCTCGGGTGCCGCTCACGAGATCAACAATCCTCTTACCGCCATCTTCGGCTACTCCGGATTGCTCGCTGATAACCCTTCTCTCACCTCCCAGGAACGCCGTCTCGCCTACGAAATCCAGCAACAGGTCCGCCTTGCGCAGTCCGCCGTTTCCAGCATGCGCGGACCGGCGAGCAGCTCTTCCCCGGATAGTCCGTTTCAGAGTCCTTCTTCGGCATCTGTTCGCATCCTGTAATAAAAACGCCATTCTCGTTGGCAATTTCGGCAGTGGCAAGATTGCTGCGTTCAATGGCTTCACGTACAAATTCATCGGCTTCGTGAAGAATCCCGACGATTCCGTCCTGACCATCGATGGTTTGTGGTCCCTTACCTTCGGCAATGACGCGAACGCCGGGCCCGCGAACACTCTGTTTTTCACCGCCGGCATTAACGGTGAGCAGGACGGCCTCTTCGGCACGATCACGCCTGTCGACGGCCTCGACGGCGACGAAGAATGAACGGCGCGGCGTTTTTCTCCTGAACAATCTCGCGCGAAGAGACGGCAGATACGTCAACGTTTTCTGCCGTCGCTTTTTTGTGCGCTCTCCCCTCGGTTGTTTTTCGGTCTGCGTCCAATGCTAGAATCTCCCCGCGCCAGTTCACTCCATGCCCATTCAAGAGAAAAATTTCTGGGCGAGCACCGTGGATTCGCCGGGAGTAGCCGCCTCTCCCGATTTTCCCGATGCCGTTGATGTCGGCATTGTCGGAGGCGGTTACTGCGGCCTCTCCGCTGCGCGCACGCTCGCGAAACGAGGCATCAAGGTTGCGGTGTTCGAAGCCGAAACATTCGGATGGGGCGCCAGTTCGCGTAACGGCGGCATGGTTCTTTCCGGAATGAAGCTGCCGGTCCCGACGCTCGTCAAGCGTTACGGCAGGGAAGCCGTCCGAAGAATGTACGCTACTTCCCTCGAATCAATTGATTGCGTCGAGCAGATCGTCCGCGAAGACAACATTGACTGTTCGTTCTCGCGTTGCGGCCATTTGGAAGTGGCTTGCAAACAATCGCACTTCGATGGTTACGAAGAATCCGCCGCGCTGATCCAGCGCGAGTTCAATCACGAGTTGCGCATCATTCCAAAAAGCGAACTCAGCGCCGAAATCGGCTCGGACATTTATTTCGGCGGCATAGTCGACGAAGCCAGCGCCGGCTTGAACCCCGCGCGCTACGTTGCCGGACTCGCGCGTGCCGCGCACCGCGCCGGCGCATGCCTTTACGATCGCACGCGCGTTGTCTCGATCGATCCGGAGAAAAGCACCGGCGGGCGCAAATTCCGCGTGCAAACTTCAAAAGGCGCTGTCACGGCGGGCGAAGTGATTCTTGCCGGCGGCGCGTATACAACCGAAGCCACTCCCGCACTGCGTAGAAAAATCATCCCCATCGGTTCCTACATCATCGCCACGGAAGTTTTTCCCGAGGATCTCGCCCGCGAGCTCAGCCCGCGCAGCCGCATGATCTTCGACTCAAAGCATTTTCTCTATTACTACCGACTCACGCCGGACAATCGCATGCTTTTCGGGGGCCGCGCCGCATTTTTCCCGGAAACGGAAAATACCGTGCGCCGGAGCGGCGAGATTCTCCGCCGCGGCATGATCGGCGTGTACCCGCAACTCCGCGGCGTAAAAGTTGAATTCGTTTGGGGCGGCACTCTCGATTTCACTATCGACGTTATGCCACACGCGGGACAAATCGACGGCATGTATTTTGCCGCGGGCTTCGCCGGCCATGGTGTTGCCGCCGCAACCTGGTTCGGCGCGAAACTCGCCGGCCTCATTTGCGGCGATCCCAACGACATTCCTTTCGACGGTATCAAGTTTCCTGCTGCCCCTCTCGGGCTGCGCAGCGGTAACACCTGGGCGCTTCCTCTCGCCGGCGCTTGGTACAAAATCCTCGATTTCTTCACCTAGGTTGCGGGCCGGCGTCGGCTTTTCCTGCCCGCACTTTCCGAACAACTGAATACATGATCGGCCCCAGCAGCACCGGCACCGGGCCCCACTTCCGCGCAAAAGGATCGCTGGCCACCAGCGCAACCACGCTCATCGCCAGTGGCGCAATGATGACGTACAGCAATCCCGCGCGGCCCCACGGAATGCGGAACGGCCGCGGCAAATCCCGCTGCGTCTTGCGCAATCGCCACGATGCCAGCACCGTCAGCACGGTTACCCCGATGCGCAGCCACACGTACACGGTCAAGAGCTGCACCATCGTTTTCCGCGCCAGCAGCGCGTAAATAATCGAGGAAACAATAATGGCCATCCACGGCGTGCCGTACCGCGGGTGCCGCGCGGAAAACGCCCCCGGCAAGTAGCCGTCTTCCGCCATCGTCGACGGCATGCGCGTGCTGGTCAGCACCGTGGCGTTCAGCAGCGAAAGATTGGTGACCATCGCCGCGATGGTCATCGCAAAGCCCAGCCACGGCCCGCCAATCAACGCCGCTGCTTCGGAAAAATATCCTGTGTGCCACTTCTGCCAATTGCCGAGCGCGGCCAGCGAGAACATCGTTGGCAGGAAATACGTGGCCATCGAGAGCGGCACCACAATGGCCAGCGCCCGCGGATAACTCCGCTGCGGGTTTTCCACCTCCTCCGCAACGCTGGAGACTTGCTCGTAGCCGGAGTAAAGCCACAAACCCAGCGCCAGTCCCGCGCCGAAGACTTGAAACGGCGGAACGTGCGGCGGCACCAGCGGCACAAACGGATTGTGATGCCACTTGTTCGCCGCGATGGCGCACAGCGCCGCGATCACCAGCAATACGAAAATCTCCAGCACCGTGGAGACCGCGCCGACCATCTGAATCCCGCGCACGTTGATCCATGCGATCGCGGCGATGATGAGCACACTCACCAGGTGGTGCTTCCACCCCACGATCGCCGGGAAATAAAAGCTCAGATAGTCCGTCGTCAGCACGGCATAGGCGGCGGCCAGCAGGAACGACGCGCTCCAGTTCCACCATCCCGCCAGGAATCCCCAGAAGTCGCCGAACGCCGCGCGCACCCAGCGGTAGAATCCGCCCTCGACGGGAATCGCCGTCGTCAATTCCGCCGCCACCAGCGAAACAGGAATGCACCAGAAAAACGGAATGAACAGGTGATAGAGCAGCGTCAGCCCGGGCCCACTCGTGGTGACCATGTCTTCCAGCCCGAACGGCCCGCCGGTCGCGTACGCAAACATCACGACGACGAAGGGCAGCAGCGCGGCTTTGCGCACCACCGCGCGCGTTGCGCTATTCTTGTGGGCTTTGTCGGAAATGTTCTCTGCGCCTTGGCGTCTTCAAATGCCAAAATCTGTCTCGCAGAGCGTATCGTATTTGGCCTTGGGAATCGAACCCGCCAACGTTGCTTCGCTTTCCGCGCCCGAAACCGCAAAGGTGGGGATTTTTCTTGCACTCTTTGGTGTGTGATGCTAAAATGCATCACATGAAGAAAGCTACCGTCCGCGATCTTCGTTATCGATTTTCCGTTGTCGAGGACCTTCTCCGCGATGGCGAGGAAATCCACATCACCAAACGCAAACGCGTCATTGCACGGCTCCTTCCCCCGAAGCCTGCCAAGCGGGTCCGCCGGCCCGATTTCCTTGCGCGCATGAAGAAAATCTTCGGTAAAAAGCGCATGAAGATTTCCGGCGCCGAAATCATCGCTCTGGACCGCGAGGAACGCTTCTGACTTCCTGCGTCGACGCCAGCTTCTTGTTCTCTCTCTACGTCCTTGACGTGAATTCTGCCGCGGCTGCTGCCAAGGTGAGGCGGGCGGTCCTGCCTCTGCTCCTTACCGACGTAGGGAGAATCGAGATCCTGAACGCCGTCGGATTGCGGCTTTTCAGAAAAGAACTGCTGCCCTCCGCGGCGGCGAAGGTCTATGACTTGTTTCGCGAAGACGTCGAGCATGGCGTGGTGCAGATCGTCCCGCTTCCGGTTGCCGCTTACCAGTTAGCGGAGGGGATCGCTCGAAAGTACACACCTCATTTGGGCACGCGCACGCTTGACGTGCTGCATGTTGCAGGTGCACTCGCTCTCAAAGCCCGTGCCTTCTACACCTTCGATAACAAGCAAGCCAAGCTCGCGTTCACCCTCGGCCTGCGCATTCTTTAGTTCTCAAACGGCTGTGCAGACAAAAAGGATCCACATCCAAGAATGGCTGTGCCACGAGAGCTGACCTACGCCGCGCGCGGTTAAAGGTGCGGATCCGAGGACCCGCTGGTGTTGAGAGTTATGGCACGACTAAAGCCCCGCGTTCGCCCTATTTTCGAGCGGGTTCTGAACGGAGGCGGGCTATGACTAGGCGGATCTCCTCGTAGGGGATTTCTGGTGGGAGGGCTTCCTTGAGCGGTTTGAGGCGTTCCATCCCGAGCCCGTGGCAGGCGGCGGCGATTTGGCTGTATCGTGCTGCGGGCAGCCAGGCGGGCTGAAACTCGACATCGCCTCTTTCGATCAACTTCGCGACCATTTCTATGACCGCCGGCACGCGCCGCCCACGGATTTGCGCGATTTCCTCAAAAGTGCGGCCCTCCTCGATCAGCCGCCGGGTTTCTTTTGCAGGCGATGATGCTTCCTGTCTTCCTTGGTTGCTCGCGCGACCGCCTTCACGGAAGCGGCGCAGGGCCTCTAGGATTTCTTTGCCGTACATTTCGACTTTTTTGTCGCCGAAGCCGGGCACGCGGCGGAGTTTCAGCAAGCTCGATGGATTTGCCGCGCACAGATCAATTAGAGCGCAATCGTGGAGGACGACGAAGGCTGCGACACCCTTTTCCCTGGCTGTGATTCGCCGCCACTCGCGGAGGTACTCCTTCAGTTCCATGTCGACGGAAGCCGGTTCAGAAGTCGTTGCCGCGCGAGGCGCGGACGAGCGGGTGGTCTGCGGCTTGAGATCGGCGCCCCGTTTACTTCGCGGTGATTGCCTCTCGATTTCCAGCCAGTCCGGTGTGGTTGCGCAGGCATCGCAATTGCCGCAGGAGTCCCACTTGGGGGATTCGCCGAAGTGGCTGCATATGTGGTGCTGGCGGCACTCAGTGGATTGCACGAAGTGCTCGACTTCGTGGTAGCGCAGCCAAGCGCGTTCCTTTTCGCCCGGATCCTCGATCTTTCCGATAAAAAAGGCGTGCAAGCCGGTGTCTTTCCTTTGCCAAAACAGAAAGCAATCGGCAGGGAGGCCGTCGCGGCCAGCGCGGCCCGCTTCCTGGTAATACTGTCCGAGACTCTTGGGGAGCGAAAGATGAATCACGGCGCGCACGGCGGCTTTGTTGATGCCGAGGCCGAAGGCCATGGTGCCCACCATGACGCGCACTTCATCGGCCATCCATTTTTCCTGGTTCTCGCGTCGCGCCGCGCTCTCCATTTGGCCGTGATAGCCGATCGCGCCGATCCCGTTTTCTTCAAGAAAGTCGACGGTGTCTCCCACGCGGGCGACTGTTGGGGCGTATACGATGATGCTTCCGTCCGAGACTTGCGTGACGGCGCGGAGCAGCAGCTCGTTTTGCGCTCTTGCGTCACACTGGCGAACAATGTAACGCAGGTTGGGACGGCGAAAGCTGGCGATGTGTCTGTAAGGATCGCGCAGGCGGAGCTGCTCGATGATGTCGTGGCGAACGCGTTGGGTGGCGCTGGCGGTGAAGGCGGCGATGGGACGGTCGGGGAAGAGTTCGCGGAGGCGGCTAAGCTGCCGATATTCGGGGCGGAAGTCATGGCCCCATTCGGAGATGCAATGTGCTTCGTCGATGGCGAAAAATGAGACCGGGACACGTCCTAGCCAGGCCGGAGTGCCGTCGAGAGCGATGCGCTCCGGTGAGAGATAGAGAAGGCGGTAGTGGCCCTGGCTGGCACGGCTAAGGATGAGGCGGCGCTGGTCACTCGAAAGAGAACTATTGAGAAAACCGGCCCGGATGCCCATCTGCTCGAGTTGCGCAACCTGGTCTTGCATCAGGGCGATTAGGGGCGAGACGACTACAGCGGTGCGCTGGGTGTCGAGCACGGCGGGCAATTGATAGCAGAGCGACTTGCCGCCCCCGGTGGGCATGACGACGCAAGCGTCACGGCCTGCGGCGATGCTTCGGACGATGTTTTCTTGGCCGGGGCGAAAGGATTCATAGCCCCAGTAGCGGTGCAGGGTCTCAGAAAGCCGCAACGCTGTCTGCTTTGGGAGGTCTTGTTCGGGAACTGGTAATGCCAAAGTCGCCATGGTTCTCGTTCCTTCCTGAAATTATCCAGCGCTCGGGATGCAAAGAGCGCGAGCCGAGCGGTTTGCAGTATTCGCTTTTATTTCGCCCACTGTCAAGCACAAATCTGGCAACGAGAAAAATTGGAAGATGCTGACCGGAGTCACGCAGCTGAGGACTTTGCGGCGGCTTGGTGGGCCAGGCTGCCGGGCGAGAGGCGACGCCTGGACCTGGACGCGCGCGGAAAAAAATCCGCGAGGATGGGGCGTTCGGCGAGCAGGCGGATGAACTCCTGAACGTAAACGGGCGAGTGATTGTCGCGCAACTGGGCGACGGACCACTGCCAGCGATAGCCCGGCGGCTGCAGCGGCACGCCAATCAAGGAACCCGAAGCAATCTGCGGACCGACAGCCCAACGGGGAAGCGCGGCAATTCCGAGTCCCCCGATAACCATCTCGAGAATCACTTCAGTCAACAGCACTTCCTGAATTTTCCGCGGTTGAATTCCCGCAGGCTCAAGAATTTTCGTCAAGAGCGTGCTGTCCGATTTCGGCGGGTACAGCAGAATGTTTTCGGCGACAAAGTCCTGAGGGGCGGCACATTTCTTGGCGGCGAGCGGATGCTTCGGAGGAACAACGATTACCACGTCATCCTCGAAAAGAGGAGTGTAGTGAATCTTGCGGTTTCGGATGGGTTCGCAAACGAGCGCCAGATCCAGCTTGCCTTCGAGAAGAGCTTCGAAAGGGTTATTCGTCGCCTCAATGACCAGTTGTACCTCCACGCCAGGAAATTTCTTCTGAAAAAGAAGCAAGCGGGGCGGAAACCAGTGATAGGCGGTGTGGCACTGCGTGGAAATGCGGAGCAACCCCGTGGGGCCTTTTGCGTTCTTGGCAGAGTCGCCGTTTTTCTGAATGTCCGATTCCGCGCGATCGAGCTCCGTAAGCACGGCGCGAGCCGTCTGCAGGAGGCGGTCACCGGCTGAGGTCAGAATCATACGGCCATTCTTGCGTTCGAAGAGCGGAGCACCGAGCTGCTCTTCGGCATCGCGAAGCTGATGGCTCAAGGCAGACTGCGTGAGATGAAGGCGATTGCCCGCGCGAGTGACGCTGCCGGTTTCCGCCACGGCTGCAACCAGCTTCAAATGCCGGATCTCAAGATGCATGGGCCCTCCGCAATCGGGGACATGAATAATGCTCATTTAGATGATGAAATCATGCCATTCGGTTCATTTCGTTAAGCACTCTAAACTGGAATTGTTTCGAAACACGCCCGGTTCTTGAAGCCAAATTGGAGGCGACAAGGACTAAGCGTGACACTGGACGGATTCGCGCGAATGGTCATATGGTGCAGCGTTTCGAATTTGAATTGCTAAGCTGGATAGATTCGATTCTGCGCGCGTCCTAAAGTTGGTTCGAAATCGCCGGAATGGGTCAGTGCCCGTTGCTGCTGGTTCGGTGAGAGCGCGACTTGGACACAACGATGAAGC
>Ga0209055_1000630_pt1 | contig 24601 bp, 25 predicted proteins | sample GraSoiAngelo_110_FD_185875 | JGI IMG/M metagenome (GOLD analysis project Ga0209055, IMG submission 185875) | Grasslands soil microbial communities from the Angelo Coastal Reserve, California, USA - 14_0903_12_30cm (SPAdes) (version 2) | ecosystem: Environmental > Terrestrial > Soil > Grasslands ... | reverse complement strand
GCCGCCGCGGGCCGGTTTAACGGCAGGATTTTGAGCTGCCGGCCACTGATCAGGACGTAACTGATCCCAAAGATTACGGTCGCGACCAGCTCCTGCTCCCAGTGCTTCACAAGCGTGCATAACGGATGGCACGCCGCTTTTCAACGGGCACAAATTCTTGTTCATTGAAAGTTGGACGTTGAGCGTTGGACGTTGAGCGTTCATCTTCTTCTGTCGAATGAGAAGCATGACCGGATACGGCCGCGGGGAGGTCGATCACAACGGCACCAAGTTCAGCGTCGAACTCAATTCCGTGAACCGGAAACAGAGCGATATCGTGGTCAATCTGCCGCGCGATCTGATCGAGCTCGAGCCGCGCATTCGCCAGGCGATTAATGAAAATATTTCGCGCGGGCGGACAAATGTTGTCGTCACTTTTCACGACGGTCAAAACGGTGCGCGCAAACTCGCTCTCGATACCGGGCTGGCCCGCTCCTACCACGAAGCAATGCGCGCATTGCAACAGGAATTGGATGCGCCGGGCGAGATCACTATTGGCGCCATCTTGCAGGCGCCGGGTGTCATGCGTTTTCCGGAACAGGCAGTGAGCGCGCAGGAGGTATGGCCCGCCATTGAGAGAGCGCTTCACGCCGCCCTTGCGGATTTGATCAAGATGCGCGAACGCGAAGGCCGACATCTCGCGAGAGACCTGATCCATCGGCTCAAAGCGATGCGGAAACAACTCAAGGAAATCCGCGCCCTTCACCCCGAGGTGGTGAAAAGATATCGCGCCGCGCTCCTCGAGCGCATTCAAAAAGCCGGACTACCAATCGCGTCCGACGACGAACGTCTCATGAAGGAAATTTCCTTTTTCGCCGACCGCGCCGACATCTCGGAGGAATTGACGCGGCTGGAAAGTCATCTCGCGCAGTTCGCGCATCATCTGCGCAAAAACGAGCCGGTCGGCCGGACGCTTGAATTCATCATCCAAGAAATTTTTCGGGAACTCAATACCCTCGGCGCCAAGGCCAACGATGCCGCTATTTCGCAGCGCGTTGTCGCCGGCAAGGCGGAGTTGGAGAAAATTCGCGAGCAAGTCCAGAATCTTGAATAAACAGTTCAGCCGTTACGGAATTCTCTTCGTTATTTCCGCGCCCTCAGGCGCGGGCAAAACGACGCTCTGCGACGCCCTGCGGCAAACACCGGACTTCGTTTATTCCGTTTCCTGCACAACTCGTCCCGCGCGCGCCGGCGAAATTGAAGGTGAAGATTATCAATTTATGTCCAAAATCGATTTTCTCGCGCGTGTAAAAGCGGGCGAATTTTTGGAACATGCAAAGGTGCACGGTCATTATTACGGCACGCTGCTTAAGCCGATCATCAGCAACTTGAAAAATGGCGTTGATGTTTTGATCGACATCGACACGCAAGGCGCGGCCACGATTCGAAATTGCAAAGATGAGTTCGTCCGACAGGCGCTCACCGACGTTTTCATCATGCCGCCCGACCTCGAAGAACTCCGCCGCCGCCTGACCAAGCGCGGAACAGAAACCAAAACGCAAATTGAAGTGCGTCTCGTTACCGCGGCGCGCGAAATGGAATTATGGCGCGACTATCGCTACACCATCATCAGTCGATCGGTCGAAGAAGATTTGCTAAAATTTCGCCACATTATGGGCGCGGAGCGTTATTTGAGCCGGCGTCTCGTCCAAAAGTAACTCCGAATCCAACTGGGGAAGCTAACAGCTTCCCCTACAGCACATTCGCGAGTAAGCTGTCGATCTTTCATGGAAACAGATTCCAAACGCAGAAGCGATAAAATGAGCGCGCGAAAAGTCGTGCGCATTCGGCCCGGCATGAAATCAATTGTGCTCGGAGTTACCGGATCGATCGCCGCCTACAAATCCGCGGAGCTGGCGAGTCTCCTGGTCAGGCAAGGCCATCAAGTTTTTGTCGTGCTGACGCAGGACGCGACCGAATTTATTACGCCGCTCACCCTGCAGACGCTTTCCAAGAATCCGGTTACGACCAGCTTCTATGACGAAAAGGAAAATTGGCGCCCCGGTCACATCGAGCTCGCCGATCGCGCAAACCTCCTTCTCATCGCGCCGGCCACCGCGCAAATCATCGCCGAGCTCGCGCACGGTCTCGCCAGTCATCCGCTCGCGGCCATCGCGCTCGCCACGCGCGCGCCGATCTTGCTCGCGCCCGCTATGAATGGAAAAATGTGGTCGCATCCCGCGACCGTCGAGAACGTGGAAAAATTAAAATCGCGCGGCGTCGAGTTTATCGGACCGGAAGAGGGAATGCTCGCCTGCGGCTACGAAGGTCTGGGCCGGCTTTGGAAAGTCGACGACATCGCCTTCCGTGCTGAATTTCTTCTCGCGCGCCAGGAAAATTTGATCGCGTGAGATTTCTCATCACGGCCGGCCCAACGCGTGAGCCAATCGATCCCATTCGCTACCTCAGCAATCGTTCATCCGGAAAAATGGGCTACGCCATCGCTGAAGCGGCGCTCCAAGCCGGACACGACGTCACTTTGATTTCCGGTCCTGTGAATCTCGATCCACCTCACGGCGGGCGCTTCATTTCCATTTCAACAGGCGATGAAATGTTCGATGCGATAGATCGACATCTAGGCGATTGCGACGTTCTCGTGATGTGCGCGGCCGTGGCCGATTACAAACCGAAAAATATTTCACCTGGCAAAATCAAAAAGCGCGACGCGAATTTTTCGCTCGAACTGGTTCCGACCCGCGACATTCTCGGCTCCCTCTCAAAACAAGATCGACGATTCCTCGTCGTCGGTTTTGCCGCAGAAACAAATGACATTGAAGAAAACGCGCAAAAAAAACTTCGCGATAAGAATTGCGACATCATCGTGGCGAACGACGTCGGTCGTGCGAATTCCGGAATGGAAAGCGATGAAAATGAAGTGACGATTCTCTTTCGAAACGGCGAAAAGGAGAAAATTTCGAGCGCGCCGAAAAAAAATATCGCGCGCGCGCTCGTAAAAATAATTGCAAACATGTGCGAAAAATGTTTGACAAAAAAAATGTGACGATTAACTGACTCGTGTAAGTGAAGTTGAATTCATCTCGAAATCTTCACAACCCTCCGCCTCTGCGGATTGAAAGGGGGGAATAGTCGATGGCCAAAAAACGCAAAAAAGCCGCGAAGAAAAAATCAGCAAAAAGAAAGAGGCATTAACGCCTCATGCTTAACGACCCCGAACGCTTTCGGGGTCACGATCCTAACCTTAACCCGGGAGGAGAATTTATTTTCCTCCCGGTTTTTTTTGCGCCGATTGAATTCGTACAATGTCGACAAAGGTCGCAACGGTTTATGGATTGCGGTCCTTGTTTCCGTTGTGCACTTTGTGGCCTTTGTGCGAGATAATATTTCGTGATGAAGCACTATCTCGACGCGGCGGAGAAAGCTGCGCGCGCCGCCGGCGATTTGCTTCGGCAAAATTTTCAGCGGCCCCTCCGCGTCAATTCGGCCGAAGCGCACGACATCAAACTCGAAATCGATGTCCGCACGCAGGACCTGATCACACATTCTCTCCTCGAACAATTCCCGCAGCACGCGCTTTACGGCGAAGAGGGAATCGTTGGCGACCAATCGAGCGAGCACCAATGGGTGGTCGATCCGCTCGATGGCACCGTGAATTATTTCTATGGCATTCCACATTTTTGCGTTTCGATCGCGTTGCGTTTCAAGGGTGAAATCATCGTCGGTGTAATTTACGATCCCATGCGCGACGAAATGTGGAGCGGACAAAAAGGCGAAAGCCCAAGATTGAACGGCCGCCACTTTCGCGTCAGCGAGCGGGCCGATCTCGCCGAAGCCGTCATCTCCGTCGGACTTTCTAAGACAGGCGAGATGATCGATTCGAATCTTCCGTTGCTGCAAGAAATGATTCATCGCGTGCGTAAATGTCGCGTGCTCGGCAGCGCCTCGCTCGACATGGCATATGTGGCTTGCGGAAGGTTCGACGCTTACATCGAGCGCGGAATCAGTTTGTGGGACATCGCCGCCGGATGGATTTTGGTGGAGACGGCCGGCGGGACGGTTGATCTGCGGCCACGCACCGACATAAAAGACAAGTACAGCATCGTCGCCTCCAACGGTGTGATCGATTTGAAATTGTGAGCACCATCCGTTGCGGAATTGGTTACGACGCACATCGCCTCGCCGCAGATCGACAATTGATTCTTGGCGGAGTCGCGATCGCGCACCCGCGCGGCCTCGAAGGACATTCCGATGCCGATGTCCTCGCGCATGCGATCGCCGACGCGATGTTGGGCGCGATCTGCGCTGGCGATATCGGCCAGCATTTTCCAAATACGGACGAATCGATTCGCGGCATCAGCAGCATCGACATCTTAAAACGCGTGACCGCGCTTCTCGGCGGGAAGAAAGCGCGCGTCGTGAATGTCGATGCAACGATCATTGCGGAAGCACCGAAGATCGCGCCGCACATTTCCGCAATGCGAAAAAAAATTGCGGCCGCAATCGGCACGGCTGAATCGAGCGTGAGCATCAAGGCGACGACAAATGAAAAACTCGGCGCGCTTGGCCGCGGCGAAGGCATCGCCGCAATGGCAATTGCGACTGTGGAGCAAGGATAAATCTTTTGTCATGTCGAGCGAAAGTCTTGCCCGGAGCGAAGTCGAATGGGTCGAGACATCGCTTATTGTTAATCAGAAAACAGCAAGAGGTTCCTCGACTTCGCTCGGAATGACAGAATAAAAAATGGCGCTGCGTTTTTTTAACACTTACTCGCGCGACCTTGAACAATTCCATCCGCGCGATCCGAACGGCCGCAAGATCGACATCTACACCTGCGGGCCGACTGTTTATAGCCGCGCGCACATCGGAAATTTTCGCGCCTACATTTTCGAGGACCTGTTGCAGCGCCACCTCGAATTGCGCGGTTACAATGTGCATCGCGTCATGAATATCACAGATGTGGACGACAAAACGATCCGCGGCGCGCGCGAAGCTAAAATTCCGCTCCAGGAATTCACCGCACCGTTCAAGCAGGCATTCTTTCAAGACATCGAAAGATTGCGGATCAAACGAGCGGACGATTTTCCGGCCGCCACCGATCAGATTTACATCGACAAGATGATTGCGATGATCAGCACGCTTATCGCGCGCGACCTTGCTTATCAAGCCGAGGACAAATCGGTCTATTTTCGCATCAACAGATTTCCAGATTACGGCAAGCTCGCCCATTTCGATCTTACCCAATTGCAATCGACCGGCCGGGTGAAGCACGACGAATACGACAAGGAACACATCGGCGACTTCGCGCTTTGGAAAGCGTGGGACGAAGAGGACGGCGACATTGGCTGGGAAAGTCCGTGGGGCCGTGGCCGGCCCGGCTGGCACATCGAGTGCAGCGCGATGGCAACCGCGTTGCTCGGCGATCAGATCGACATTCACTGCGGCGGCGTGGACAATATTTTCCCGCATCACGAAGCGGAGATTGCGCAAAGCGAAGGCTGCACCGGAAAAAAATTTGTGCGCTACTGGCTGCATTGCGCCCATCTGCTGGTCGATGGACAGAAGATGTCGAAATCGCTCGGCAATTTTTACACGCTCGCCGACGTTCTCGAAAAAGGTTACACCGGCCGCGAGATCCGTTACGCGCTCATGCGTGTTCACTACCGCGCGCCGCTCAATTTCACCTGGGACGGAATGGAGGAAGCGCGACAGTCGTTAGGTCGCATCGATGATTGGCTGACGCGATTGCGCGAAACTGCCGGAAACAAGATCGACGTGGCAGGGACGACGCAGCGCGCCGACGCTGCTAACAACTTTGAGGAAACGCTCGACGATGACCTGAACATTTCCGCGGCGCTCGGTTTTTTGTTCGAAACAATTCGCGAGACAAATCGTGCGATGGATCGAGGCGAACTCGATCCTGCCTCGGCCAATGCGTGGCTAAATTGGTGGGAACGCGTCGATTCCGTGCTCGCGATTTCCGACGGCGAGAACGAAATTCCGGCGGAAGTTTCGAAACTGGCCAGAGAGCGCGAACAAGCAAGGCTTGCAAAAGACTGGCGAAAAAGTGATGAATTGCGCAACGAACTAAACGCCCGCGGCTGGGAAACGCGTGACACAAAGGACGGGCAGAAAATCACGCGACGCGCCGGCGCTTAGTCCGCAAGAGATGTTTGCGCCTGCTGAATTTCTTAGTCTCAAACATACGGCCCATCCGAAGCTGTTTGAGAACCAGAATTACGTTTGGGACGCGCTCAAGCAAATCGCCAGTTATCTGCAATTCCGTCTGAAGCCGGGCGTATTGGGCGAGCTCGTGGGGAAACCGTTCATCAGTAACGCGGTCTTCATCGGTCGTGGAACGATCGTCGAGCAAGGCGCGGTCGTGAAAGGGCCGGCCTGGGTCGGCGAAAACTGCGAGATCCGCAGCGGTTGTTACGTGCGCGAGAACGTCATTGTGGGCGATGGCGTGGTCATGGGAAACTCGTGCGAATTCAAAAATTGCATTCTCTTCGACGAGGCGCAGGCGCCGCATTTCAACTACGTGGGCGATTCGATCCTTGGTTATCGCGCGCATCTCGGCGCTGGGGTAATTCTCTCAAACGTCAAACTCGATCATCGTGAAATTGCCGTCGCGACTCCGGAGGGAAGCATTGCGACCGGTCTCACGAAATTTGGAGCTATCGTCGGAGACCGGACGGAAATTGGTTGCAATGCAGTGATCAATCCCGGTTCGATTTTAGGATGCGATTGCATCATTTACCCGGGAGTAAATTTCCGCGGCGTCCTGCCCCAGGCCAGCGTGGTCAAGTTACGCCAGGAACTGCAAATCTTGGAACGGCGCGATCAAAAAGAGAGCTAGCTTTTCAAAAGCTGGTAAAAATTTCGCGTGGCGGATGGGCGGGGATTCGAACCCCGGGTGCCTTTCGGCACACACGCTTTCCAGGCGTGCACAATAGACCGCTCTGTCACCCATCCGGTTTTGCTGTAGCGGCGGTCCATGACCGTCGCATTCTAAACCCCGGCGCTCACAGAGCGCCGCTACAGTTGTCAAAGTTGCAGCCGCTGGAACAATTCGTCGAGCCGCAGTTGGATGCCGATGAAAAATTCGCCGAAATCCGCGTACTCCGCGCTCACCCGATCGAAGCGCATTTTGTAAACGATCGCCTTGATCTGAAAAGTATCGCGCGCAAACAGCGTCACGCCCCATTCCGCGTCGTCAAGGCCGGTCGAACCGGTGATGAGTTGTTTGACTTTGCCGGCAAATTCGCGCCCAACCGCAGCATGTCCTTTCATCAACTTGCGCCGTTCTTCATAGGGCAGCGCGTACCAGTTTCGCTGCTCGCCACGACGCTTGCTCATATTATAAAAGCAGACGACCGGCCAATCGGGCAGCGTCGGGTAAACGCGCTCCTGCCGATATTTTTTGATTCGTTCCCGAAACGAATTCATTGCTTCGGTAAATTTCTCCGAACTTGGTTCCAGTTTTTGTTCCTTCTCCAATGTCTGCGCGTGTTCTTCTTCGGTTGTGATGTATTCGCTTTCCTCGGTCAGCGAGAGATAACTGTAAACTGGGCTAAGAACATCCGGGCCGAGCGAAAGCGAAAGTTGCTTGTCGATCTTGTTGGCGGCCTGCAAGTCCGGCGTGATCAACATGAAACCGAGGTCGGCCTTCGGTGTCACGACGCTAAGCGTTAGCAACTGCGTCGAGTCCATCGCGCGGATTTCCTGGACGAGCGACACCAGATTTGTCTTCGCGGCGTTCTGTTCTTCGCGGCTGAGCAATTGCCATTGCCCATACTCAATCCGGTAGAACAAATGCAGGCAATGCCAGCCCTCTTCTGGGACAAGCGCCGCGTTTTTGCCGGTCATCGCGCTAGTTTCATCCGTCGTGTCCGCTGGTCAAGCTGACGCGGGTTGTAGCTGCCGCTGTCCTCAGCGGCAATTTTTGAAAGTTTCTGCCGCCAGAGACGGCGGTAGCCACAACAATGTCGATCTTATAAGCGCGCGGCGCTCTCCGTTTTCGGCAAGTGTGCCACGCAATATTCCTCTCCGTCCCGCGCGACGCGGAAATCGAGGTTCGGATCGCTTAATTCGGTAGCGCCGCAAACTGCGCATTGGTGCAGCGGCTCGGTTTCGCTGCGCGCATGCGACTCGAAACGTCTCCGCCGTGTCGAGACTTCGTGGCGATGGCGCGCTTCGTAAACAATTTCCGGCCCGAAAAAGATCAGATAATTGCTCAACGCTGCCACTGTCGCCATGCGATACGAGTTCGAGTTAAAAAAAAATCCGAGCAATAAGAACGCGGCTGACACCCATGCCACCCATTTGATTTTGACCGGCAAAATAAAGAGCACATAGATAACTTGATCGGGATAGAATCGCGCGAAGGCGTAAAACAACGACGCGATCAGCATCGTGTTGGAAAAGTAACTGCCGAAGAAAAGCGCGGCGGCTGTCGTGCCAATCATCCCAACCAGGAAATAAAGAGTCAGTCGAAACGCTCCCCATGCACGCTCGAGTCCCTCGCCGACGAACCAAAGAAACCATAGGACAAAAATGATCCACAAAAAGCTGAACGTTTGCGGAATGAAAATGTAAGTGACAAGCCGCCAGATTTCGCCGTGGCGGAGGCGCTCCGGGTTGAGGTCGAGCGCAGATATAAAATCCGGATTCAAGCGCACAAGGAGGAAGACGAGCGCGCTGAATGCAACGACGATACGGATCAGTCCGGGGATTCCAAGAAATCCAAAACGGCGCTCGAGTGTATCCAACCAACGCATTTCCAGACACGGTAAGAGGAGCCGCTACGATCTTCAAGCAACCGGCGCGGTTCTCTCCATCGCGCGCGCTCCGTTGAAAATCCTCGCGACGACGACCTTGCTATACGTGATTCGCGTACAGCATTGGTTGGATCCGCGTTTGATGGGCGAATGTTGCGGCCCGCCCGGGGCACTGATAGCCTCCTCGCGTGAGCGAGAGCGCGCAAAAACGAACCCCGCTCTACGATGAGCATGTGCGTCGCGGCGGGAAGATGATTCCGTTTGGCGGCTGGCTCATGCCCGTGCAGTACAACAGCATCGTCGAGGAACATCGAGTGGTGCGGAACAATGTCGGCATGTTCGATATTTCGCACATGGGGCAATTGATTGTCGACGGAAGGAGCGCGCGTGAGTGGCTGAACAAGATGTTGACAAACAACATTGACAAGCCGGACGTCGGCTCCGGCCAATACACTTTTCTGCTTAATGAACACGCTGGAATTATCGACGACTTGATCGGTTATCGAATCGGCGAAGAAAAATTTCTGCTCGTGGTGAACGCATCGCGCACGGATGAAGATTTCGCGTGGTTAGATCGACATCGTTCGCACGATGTCGATCTAAGGAATCGCAGCGCGGAATTTGGCGGCGTCGCCATTCAAGGTCCGCGCGTGGTCGATCTTTTTCACCGGCTGCTCGGCGACGATGTCGATCTTCCGGCGCGAAATCAGATTGTCGATTTTAAGTTGGAAAGAATGAGCCTCACAATCGCGCGCACGGGTTACACCGGCGAGGATGGGGTCGAGGTTTTCTTTTCCGCAAGCGACGCGCCAAAATTTTGGAATCTCGTTCTGGAAAAAGGAGAACGATTCGGAATCAAGCCATGCGGACTCGGCGCGCGCGACACGTTGCGATTGGAGATGTGTTATCCCCTCAACGGCTCCGATCTGTCGCCGGAGCGCAATCCGATCGAGGCAGGTCTCGGCTCTTTTGTCGATCTAACGAAGCCGGATTTCATCGGTCGCGAAGTTCTACTGCGAACGAAAAAAGATGGCCCGCGAGAAAAACTCGTGCCGTTTCGAATGAAAGATAAAGGGCCGCCACCGCGTCCGCATTATTTGGTCTTCGACAACGGCGAACGCGTTGGTGAAGTGACCAGCGGCACGCTTTCGCCGAGCTTGAACTGGGGCGTCGGAATGGCGTATGTCTCAACGCCGCACGCGAAGATCGGATCGAAGATCGACATCGAAATTCGCGGGCAGAAATTCCCGGCGACGATCGAGAAGAAACCGCTCTACAAAAAATCATGAACGTTCCCGACGATTTGCTTTACGCCGAGACGCACGAATGGATTAAACGCGAACGCGAGAATGTACGCGTCGGAATTACCGACCACGCCCAGTCCGAATTGACCGATGTCGTTTACGTCGAGCTGCCAAAGAAAGATCGACAAGCCAACGCGAAGGAAGCAATCGCGGTGGTCGAATCGGTCAAAGCCGCCAGCGACATTTACGCGCCGGTGAAAGGCACAGTGGTTGAGGCAAACAAAGCGCTCGAATCAAATCCAGCCCTCCTCAACACCGATCCATTCGGCGAAGGCTGGATCTTTGTCCTCAAGATCGACAACGCGGACGATCTCAAACAATTGAAAGACGCGGCGGCGTATCGTAAACAAATCGGTTAAGTTCAATTCAAATTGCGATGGACCGACTATTACTAATGGGATTCATGGCGACGACGTTAATCGCGCCAATCAATGCAAACGCGTCTTCCGACGAGAATGCAAAGACAGTGGCGGCATTGGACATGCAATACCAAGCAGCGGTGAAGGCGAACGATGCGGCCACGATGGACCGGATTTTGGCCGATGATTTTGTTCTCGTAACGGGACGCGGTCGTGTTTCCAACAAAGCCGATCTGCTGAAGGAAGCGCAGGCCAAAGAGACAATATACGAGCAGCAAGACGAGGAAGCTGGTTCGCAAAAGGTACGGGTGTGGGGCGACACTGCGGTAATGACGGCGCTGTTGTGGATCAAGGGCGTGGCAGCAGGAAAATCGCTCGATTACAAGCTGTGGTTTAGCGACACGTATGTCCGCACGCCGGCAGGCTGGCGATATATTTTTGGACAGGCGTCGCTGCCGTTGCCGAAAGCAGACGTGAAGTAATTTTCGAAAGAAGCAAAAGCCAAACACTCAATCCCAAATTCGGCAGAATCAATCTTTGTCGAAGAGCAACTGTTCGACCCAAAAGGTTCGTGAACTAGGAATGAAGGTTTCCTTCTTTCGAACGCCATCGGAATTGCGGAAGTGGCTTGAGAAAAATCACGCGACGGCGCGCCGTCGCTGCCAATTGGCGACGATCAAGCTTTGCCGAAAAGAAGATCTTCGATTCCACGCAATACTTCTTCGATGCGAATCGGCCCAGCGAAAAAACTATAGCCGCTGAGAATGCCGCCGGCGACGATTTGGCTCTCCGACTTGAGGCTGCTCAACCGAAGTAATGGCGTGTCGCGCAGTAGGGTGTCTGTTTGAAGTTGCCGTTCGAGAATTTGGCCGTCGAGGCTGGTCGCAGGCGTGTCCAGCAAGATCAAATCCGGCTGAAACGAGCGCGCAGCTTGCAATGCCAATCGGTCATCATGTTCTTCCTGCACCAGATATTTGCCAGCTTTTTCTAAAGCTTGCCTAACGAGTCGCGTGACTCCCGGCTCGTGATCGATCAAAAGGATCTTTTTGGGAAACGTGAGCAGAGGGGTTTGATTGTTTCCGAGATAACGAGCATCCGATGTGCCAACTCTGCCGCGGCGCAAGTTTCCAACTTGCGTCTGCAACTTAGAAAGTTACCGCACGTCAAAGCAGGCTCGAGACGGTGTTGATGAGCAGCGCGAGGATGACGGTGTTGAAGCCAAAGGAACGGACGCTGTGCAGCAGCGTGAGGCGCCGCATTTTTCGGGAAATAATTTGCACATCCGAGACCTGACAGGTCATGCCGACGACGAACGAGAATAGGCGAAATCGAAATAGTCGGGCGTGCGCCCGCCCGGAAATAAGAGAACGCGAAATCAAAGAGAGAACGCGCGCCATACGTTAGCCAGTTAAATAACATCCGCTGAGCGAGGCAAGCCGCATTCGCGCCGCGCCGAAGGTCGATAATCACCACCGGACGAGCGAGTGACGGCAGAACTCCCGCTTTCCCTTCGGCGACGCTGTGCTTAGTTTTGAGTTTCCCCATGAGCAGCAAACCGAAACAGCCCAGCGCCACGTTGAACTTCGAAAACGCGATGGATCGGCTGGAGGCGATCGTGGAGCAGATGGAGTCCGGCAAATTGCCACTGGAAGATTTGATTGTTCGTTACGAAGAGGGAATGAATCTGGTAAAAATTTGTCAGGAACGACTGGCCAGCGCCGAGCAAAAGATCGAAATCATCGCCCACAACAGCGCCGGCAAACCAATCGTGAAAGATTTTGAACCGGCCGCGGAGGCAGAGATCGACAACAAAGCGGCCGATGAAAGAGGAGAACAAACCAATGAAGTCAGACTTTTCTGAAGGAGCGGCGCCAGCGCGGCTGCTCGAAGGGATCCATTCGCCCGCTGATGTAAAAGCGCTGCGCGAACAAGATCTGCCGCAGCTGGCGCAGGAGGTGCGCGACGAACTGATCAAAGTCCTTTCCCAAACCGGCGGGCATCTCGGGCCGAATTTGGGCGTCGTCGAGTTGACCATCGCGCTGCACCGCGTTTTCAACACGCCGCGCGATCGGTTTGTCATGGACGTGAGTCATCAGGGTTACGTGCACAAAATGCTCACTGGCCGTCTCGATCGCTTTCCAACGATGCGACAGTACGGCGGATTGAATGGCTTTCTTTTGCGCACGGAAAGCGAGCACGATTGCTATGGCGCCGGCCACGCGGGGACAGCGCTCTCCGCTGCCCTCGGGATGGCGGTCGGCCGCGATTTGAAGGGCGACGACGAACACATCGTGGTCGTGGCGGGCGACGCCGCGTTCACAAACGGGATCAGTTACGAAGCGTTGAACAATGTGAAAGCGAACACGAAGCGCTTCATCGTGGTGCTGAACGACAACGAGTGGTCGATCGCGAAAAACGTGGGCGCGATCGCCAGCTACTTAAACAGCATCGCGACCAGCCCGACGTTCACGCATCTGCACGAAAAAGCACGCCAGTTCGTGCAAGCCATCGCCGGCAAAACGGCGGTGGAGTTCGCGCATAAAGTCGAAGAGAGCGTCAAAGGCCTAATTGTGCCAAGCGTCATTTTCGAGGAGCTCGGCTTGCGTTACTACGGACCGATCGACGGGCACGACATCCCGTTGCTGATCCGGACATTTGAATTTTTGAAAACGCAGGAGGAACCGGTTCTCCTGCACATTCTCACCAAAAAAGGCAAAGGTTACGAGCCGGCCATCAAACAGCCGGACAAATTTCACGGACTCGGCAAATACAAGCTCGAAACCGGCGAGACCGCGCCGACGCCGACTCCGACTTATTCAGAAATCATCGGAAAGACGCTCGCGAAATTTGCGCAGACCAATCAGAAGATCGTTGCCATCACGGCGGCGATGCCGAGCGGGACCGGTCTGGCGCATTTTGCCAAGGCGCACCCGACTCGTTACTTCGATGTCGGCATCGCGGAAGAGCACGCGGCGCTTTTTGCCTGCGGTCTCGCGACGCAGGGATTGAAACCCTTTCTCACGATTTATTCCACCTTCATGCAACGCGCCTACGACATGACGATCCACGACATCGCGATCCAGAAACTAAACGTCGCGCTGTGCATGGACCGGGCCGGGTTGAGCGGCGACGATGGCCCGACCCATCACGGCTTGTTCGACATCGGCTATCTGCGTCACATCCCGAATTGGCTGCATATGCAGCCAAAAAACGAAGATGACTTTGTCGACATGCTCTGGACCATGGCAAACTACAACTCCGGGCCGATCGCCATTCGTTACCCGCGAGGTTCCGGTCCCGGCGCTCAAATCAAACCGGAACCGAAACTTCTCGAGATCGGGAAGGCCGAAGTGGTGCAGCACGGTCGTAACGTTGCGATTTTCGGTTTGGGGAATATGTTTGAAGTTGCCGAAGAAGCGGCACGCAAACTGGAAGAGAGAGGGATTTCTGTCGCGCTCATTAATCCGCGCTGGATCAAGCCGCTCGACACTGGCACGCTCGAATTTTTCGCGCGGGGCGTGGAAGTCGTCTGCACGATCGAGGACCACGTTTTGTTCAACGGCTTCGGCTGCTCCGTGATGGAGCATTTGCATTCCAAGCGGATCAATACGCCGGTCGTGCGCATCGGTTGGCCGGACGAATTCATCGAGCACGGAACAATTCCGATTCTGCGCAAAAAACACGGAATCACCGCCGATGCGCTGGTCGAGAAAGTGCTGCCGCTTTTGCAAAAAAAATCATCGCCGCGCTCGACCGCAGCCTAAGCAAAGGATGAAGGATGAGGGATGAGCGATGAAAGGAATGACTTGCAAAAACGCACGAAACGCTTCGCCCTCCGCGTTATCAAACTCGACGAGACATTGCCCCGGAGCGGATTTGTTCGAGTTTTAGGCCATCAACTCCTTCGATCAGGGACATCGGTCGGGGCTAACTTTCGAGAAGCTCATCGATCGCGATCAAATGCCGAATTTGTCTCAAAAGTCGGCGATTCATCAAAAGAACTCGAAGAAACAGCCTATTGGCTCGAATTGCTGATTGAGTCAGGAGCGTTTGCCGAGCAAAAACTTGCGGCATTGTGCGACGAAACTTCGCAATTGACCACAATCCTAACAGCGATTGCAAAGAAGGTTCGATCACGTTTGTAAGTTTTTCATCCCTCATCCCTCCTCCTTCATCCTGTTTATGAGCGCGATTGAAGCCCGCGAGCTGACAAAAATCTACCGCACTTATCGAAAAGAAGGCGGGCTTCGAGGTGCGATTAAGGGACTCGTCAGGCGGCGTTACGATGAAACGCACGCGGCGGAGCGCGTCTCATTTCAAATCGACGAGGGCGAATTTGTCGGGTTCCTGGGTCCGAACGGCGCGGGCAAGACCACCGTTCTCAAGATGCTCTCCGGCTTGCTCAACCCTACTTCCGGTGATGCGCGTGTTCTCGGTTTTGTCCCGTGGGAACGCCGCAATGAAATGAAACGTCAATTCAGTTTGCTCATGGGTCAGAAAAATGCGCTCTGGTGGGACCTGCCCGCGCAGGAATCGCTGGAGCTGAACCGCGCGATCTACGGAATCGATCGCGGACGTTTTACGCAAGTTGTCGGCGGATTGTCCGAACTTCTCGAGGTTCAGGACAAAATGAATGTGATGGTGCGCGAGCTGTCGCTGGGCGAGCGGATGAAGATGGAGCTGATCTCCGCGTTGATTCATGAGCCGCGCGTCCTCTTTCTCGACGAACCAACCATCGGTCTGGACGTGGTTAGTCAAAAGCGCGTCCGTGAATTTCTGCGTATCTACAACGAGGAACACCGCATCGTGACGCTCCTGACCAGTCATTACATGCAGGATATTGAAGAGCTTTGCCATCGCGTTCTCATCATCGACCATGGCAAGATTTTTTTTGACGGGCCGCTCGCCGAGATCATCGACCGTTTTTCCGGCCACAAAATCATCAGCCTGACTTTTGAGAAAGAGGAGACGCGCGACTTATCGGCATTCGGCGAAGTGATTGAGCAAACGCCAGTTTCGATTCAACTGAAGGTTCCGCGCGCAAAAGTCACGGAAACGTGCCGGCAACTGCTTACAGCTTGTCGTGTCAGCGACATCAATGTACAGGAAGTGCCGGTCGAAGAGGTGATTCGCCAGCTTTTCGGCGAGCGGCATGAGGCCGACCGTATCGCCAGAGCGACAGCGAACGCTAACGTGAGCTAGCGCCGGCTCAGCGCCTGTTTCAATTCGTGCACGTAAGCCGGGTTCAACTCGAAGGCAGTTACTGGCATTTCCGCGAGTTGGACCTCTTCGTAGTAAGGAATGCTCTCGATGAAGCCGCCCGCCATCAGGCTGTTCAGCGTATCGGTCACATCTTCCCCTTCCATGCGCGCGAAGTCCTGGATCTCGGCTCCGAGCATTGATTCGGTGAACCCGATCGCCCGCACCACGGTCGCCTCGCGACCGGTGAGCTTGATCTGACGCATGCTTCGAAAAAAGCAGCTTTTATACCGGTGTTTCCAGAATTCGAAACTAGCTGTCGTTTTCACTAATCACGCGCCATCTGCCTGAAACTTGGCAGGATGCTCTTTTCCATCGCCTCCGCGAAATTTCGGTATTCAGGCGCCCAGCCGAGACTGCGCAGTTTAGCGTTGCTGACGCGCTTATTGCTGGAGCTGCGCTTGCGTTTCGATGTCGATCTTCCGATTGCCGGAGGCGCGCGATTTAATTTCTTCGCGAGCCAGTGATAGCATTCGCTTTGTAAAATGGGTTGATCGTCCACGACGTTGTAAATTTGTTGCTCCACGGCGCTCGCACTCGCTCGATTTGAAAGCAAGAAGAGCGCGGCCGCGACGTCGTCTCGATGCACTTGATTGATAAAGCGATCGTTTCCCGGATCGACAATCGCTTCGCCGGCCAAAAATTTCGCGAGCAAAGCCGAGCGTCCCGGCCCGTAGATTCCCGCCAGCCGCGCGACGATTCCGCCGCGACAGAGCACTAACATCTCCGCTTCGAGCAGGACCCGTCCGGTCCCGCGCGCCGGTTCGGTCGCGGTTTCTTCCGTGACCCACGCCCCGTCGCTTTGCCCGTACACGCTCGTGCTGCTCGTAAATACGATGGTCGATCCAACGAATCGATCGAGGAGATTGCGAGCGCCATTCAAGTAAACCAGGCGATAGAGATCGGCATCGCCGCCGCGCGTGCTCGCGCAATGCACTACCGCGTCAAATTCACTTTTGGAATCAGCGACTTGAACTTTATCCGAAATGTCGACCGCCCGAACCGGGTAAGCTTTACCGCAAAGCTTTTGCGCAGATTCCGGTGAGCAAGTCCAGCCCTCTACTCCCCAGTCGCGCTCAAAAAACAAATCCGCCGTCGCTTCCCCAACATAACCGCAACCGGCAATTAAAACCCGCGGCATGATAGTCGATCTTCACCCGATCGCCGACGCGATTTCAATTTCCTCAAAGACATTTTTCTGAATCGCGCGGACTTGCTTCAAACGAACCAGTTCGAGAAGGGCGAGGAACGTCACCACGATTTCGAGGCGCGATGTGATCTCGCCAAACAAATCTGAAAAACGCAGCGGCGCGCCGTGGCCAAGGCGTCGCAGGATCATGTCGATCTTATCCGAGACGCTAAATCGCTCACCCAAAATTTCGCCGACATCCTGCCGCGCTTCGACCCGTCTAATGACGTTTTGGAAGGCGTTAATGAGTTGGAAGATTCCAACTTCGCCCAGCCGAAGCGGACCATCAGCAGGCGACGCCGGACCTCCATCCCGGGCGAAAATGCGCTCCTGCTCGACCTCGCGCAGTTGCAACTGCGCGCCCGCTTCCTTGAATTTTTTGTATTCGATCAGTTGCCGGATCAAGTCCCAGCGCGGGTCGTCTTCCTCCGAATCTTCTTCGGGTGGCTGTTGCTCGGCCGGGAGCAGACTGCGGCTTTTCAGGTAAATGAGGTTCGCTGCCATCACGATGAACTCGCCGGCGATGTCGATGTTCAATTCCTTAAAGGCCTGAATGTATTCGAGGTATTGGCCGGTGATGCGTTCAATCGAGATGTCATAAATGTCGATCTCGTCGCGCTTGATCAGGTAAAGCAGGAGATCGAGCGGCCCTTCGAAAATCTCCAGCTTTACTTTGTAATCGCTGTCCATGCGCCGGCCCGAGTTTAGGCAACCGAATGAGCAAAGTAAACTGACCGCCTGGCTGCCAAGATGTGTATCTTGCAGAAAGATTCGCGAAATTTAGCGGTCAAATTTGCGATGAACCCAAACGCTGTTCACGATTCCGAGCCCGAACATAATCATGAGCACAAATGAGCCGCTGTAACTGATGAGGGGCAATGGAACACCGGTGATGGGCAACATCGAGATCGTCATGCCGACGTTCTGGAAGATGTGCGTGAAGATGAGCGTGGTGACACCGATAACAAGCAGTAAACCGAATTGATCGCCCGCGAAAAACGCAACGAAGAGACAGGTGAGAAGAAGCAAGGCGAACGCACCAATGAGCAAGACGCCACCGACAAAGCCCCACTGCTCACCGATAGCGGAAAAAATATAGTCGTTATGTACGGCGGTGGCCGGCAAAAAGCCGAGTTCGATCTGGGTGTTCGGCGCTTTGAATCCTTTGCCAGACCACCCGCCCGAGCCGATGGCGATGAGCGATTGGTTGATCGCCCAGGACGCGCCTTGTTTATCAATCTCCGGATTGATGAAGGCGGTGATCCGTTGCTGCTGATACGGTTTTAAGCCGAGATTGATGGCGATTGGGATGAAAGCGAGCCCGATTAGAATGATGCAGATCAGATAGCGCAATGGAAGACCGGCGACGAACAAAAGCGCCAGGAGTACCGGTATCCAGATAATGCATTCACCGAGATCGGGCTGCATTAGAATTAAAAGCGTGGGCGCTCCCACAATGGCGCCGCACAAGAGGAGCCGAAGCATCGGATGCATTTGGCGAAACTGACTCAAGAACAAGGCGAGGACCATGATGCCTGCGACCACAGCGAGCTGCGCGGGCTGAAAGTTGAGTGGCCCAAGATGCAGCCAGCTGCGCGCGCCGTAAACCTTTGAGCCGATAAACTTCGTGAGAACGAGAAAGAAAAGGCCGGCCAGATACATCGGTAATGCGCCCCAGCGAATCCAGCGATAATCGATCAGGCTGGTGATCATGAAAGCGCAGAAACCAACCGCGACCCAGTTTGCCTGTTTGCGCCAAAACTCCGCTGCGACGGAATCTTCGCGCATATAGGTCGCGCTGTAGATTGCCACCACACCGAAGATCGCGAGCGCGAGCATGTTCGCGAGAAGAAGCCAGTTAAGGCCGAGTAATTTTCGAAGAAATGGCGTCATGATTTGATCTCGCTTGATTGCCGGCACATTGGCCGGGAAACGAGAAAGATTATACGCATGTTCCGTTCCTCGTAAATCGCCGCCATGTGGTGGAAAAGTTAGCTGGGAAGCCCGACTGAACCCCTGGCTTTGGCAGCGAAGTCACAAGGGATAAAAGATCGACAATATTATTATAAAAGCCGGGGAGAGACCACATTAGCCAGATTGTAGTTCTTGGGAGCCTCTGTATTTTTAAATGGTTTATGGTAAGTGAGTTATAGATTAAAAAACAAATAATCAACGCCTTCTCTTGTCAGCTTGTCAAAGGCCACTAAAATGCTTTCCTCCTCGTTCGTTGCAGTTAGGGGATCGAGAAATGGCCAAGAAAACAAAACGGAAGCTCGCCCATCCAAAACTGCCGATGCAACGTCAGTTGAATCTGCGGCATGAGGGAAAGTATTTCGATCTACACCCGATTTTTGATCAATTAAACGAACGCTATTTCCGCGGACGTCTTCGAGGTTACAAGGTGATGTGGGGCCGCCGACGGAAACATCGGCCGAGGGAATATTTTATCTTTGGAACCATTCAGGAAGAAGACCAGGTGATTCGAATCAATCCATTACTCGACCAGCCGTTCGTGCCCCTTTGGTTTCTGCGTTACGTGCTTTATCACGAGATGTTGCATTCTGTGGTGCCGGACGAAACCGTATCGCGGGGACGGCGGCGCGTGCACACGGAAGAGTTCAACCGCCGCGAGCGCGATTTTCCCAGTTACCGGCGCGCTCGCCGTTGGGAAGAAGAGAATCTCGCACGTTTCCTGCGCTAAACGGCGCGTCAGCGTTTTTCCGTCATCGCCGCACTGGAGGTCGATTCAGACGGCAAGGGGGTCGTCGCTACGTTCTTTTTGATCAGGTACCAAAGGGTTGTCGCGAGGAGAAGGGAGATCAACTTCGCGCGCCAGTTTTTCAGGATCAGTCTCTTCATAATTGCTGTGCAGTAAAATTTCCGCGATCCGTTGCCGAAACGTTTCCGGAGTAAAGTTCCGCTCAATCCGTCGCCGGTGACAAATGGAAATTCCACCCGTCTCTTCGGAAACAACCACCGCGACCGCATCCGATTCCTCGGTAATGCCGAGACCGGCGCGATGACGCAATCCGAGACTCCGGTCGAGTGTTTCGCGCTGGCTGACGGGGAAAATGCATGCCGCGGCTGCAATCCGGCCATTGCGCACGATCACGCCGCCATCATGCAAAGCGGACTTTGGATGAAAAATTGTGAGGACAAGCTCAACGGAAAAATCGCTATCAATCGTCACACCAGTTTCTTCATAAACGCGAATCGAGGTGTCGCGTTCGATGGCAATGAGTGCACCATACTGTTTGTTGGCCAGTTGTGTCACGGCCTCGGCGAGGTCGTGGACCGTTTCCCGTTTTTCGCTGGTGAGAGAGAAAATCGGATGTCCGCCGAGCTCGGCCAGGCCGCGCCGCAGCTCTGGCTGAAAAATCACGACCAACGCGACCGCAAGGAAGACCGAGAAACTGCGCACAATCCAACCGATCACGACAAGATTGAGCAACTGCGAAATCAACGTCAGCGTCAAAAAAACAATCGCCAGTCCCGTCAACACCTTCGCGCCGCGCGTTCCGCGAAAATAAAGATAGCCATAATAAATCCCGACACTCAGCAGGATGATCTCGAAGATGCTGCGCCAGCTCTTCAGCCAAAGATGGAGGAGTTCTTCGATCATTGCAGCACTGCCTCGGTGACGCGCAATGCATCGACATTTTCTTTAACATCATGCACGCGAATGATGTTTGCGCCGCGCGAGCGCAGCAATGAAGTCAATGCGACTGTCGGCGCGAGCCGGTCGCTCATGGCCGAAGAGCCGACCAGTTTGCCAAGAAATGCTTTTCGCGAAACACCGACCACGAGCGGGCGTTCCTGCACTCGGAGAGCACCAAGTTTGCCGATGAGCTCGAGATTGTGCTCAAGCGTTTTACCGAAACCCATTCCGGGATCAAACGCGATAGCCATGGGATCAATGCCGCACTCTAGGGCGCGGGCATGTTGTTGTAAAAAAAAATCGGTCACTTCCGAGACAAGATCGACATAATGCGGCGCGACCTGCATCGTCCGCGGATTTCCTTGCATGTGCATGATGATAAGGGCGGCATTTCGCTTTGCGGCGAGCGGCAGCATTTTTTCGTCCCCTCGTCCTCCGGTCACATCATTAATAATGGAAGCACCAGCCCCCAATGCCGCCTTTGCCACTTCGCTCTTGGAGGTGTCGATTGAAATGACGATGTCGATCTTTGCCTTCAGCTCTTCGATCACCGGAACTACGCGGCGCAATTCCTCTTCGGCCGAAACCGGTTCCGCGCCGGGACGTGTTGATTCGCCGCCCACGTCGACGATTTGTGCGCCTTCCGCTGCCATTTGCACGCCGCGCGCAACGGCTGAATCGCTGTTGAAAAATTTTCCGCGCTCTGAAAACGAATCGGGCGTGACGTTGAGCACGCCCATGATCATTCCGTGACGCGAAAGATCGACAATGCTTCCGCCGACTTTCCAGAGCGTCTCACCCATCACGGAGGTGAGACTATCATCGCGGCTCGATTATTCGAAGACCGATGGAGGGACACGCCCGCCATCGCTATTTCTGTCGCGAGTAGCGTCCCATCAACTCGCCTTGCGCAATCACATGCCCGCGCATCGCTGCATCAACTTCCGCGCGTTTTGCGCCCGCTTTCAAATCCAGCGTCTGGTCGAGCGCAAAGATCTTGAAGTAATAGCGATGCGTGCCGGAGGGCGGCTGCGGTCCGCCATAACCGAGCGTTGGATAATCGTTCGTGCCCTGCACTGCGCCTTTTGGCACGCTCTTCTCCGCAATTTCGGTTGTCTTCGAATCAATGTTCCAAACCAGCCAATGCGTAAACAGACCTACCGGCGCATCGGGATCATCCATGATTAGGAGCAGGGTTTTCGCATTCGACGGCGTTCCCTCGATCCGAAGCGCCGGATTAATGTCTTGCCCGTCGCGGCTGAATTTCGACGGAATGTCGCCGCCTTCTTGAAAAGCTGAACTCGTGATTTTCATTTTCGCACCTCCTGCTGCCAATGAAACAATTGCCGCCAAGACAATCGCAGATGTAACGGCTACAATCATTTTTTGCATTTGTTTCGAGCTCCAGTTGAAATCTCGTTAGATCGACAGTCGCCTAACAATAAGCTTTCGCTTGTATGCCTCAAAACGGACGCAAAATTCGAGAAAAGATTCTCGTGCTCCTAGCGCGGAAAGATTACGCGCCACTCGATAAGATCGAGATCGCGCGCAAACTCGGGCTGGAAAGCAGCGAACGCGCCGCGCTGCGAAAAGTGCTGCGCGAGCTCGAACGCTTGGGCGAGATCGCGCGCATCCGAAAAAATCGCTACGTCCTGCCGGCTGAGGCCGATTTGGTGACCGGTAAATTGTCGATCCACCAGGCCGGCTACGGATTTCTGACAACGGAAACTCCAGGCCAGGCCGATATTTTTATCGCAGCGGAGAACACCGGCACAGCCATGCACGGCGATCGCGTGGTCGCGCGAATCACGCGCGATGCGGTTCCGAGGCGCCCGAAAGATCAACAAGGACGAAGCGAGGGCCGCGTGATTCGAATTCTGGAACGTGCGCGCAATACGGTTGTCGGAACGCTGCAGCATTCGCGCAATTTTTATTACGTCGTCCCGGATGATCCGCGGCTCGTCCACGACGTTTATGTGCGGCCCGCACAAGATCGACCACAGACCGCCGCTACGGTGGGCGACAAAGTAGTCGTCCGGCTCGAGTCGTGGGAATCGCGTCACGTCAATCCGGAAGGTGAGATCATCGAAGTGCTCGGACCCGCCGCTGCGTCCGGCATCGACATGTTGTCGATCATTCGAAAATGCGGGCTTCCGACTGAGTTCCCAAAAAGCGTTGTCAATGAGGCCGGTGAAATTCCGGAAACGGTCGAGCGGCGAATGATGGAAGGCCGCGAAGATTTGCGAGGAAAATTCATCGTCACGATCGATCCGGATGATGCGCGCGATTTTGACGACGCCATTCATGTCGAGAAGATCGACAATGAAGATTGGCAACTGAGCGTGCACATTGCCGATGTAGCTTCGTACGTCGAACCGGAGAGCGCGCTGGATGGCGAAGCGCGCCGGCGCGGCAACAGCGTTTATCTGCCCGACCGGGTCATTCCGATGTTGCCGGAGCGATTGAGCAACGGCGTTTGCAGCCTGAGGCCGGGGGTCGACCGTCTCACCCATTCGGTTTTCATTCAGTTTGACAAAAACGGTCGTGCAAAAAGCGCGCGCTTTGCGAAAACCGTGATTCGCAGCGCACAGCGACTGACTTACAAACAAGCTTACGCGATTCTTCAATCGAAGCCTGACGACGAACTGAGCAAGCGATTGCACACCGCCTGGACGCTCGCATCGCTCCTGCGGCGGAAGCGGTTCGAACATGGCTCACTCGATCTCGATTTTCCCGAAGTAAAAGTTCATGTCGATGCAACGGGCGCGCCGGTGAAACTCGAGCGAGTGGAGAATGATGAGTCGCATCAGCTCATTGAGGAATTCATGCTGGCGGCAAACGAAGCGGTGGCGCGCGAGCTGAGGCATCGCGCAATTCCAACCATTTATCGCGTTCATGAAAATCCCGATCCGGAAAAATTGGCGGAGTATCGCGAGTTCGTGCTCAGCTTTAATTACAGAGTGGGCGATCTTTCTCATCGCGCCGAGATTCAGCGCTTTCTCGCGTCGATTCGCGGCAAGCCGGAAGAGCAGGCGCTCAAAATCGGCTTGCTCAAAAGTTTGAAACGCGCGCGTTATGCGCCACAGCCGCTCGGACATTACGGGCTGGCGAAAGCGAATTATCTGCACTTCACCAGCCCAATTCGCCGCTATGCGGACCTTGTAGTGCATCGCACACTGGCCGGGCGTAATTTGCGGTCGCGGTCGCGACTCGACATTAACCAGATCTCATCAATTGCCGACCATATTTCGGAAACAGAGCGCACGGCGGCCGAAGCCGAAATCGAGGCCGTCCGGATGAAAAAGCTGCAGTTTTTTCAGCGTCAACTCGATCTGCGTGATCCACAGGTGTTTCGCGCGGCGATTGTCGATGTCCGCAATTACGGGCTGGTGGTGGAGTTGCCGGATGTGCTTGTGACCGGCCTTATTCACGTCTCCGCGCTGACCGATGATTTTTATCTGTTCGATCCTGCGCACCGGCGCTTGCTCGGCCGCCGGTCACGAAAGCGATTCGCGGTGGGCGACCAGGTTCGCGTTTTCGTCGCCCGAGTCGATGCGTTCAAGCGGCAGATCGACTTTGCGCTGGTCGATCGAGCAACGATGAAAAAGCCGAGCCAGAAAAAGCGATAACTTTTAACGTGAACTACGGTTGAAACTGCAAAATTGTCGTAGTTTTTTGTGCAAAATCTTCTTCCCTTATTGAATCGGAGCAGCGTAAACTCCGCCGTTTCCGAAATGGATAATATCATCGAGGCGAAAGAGCTACAGATCGAACGCAAGCATTTTCACGTGGAATTCCGACAGAATGAACGGGGCAAATTCTTGCGGATCACCGAGGAGGCGCACGGGCGTCGCAACACCATTATCGTGCCAAGCACGGGCGTGGATGAACTCACAGCGGCAATCGGGGAAGTGATCGAAAACGGCGAGCGCGCGCCAGCCTGAGCGCACGATCACAGATTTCGAGCTTCGGTAGAGGCAGCCGGGCGGCTGTAATGCTCCTGCATCCGGCGGCGACACGCCTGCCACCACAGCGCGTTGACACTTAAACGCCGGGAA
>Ga0209055_1000629_pt1 | contig 24620 bp, 19 predicted proteins | sample GraSoiAngelo_110_FD_185875 | JGI IMG/M metagenome (GOLD analysis project Ga0209055, IMG submission 185875) | Grasslands soil microbial communities from the Angelo Coastal Reserve, California, USA - 14_0903_12_30cm (SPAdes) (version 2) | ecosystem: Environmental > Terrestrial > Soil > Grasslands ... | reverse complement strand
GGATGTCCACCTGGCCGGACGTGTCTTCGTAGGCGGGCCCCAGGAACGGCAGCGTGCCGACGGCCGCAGCAATCCCCTGGGCCAGTGCGATCCCGATCAGGCCGCCCAGCAGCGTCAGCACCAGGGCTTCGGCCAGGAACTGCATGCGGATGTGGTGGCGTCGCGCGCCCAGGGCGCGGCGCAGCCCAATCTCGCGGATGCGCTCGTCCACCGACACCAGCATGATGTTCATCACTCCCACGCCGCCGATGCCAAGCGTGAGCGCGCCGATAAACATCAGCAGCACCTCCAGTCCGATGGTGATGCCGTCGATGACGGGGCGGAACTCCTCGCGGCCAAACATCTGAATGGCGCGCTTGTCGGTAGGCGAGAAGCGCTGGCGCTTGGCGATCGTCGCGCGCACCGCGTCCATGGCCTGCTTTTCGAAGCGCGGGGCTACCGGGACAAACACCAGCACGCTGGCGTAGCGCGTGTTCCAGAGATCACCCGCGGCACTGTAGGGAATAAAGGCGGACTCGTCGTCGCTGGTGAAATAATTGCTGTCCTGAAACTTGCGATCCATCGCCCCAATCACGGTGAAGCGCATGCCATTGATCTGTACAGTCTCGCCGACCGGGGGATGTCCGCCGAACAGCTTCTCGCGCAGGCGCGCGCCGAGAAAGACCACGCGGCGGCGTTCGACCTGATCTTCAGGAGTTATCCACCTGCCTTGGCTGGGAACTTCACTTCGCATCTCGCCATATTCGGGGCAGACGCCGCGGATTGCCGTGTTGGCAAAACCGGCGTCATGAGAAATCCCCAGGAATCGCACGGTTTCGCGACACGCCTGCCGGACGATCGGCACCTCCTGCAGGACCGCTTCGAGGTCCTCCTTTTCAAAGCGCACCGGTTTGCCGGCGCGTTCGCCGCCCGCTTGCTCGCTGGTGGTGCCCGGCCAGCAAACCACCGCGCCTTTGCCGAAGACCTCGAACGAATAGACCAGGACGCTGCGAAACGAAGAGCCGTAGGCAATCAGGATCGTGACCGACACGATGCCCCAGACGATGCCCAGCATGGTCAGGAAGCTGCGCACCTTGTTGCGCCGCAATGCATCGTACGCTTGTCGAAGAATTTCTCTAAACATCTCTCAACTACCTACTCCCTGCTGACAACTGACAACTATCCTCCCGCCTCGTAGCGAAGCGCTTCGATCGGATCGACCGCGGCGGCCCGCTGGGCCGGATACATCGCCGACAGAATCGCCACACTGCCTAGCAGGACAGAAACCAGCAGCCCGGTCTTCCAGTCGGCCAGGAGGCCGGCGAAAAACGGCGGCATGGGAATGATGTTGTTGACCAGGGCGCAGAACCCATAGCCAATGCCCATGCCCACCCCGCCGCTCAAAAACACGACGATTAGAGTCTCCACGAAAAATTGACCGAGGATGGCGCGGCGTGTGGCGCCGACGGCCTTGCGGACCCCGATCTCACGGGTGCGCTCGCGCACAGCCACCAGCATGACGTTCATCACCCCGATGCCGCCAAGAAACAGCGTAGTAACGCCGACGGCGCCGAGAAAATACTTCATCCCGCCCACGATCATCTCGTTGGCCTTGGCTTCTAGCACCGTGTCCCAGATGCCGGCCGCCTCTTTGTCGCGGGGATCGAAATCGTGCAGGCGGGCAAGCGTCCGCCGCACCTGTAGCTTGCAGGCCTCATGCTCTTCCCAGGATTTTGGGACCACCAGTAGGCGGTCTACGCTATTGGCCGGTTTGGGCGGCGCATTGGGGAGGTCACGCATCATGGAGCTGAAGGGAATGAAGACTTTACGCACGTCGAAGCCGTCGTAGCTGGAACTCTGCTCCTTCTCGCGCATCACCCCGATGACGACGTAAGGGATGCCCCGGATTTCGATGGTTTCGCCGAGAGCATTGCGCGTGCCGAAGAGCTGCTTTTTGGTGTCGCTCCCCAGGAAGACTACGCGGCGGCCCTCCGCTTCGTCCTGCCAGTCGTAGAAACGCCCTTCGGCCACGGGAAGCGTGCGCACTTCCGCAAAAGGGGGCAGCGAGCCGGTGATTAGGATGTTGCCGCTGTTATAGAGACTGCGCACCGGGGAGTTATTGCCCAGCTCGGGCATCACATACTTGCACGCGGTGGCTTCCTGCTGGACGGCCACCGCATCGCGATCGAGCCAAATCACCCGGCGGCCGGATCGCATTCCGCCCGCTTGCAGGCTGGTGCGCCCGGCGAAGACGATCATGATGTCCTTGCCGAACAATTCCCCCTGCTTCTGGAGACCCACCCGCAGGCCCTCGCCCGCCGCTACCATCAGAGTGATGGATACGATTCCCCAAGCGATGCCGAACATGGAGAGAAAGGTGCGCAGTTTATGCGACCAGAGCGTGCGCACCGTATCGGCAAATAGATCGCGAAATACCATGGAGCAAATCCCTTGGGCTTAGCGCGTCAGACCGCACCTTTTAGCCGCCACCGCGAGCGGCCCGCTTCTTCACTGCAAGATGACTTTCTGCTTCTCGTTGAGGCCCGAGACCAGCTCGGTCTTCACGCCGTTACTGATGCCGAGCTTGACGGTTACCTTGCGCCGGCCCTTTTCCCCCTTTGGGTCAGGCATCTCGACTGAGGCGTTGCGATCCTTGTCATAGATGACCGCCGCCTCGGGAATCAGCAGCACGCCTTTTTTCTCCTCGAGAATAATCTCGGCGTTAGCGCTCATGTTGGCCTTGAGTTCGAAAGAAGGGTTGTGGATCGAGACGCGCACCTCGAAGGTGGTGACGTTGTCCTTCTCCTTGCCTAGCGGCGAGATTTTGGTGACCTTGCCCTCGTACTTTTTATCCTTGAACGATTCGACAACGATGCGCGCCGGCTGGTCCAGATACACCTTTCCGATATCGGCCTCATCTACCTTGCCGAGCACATAAACGTCGCTGACGTCGCCCAGAGTCATGATCAGGGAGGCCTGCGAGCCGAGCACCAGGATCGAGCTGACCGCGTCTCCCACCTGTACATCGCGGGAAAGAACCAGCCCGTTAATCGGGCTGGCGATGGTGGAGTTGCGCAAGTCTTCTTCGACGCGCTCCAAAGTCGCCTGCGCCTGCGCCACCTGGGCCTTGGCGCGGGCCACTTCGGCGCGCGAAACAGCCGTGTTGCGCAGCGCGGTCATCTGCTTGTTCAGCCCCATCTGATAGGCCTTCTCCGCGTCTTCCAGCACGGACTGGGCAATCAAACCATCTTTGTGAAGCTGGTGCGCGCGCCCCATGCTGGCTTTTAGAAAGGGCATGTCGGGCCCTTCGGCTTCCACCACGTTACGCTCGTACGTAGCCTCCGCAGCCTCCTGCGCAGCCTGAGTGGCCTGGAGTGTGGCGCGCGCTTCGCGCACGCTCGCTCGCAACGCTTCCTTGTCGAGCTCCACCAGCACCTGGCCCGCTTTTACGCGGTCTCCATAGTCCACAAAAATCTGCTTCACGATGCCGCTGGCCTTGGACTTGACTTCGACTTTCGCGAGCGGCTGGACCTTGCCTGTGGCCACCACCGACCGCGCGATGTCGCCGCGTTCCACTGTCGCCAGCTTCGCTGGGTCGATTTGATGGTTCGGGCGCAGGGCGGCGGTGACGCCGATTCCCGCCCCGATCAACACCAACAGAATGATTATGCCGAGGATGATCCGGCGACGCCGTTTGCGGCCGTTCTTGCCATTATTTGTCATGGCCACGCCCCCGTACCGTCACCTGGCTGATTTCCCTAACCTCATATACGCAACCCGCCTGGCAATTTGTTCCCCGCTGGGAGCTGCCTTCATCTGGGATCCGTATGCACTCTTGCCTGTCCGCCTGCCATCCTGTTTGACGCACTCACTTGCAAAGGCATTTCCACTCTCCGCGCGCGCCTCCGCCCAGAGGCTTCCCGAATCACTTTGACCCCCGAAATGAGTCTCCCATCTGCACAGGGCCCCACCCTGCCCAGTTAGACGCCGTGGAATGCACAAAGTCGCGTCAGCATCTCCGTAGGACAGGCATTCCTGCAGACCGCCTCCCGGGACGCCAGCGCTACCTGAAGACTCCTCGCCCGGACAGGATCATTCCCGGCCGAGCCGTCGAGTCGAGGTGCGCTGCTACAGGGTAACTTTGCGCAGGCGCAATGCGTTGGCGATAACCGAGACGGAACTGAAGCTCATCGCCGCGCTGGCAATCATCGGATTGAGCAGCAAGTGAAGGGTGGGGTAGAGCGCCCCGGCGGCGAGCGGGATTCCCAGGACGTTGTAGAGGAACGCGAAGAGCAGATTCTGGCGGATATTGCGCATAGTCTCGCGGCTCAGGCGGCGGGCGCGCGCGATTCCACGCAGGTCCCCTTTTACCAGGGTGATCGCGGCGCTCTCGATGGCCACGTCGGTGCCGGTGCCCATGGCGATGCCCACGTGCGCCGCCGCCAGTGCCGGCGCGTCGTTGATGCCATCGCCAGCCATAGCCACGACGCGGCCTTCGTTCTGCAGGCGCTTCACCACCTCAACCTTTCTCTCTGGAAGAACCTCAGCTTCGATCTCGTCAATGCCCAGCTTGCGCGCCACGGCCTCAGCCGTGGTCCGGCTGTCGCCGGTAAGCATAACGATGCGTACGCCGTCTCGGTTCAGCATTCGAATGGCTTCGTAGGTCGAATCCTTGATCGGGTCCGCGACTCCCAGCAGGCCCGCCGGTCGCCCGTCCACGGCAACAAAAATCACCGTCTGGCCGTCGCGGCGCAGGGTTTCGGCTTGTTCGCTAGCAGGGCTGATGTCTAAACCGAGTTCCGCAAAGAGCTTGGGGTTGCCGAGAGCGACTTCGCGGCCGTCTACACGACCCACGACCCCTTTCCCGGTCACGGAATGGAAGTCTGCAACATCACCAAGTGCGAGCCCTCTCTCACAAGCCGCGGCGAGAATGGCTGCGGCCAGGGGATGCTCGCTCGCGCGCTCGAGAGTCGCTGCCAGCCGCAGCAGCTCCGACTCATCCGCCACCGTGGCACCCCGATCGCGAAGCGCCACCACTGTCATCAGCCGGGGCTTCCCCTCGGTAAGCGTCCCGGTCTTATCCACCACTAGAGTGTCTACCTTCTCGAGCATTTCTAAGGCCTCGGCGTTTTTGATCAGCACGCCGGCAGTGGCTCCTCGGCCGGTTGCCACCATGATAGACATCGGCGTGGCCAAGCCCAGCGCGCAGGGGCACGCAATGATCAGCACGGCTACCGCGTTCACCAGGGCGTAGGCCAGGCGCGGTTCGGGACCCGCCATCGCCCAGACCACAAAGGTCGCCGCGGCGGCCAAAACCACAGCCGGCACGAAATACCCGGAGACCACATCCGCCAGCCGTTGGATTGGCGCGCGGCTCCGCTGCGCCTCTGACACCATGCGCACGATCTGCGCCAAAAGCGTCTCGCTCCCCACCCGTTCGGCAAGCATCACAAAGCTGCCAGTCGCGTTCACCGTGCCCCCGATCACACGGTCGCCAGGCTTCTTCTCCACCGGGAGCGGTTCGCCGGTGACCATCGCTTCGTCCACAGCGCTCGATCCTTCCAGCACCACGCCATCCACCGGAACCTTTTCGCCGGGACGCACGCGCGGCCGGTCGCCGCGCCGGACATGCTCGAGCGGCACGTCCTGCTCTGAGCCGTCCTCGCGAACGATGCGCGCTGTCTTTGGGGCAAGCCCCAGCAGCGCGCGAATCGCCCCGCTCGTCTGGCTGCGCGCGCGCAGCTCCAGCACCTGGCCTACCAACACCAGGGTGGTGATAACTGCGGCGGCCTCGAAATAGACCGCCACTTCTCCCTGGTGACCGCGGAACCCGGCGGGAAAAATGCCGGGAAGCAGTGTGGCAACGACGCTGTAGAAATACGCCGTGCCGGTGCCGATTGCGATCAGCGTGAACATATTCAGCCGGCGGCGGACGATGGAGGCCCAGCCGCGCTCGAAGAATGGCCAGCCGCCCCATAGCACTACCGGCGTCGCCAGCAACAGCTCGACCCAGACTTGCACGCGCGGGGAAAGCAACTTTTGCACCGGCTGCCCCGGCACCATTCCCGCCATCTCCAACAACAGGATCGGGGCCGTCAGGATGGCGCTCCACCAAAGCCGGCGCGTCATAGCGATTAATTCGGGATTAGTTTCTTCCTCCACGGTCACCGTGCGCGGTTCAAGTGCCATGCCGCAGATGGGGCATGCGCCCGGCTTGTCGCGCACAACCTCCGGGTGCATGGGGCAGACAAATTCAGTTTTCGCCGCCAGCGCAGCAATCTCCCGCGGCTCGAGCGCCATACCGCACTCGGGGCAAGATCCAGGCGCCTGCTTTGGCTGGCGCACCGTCTCACGCACTTCGGGGTGCATTGGGCACGTGTACTCGACTTTGCTTTCAACCCGGAGCGCTGCGGGTTCGCTTACCCTGAGAGGAGGTGCCGCCGCTGGCTTGTTCCTCGCAATCTGCGCCGTTGCAACCGGCATTGCGAGCGGCACCGGACGGTGGAGATAGGCCTCCGGCTGAGAACGGAACTTCTCCAGGCAATGCGAGCTGCAGAAGAAGTATGTGTGCCCGGCGTGCTCGTAGACCCCGGCCGCGCGCTCCGGATCAACCTTCATCCCACAAACTGGATCCTTTTCCATGTTGCCTACGTTTGCTCCTCTCAGCAGCGCCTCCCGGTCCTTCCCAAACAGCAAAGCGGCGGCGGGCTGGCGTCACTGGGCGTCAGCGCGAGTGCTTGTAGATCAGCGCCAGTAGTTCGTCGTACATGGCCTCCGCCTCCGGCGAGCCCTTGGCGATGGCCTGCGCGGCGCAGTGGCGCAAGTGGTTGCGCATCAGCGCCCGCCCCACCGCGCGCAAGGCCTCCTGCACGGAAGACACCTGAATGATGATGTCGGCGCAGTAGCGGTCTTCCGCTACCATCTTCTGCAATCCCCGGATCTGGCCCTCAATCCGGCGCAAGCGCTTCAGGTTGGAAGATTTGATCTCCGGGTCAACAGCCACCGCCCTGCGCCCTCTCGCTTGGGCCTCGCAGCCGCACAAAGCGAGGTCGGATTGTTTTCGGCTGGGCGCTACGTTTCCTCCCGCCCTCATATACCCTCCACCCCTATATATTATATACCCCCGCCTCCTATGTCAACCCGAGGTTGCTTCTCCACGCTTCGCGCCCTTCGCGTGGCGCCCTTCCGCTGGCAAAACGCAGTTTACCGCCGCGTGTCGCCCGCCTCGGTCGCAGGCGGGCCGAACCGTCAGGGGAAAAGCGGCAACCGGAGTCTAGGCTGGAGTCGTCCTGCTATAATGCGGGCCGTGACGCTGGTGGAAGTCACCTACGAGTTGCAGTCCCCCCTGAAGCCCGAACAACTCCGCGCGCTGGGAGAATTTGCCAACACTTACGGGCTGCGGCGGTTCCGCTTGGACAAAGAGAAGAAGCAGATCTCATTCGAGTACGACGCTTCGCGACTGAAGGAAACTGAAGTGGCGCACGTGTTGCGGCAAGCTCGGATACCGGTGCTCCGCCAGGTGGATTCATACGCCGCGGCGTCTTGAGTCTCGGCAGGAAAAACAGGAGGGGCTCCTGCTTGGGAACAGGAGCCCCGTGGAGCGCGCTCCGTTTCCCGGCCTTTTATGTGGCCGGGGCGTGGGGTCATCCATCCTAGCTTCCCTCTCAGAGGCAGGTGGGAACGACCAGCGCCAGCCAGCTTGCAAGCCCCTTCCCCCTTGCTCGCTGATTAGTGTAGGTCGTCATTCGGAGTGCGCCCCTCTTTGCCCTCTTGCAAGCGGCTCGCCAGTTCCTTCAGAGGAATGGCCTCCGCCAATCCTTTGCTTCCGTTTAGGTTGGCAGCGACAAAAAATCTTACGCTCGTTGTTCGCCCCAGCGCCTCGACCGATTCGGGAGACTCCTTCCCGGTCCGGGAATCCTCTCCCGCACCACCGAAACCGCGCTCACTACATTCTTCAACTGACTCCCGGCCTTCAGCATTCAGTATTCGCGATTCCAATTTCGAAGAATGTCCACACATTTGAGCTTGTTCGCGTTTGACGAAACTCCAGCAGCAAGTTTTCCGGCGCTGGGTTGAGGCGCGCCACACCCGGCAACACCTTTCCGTGTGCCTCTTCGCTTCCAACTCTGAAACACACCCTCGACTCAGAGTCCGTTCTGAATCTGCAAACACAATCAGATCAAAAGCTTTAGCAGTCGCGGCAACCTCCGATTTGGCAAGTGGCGTGCGCGGCACACTCTCCGAGTAGCAGCGAACTTTGCGGTAGGCGGAGGAGCAAGCGCATGGCCACACTTAGAATTCCAAGCCCGCAAAGCGCGGCTGGCGCGCCCCCGACCCCCGCACCCAGCGCCGCGCAGGTGATTCCCACTCCCGCTCTCATCTTGTCCATGCTGAAGTCGAAAGGAGTGAGCGATCTGATTTTCTCTCCGGGACGCGCGCCTCAGATCGAGTTGAGCGGGCAACTCGTCGAGGTGAAAATCGCTGGACTTCCCGCACTATCGCCCGAAGACACGCGCCGCATCGCCGCTGACCTGATCGGCCGAAACGAACATGCCTTGCGCACACTCGAACAGGAGGGGGCCACCGACGTTTCCTACAGCCTGCCTGGGCTGTCGCGTTTCCGCGTGAATGTCTTCCGCCAGCGAGGGACTTACGCCATCGTGATGCGCGTGATCCCCACGACGATTCCTGATTTCGAGAGCCTGAAGCTGCCCGCCCACCTAGGCGAGATCGCAAACCTCCGCAACGGCATCGTGCTGGTGACCGGTCCGACGGGCTCCGGCAAGTCCTCGACGCTCGCGGCAATCCTGAACAAAATCAACGAAGAAAAGGCCTACCACATCCTCACTATAGAAGACCCGGTGGAATTCCTGCACAACCACAAGAGGTCCACCATCCATCAGCGTGAATTGCACAGCGATACGCCGACCTTTGCGCTCGCCCTGCGCGCTGCGCTCCGCCAGGCTCCCAAGGTCATCCTGGTCGGCGAGATGCGCGACAAAGAAACGATCGAAATCGCCCTGGAAGCGGCGGAGACCGGTCACCTGGTCTTCTCGACCCTGCACACCATCGACGCCTCGAAGACCGTCGAGCGTATTATCGGTGCCTTCCCCCTCGGCGATCAGCAAGTCATTCGCAGCCGACTGGCCAAGGCCTTTCGCTACATCATTTCGCAACGGCTGCTTCCGCGAAAAGACGGCAGCGGCCGAGCGGCCGCTATCGAGGTCCTGAAGTCTACCCTGCGCACGCGCGAGTACGTCGAAAAGGGGGAAGGCGAAGGCAAGACCCTGGTGGACGCCATGCGCGACGGCTCGACCGAAGGCATGCAGCACTTTGATGGCGAACTCGATAAGTTGTTCCGCGCGGGCATCATTGATCTGGAGACTTGCATGGCCTTTGCCACAAATCCCGGCAACCTCCGCCTGGAACTCGCGGATGTAATTGAACAGAAGGCGGAGGCCCTGGCCCCTGCCCCAGTGGAGAAGCCCGCTGGCGAATCCGAGGTCGAAATTGTCCGCTAAGAACTTCGGCCTCGGGCAACTCTGCAACCTTCGGAACGCCGAAAACTATGCAATGGCTTCGGCTACCCCTTCTCGGCCGCGCGGCGACGCCGCCATTGACTGCTGGAGCTATCTCCAGCATGCTGGCTTCAAGCGCCGCAACATGCCGGCAAGCCGTTACATTTCAATCAGTTAGGATAGCCTCTGACCCACGGCTGGATGGCCACGCGCCTGACAAGCAGGTTCTATTACCCGTGTACCAAAGCGAAGGACTTACCGGTGTACCTAGTGAACCACACCCCTGCGCTATGGTCGCCGGCTAGGGCTTCGAGCCAGAATCTCGCATGGTTGCTACGATAAAGCGAGTTATTGGAATCATTCTTTTGGCGGGGATGACTATACCCGTATCCGTCGCGCACGCGGACCAGCCCACACCCTCTCCGTCCAACCGGCCCGTGAATCTCTGCTATTGCCGGTGCAACACCGCGCACAGCAAGCAGGCTTGCACAAAAATGTGCGAACTGCCGAAGTATGAATCACGCTGGTGGGCCAGCTCCTGCCACAAACGCACCCCGCCCCCTGCGAAGAAGAGCCCCGAGTCGCGCCCACATCCCCCGAAACATAGTGGCGCCGAAACTGCCCGTCGCTAGCGTATCCCTCTCCCCAGCCAAGGCACGGCGGGCGTAAACCCTATTGGGCTGACGCCCGCCGCCAACTACTTCGCCCCAAGAATTAGAAGTTCTGGTTGTCTCACGCCTCGAACGATGAGGCGCCTGCGCGCGGCGGTGGATTTAGCCCGGGTCTTTAGCCCCGGAGCTTTCTCCACCAAAGGCCCGGCCGCCAATGAGAATGGCGGGCTACAGTGCCGCGGGCCGCACGGGCTGCCTAGTCCACCGAAGTCCTGTCACCGGTGAGCGCTCTTGTCAGTGCGAGATTGCAGATTCCGATTGAGAGGACTCGAAATTCGAAGGCGCCACGCTTTTGTATGGAGATGAATCCTGGGGCGGTTTCGCTTAGAATTGGCGCGCCACCGGCTGACTCCAATGTCTGTTCTCTAGTTTAGCTAAAGAGACTCGATGTCTTCTGCTTCCTTCTCGGCGTGGATACGGTGGGGTGGTGTGCTGTGGCTGGCTGTCTGGGTGCCGACTTACTGGATTGTGTGGGGCTGGCCGAGCTTCCTTCGCTTGTGCAACATCGCGGTGCTTCTGACGTGCATCGGCCTCTGGCGCAGCAACACGCTTCTGCTTTCCTCCCAGGCCGTCAGCTCAATTGTCGCGGACGCTGCTTGGTGCGTGGATGTGGCCTGGAGGCTGTTCCTGGGCCGTCACCTGTTTGGGGGCACCGAGTATATGTGGGATAAGCATTTCCCGCTCTGGGTGCGCCTGCTCTCGCTCTACCACGTCGTCCTGCCTGCGCTGCTGATCTGGTCGCTGCGTCGCGTCGGCTATGACCGGCGTGGGTGGAAGCTGCAAGCGGGCATCGCTGCTGTCTTGTTCGCGCTTTCCCGCTTCCTTGACCCGGCCGTGAACATCAACTTTGCATTTCGTGATCCGATTTTCCATCGCGCCTGGGGACCCGCGCCGGTGCATCTCTTGGTCATGTGGCTCGGTCTAAACGCAGTTTTCTACTGGCCCATCCACTTCGTTTTTGCTCGGTATCTGGGACAGCCAAAGCGTCTCCCGCTTCAGGGCGCCGGAACTTTCCAGTAGCGCGGCCGGTGAGAATGCCGATGAGCCCTGCAACGAAACTAAAGTTCTTCGCGGTGATGTAATTCACCCCGGCCTCATGATAGAAAACTCGCAGGCCCGAGCGGGCCCGCAGTGATGGCCGGCTTTCCCTAAGGCGCGGCTCTCAGCGGGCCTCAGTGGGAGGTGTCATGCTGGAAAAGATTGACCTGAAGAAAAAGCTCTCCAAGGCTGCCTACGCAAAGGCCATGCCGGAGCTGCAGGAGAAGCTGCGCGGGCTGCAGTATGCTGCGCGGGAGGCAGGAGTCGCGATCGTGATTTGCCTGGAGGGCTGGGACACCGCCGGCAAAGGGGACGTCATCAAGAAACTCACGGAAAAGCTCGATCCGCGGCTGCTCCGGGCCTATCCCGGCCGCCCGCCGACACCACTCGAGCAGCGATATCACTTTCTGTGGCGCTATCAGGTGGTGTTGCCAGACTACGGCGAGATGGCAGTTTTCGATCACTCTTGGTACGGCCGCGTGCTGGTCGAGCGGTGCGACAAGCTCGTGAAGAAAAAAGTCTGGCGTCAAGCCTACCCGCAGATCAACGAATTCGAGCGCTGGCTGGCGGACGACGGCCAGGTGCTGATCAAGTTCTGGCTGCATATCTCTAAAAAGGAACAGAAGAAGCGCTTCCGCGCCTTCCTGCGCGATCCCCTGCTGCGATGGAAGATCACACGGGAGTACAAGCGGCATCATCGTCAGTACCGGAAATGGCGGGTCGCTGTCGAAGATATGCTCGCCAAGACGAGCACAGCCTACGCGCCCTGGACCGTGATTGAAGCGAACGACCTGCGCTGGGCGCGGGTGCGCGTTTTCCAGACCCTGGTGGGGCGCATCGAGGCGGAGCTGGCCCGCCGCAAGGGAGCTGCTGCTCCAGCTCGACGTGCCGCTGGGGAAACTGCAACTCTGCCTGCGAAAAAACTGGCCCGGCGAGCTCTGGCCGCTGAAGAGAAACCCCAGGTAGTTGCGGCGGCCGCCAGTGGGTAGTCCGGTTGAGGGAGGGAAACGGAGGACAGCCGTGCTGGAAAAGGTTGATCTGACAAAGAAGCTCGCCAAGACAGAGTACGAAAAGCAGATCTCCAAGCTCCAGGTCCGCCTGCGCGAGCTCGAGTTTCAGCTTTTCAACGCGCGGGTGCCTGCTTTGTGTCTTTTCGAGGGCTGGGACGCCGCCGGCAAGGGTGGGGCCATCAAGCGCGTGACCCAGATGCTGGACCCGCGGGGTTACAGCGTCTTCAGCTACGCCGCTCCCCAGGGCAAGGAAAAGACTCACCACTACCTTTGGCGCTTCTGGAGAGACCTGCCGCGCACCGGACACCTGACCATCTTCGACCGGAGCTACTATGGGCGCGTTCTGGTCGAGCGCGTCGAAGGCTTCTGCGCTGTCGAGCAGTGGCGCCGCGCCTATCGGGAGATCAACGAATTCGAGTCGCACCAGAGCTGTTTCGGGATGGTCCTTTGCAAGTTCTGGCTGCAGATCAGCAAGGAAGAGCAGTGGCGGCGATTCAAAGGGCGCAAACTCGATCCCTATCGGTCCTACAAACTGACCGAGGAAGACTGGCGCAACCGCGCCAAATGGGATCAATACTTCGCGGCCGCCGAGGAGATGCTCGAGCTCACCAGCACTCCGCACGCGCCATGGACTGTCGTGGAAGCCAACGACAAATACTACGCGCGCGTCAAAGTGCTACGCACCCTCGTCGCCGCCATCGAGAATCAAGTGAATTGAGCTGCGCGACTGACGACAGCTCCTCCCCGGGACCTTCCTCGGCCTCGCCGCAAGAAAAAAGCGCTGGTCAGTCCTCCGGGCGCTGCGGGGGCCTAGCGGTGTCGGGATCGACCTGCTTGGGATCGAGGATCCGCACCGTGGACTTGAACTGTTTGTAGTCGGAATAGCGGACAACCATGCGAATGCGAATGTCGTCGTTTTTGAAGTGAAGGATGTCGTCGGCTCGCGTGTAAGTCGGGAACCAGTATTTCCCGTCGATGTTCTCCCGGTAGGTCTCAAACCTCGGAAACAGATTCTCCTCATTACGCCTGCGGTAATCGGGCACTGCTTTGCCGTAGGTCTTCACGATTTGCAGGTCCTGGTCGTCCACCCAAATCGTCCCCTCGAAGTAGCGTTGACCCGGCTCGATCCGCCGGGGCCGCACCCGAAAGACGTAGGTCCCGATTTCGTCCACGCGCTCGCGTCCCTGGTAGTCGAGGATGTATTTCCCGAGATCGTCGCTCGTCAGCACAAACGGCTGGATGCTGGAAAGGTCCTCCAAATCCTCGCGCGAGAGCGACACCCTTCGGAGGGTCGAAGGCGGCTCCCAGGTGATGCGCTCGTACCGTTCGCCCTCGGGAGTGAAAATCACCTCGCTGGTCCGGTGGAATTCCCCTCCTCGCCGGCCGTCCAGGTCGTATTCCTGGATGCGCACCAACTGCGTGTAGGTGTAGTTGTCGCGCGCCTTCTTGAACTCGGCTTCTTTGGCCGCAAACTGGCGAATGATTTCGTCCACCGGAATGGCGGGCGCATTGGATGGCGGTTCAGTCTTGGAGCCTTGTAGCTCATGCCCGGCAGAAAACTGCTTCGCTTCCTTCTGGGGCACCTGCGGCATCCCCTGCTCCAGCCCGGCGCTCGCCAGCAGCAAGACTGAAAGCGCCCTTCCGGCCCGGGGCATTAGCTTCCTCTGCATCATAACACCGTACTCGACAACTTAGATGCGGCCAATCGGAAATTCGCTAAAGCATACCGGTGTGGCCCTCTCCTGGTAATGGTCTTGGCTTCGCTCTCGCTCGCAAGTGCAGAAGCAGGCCGGCGAGAGCCCACAGGGTGAGCGCAAAGTACTCGTATACGCTGAAGTGGCCGGGAACAAACGGCACAATCTTCATCAGCACCAACAACGCTGCCACCAGAGCGCCCGCAACCGCCGCCGCGCGTTTCCCCGAGCTGGGATTCATGCGCAGGTAAGCAAGGCAGGCCGCCAGCCAGCCGGCAGCGGAGGCGAGTGAGCCGACTTCGGTGATGGGCACCAGAATCGCGCTACCCAGCAGCGCCGCCGCCGCTGTAACCAACCCCACCCAAATCACTGCCACCCCGGGCGTGCGGTTCACAGGATGTACCCAGCCTAGCCGGCTGTCCACCAAGCCGCGGCGTCCCAGCGCGAACAGCAGCCGGCTAGCCGCGACAAAGTTTCCGTTGAAGACCCGCAACAGCGACAGCAGCGCTGCCGCCAGGATCAGGCTGACCACCCAACGCGAACGCAGGGCGCTTTCAAAGGCTACCGCGGTTGCAAACTTTTGGTGGCTGAGCTCCGGCCAGGGCGAGACATACGCCACCACCGCGATCGCGATCACATAAAACAAGATCGCTAGAACAATTGCCATCACGATCGCGCGAAAAAAGCCCCGCTCCCGGAATTCCGGGTTGGCTTCTTCGGCGCATTTCGCTACCGACTCGAAACCGGTCATGAAATAGGGAACGATTTGCATCACCAGCAGGACCGACACCAAACCACCCCGCCCGCTGAACAGCGGCGAGAAATTCTGCGGCGAACCCTTCGCCACACCGCATGCGACCAGTGCCGCAAACAGCCCCAGCGCCCCAAACGTGGTCCAGTTCTGGAACGTGGCGCTGCCGCGGATACCGTGGTAATTCAGCCACACCAAAATCCCCGTCAACCCCAACCCCACGACTACGTGCGGTAGGTACACCGGCTTGTCCGCCAGACGGTAGAGTTCTACCCAATCCAGCGCCGGAAACAGATAGCCCGCGATTCGGCCAATGGCCACCGCTTCCCACGGGCAGACAACTAAATACGCCAGCAGCATCAGCCAGCCCGTGACAAAGCTGATCGGCTGGGGAAAAACCTTAGCGGTGTAGGCGACCTCGCCGGCAGCATCCGGAATGGCCATCACGAGTTGGCCGTACACGTAGCCGATCGGCAACAGGATGGCCCCGCCGATAGCGAATCCCAGAATGCCACCCAGCGGCCCGCCGCGCTCGAGCCAGTCGTCCATCACCACCAGCCAGCCAACACCTACCATCGTGCCAAAAGCGAGCGTGAAATAGTCGGTTAGCCGCAGCTTGCGTGCGAGGCGGGCCATGATCAAGAGAGGCAGAGTATCCCAAGTGAGCAGTGTTCGAGAAGAGCGTCATCGCGGCCTGCAAGACGCGGTTGGCGGAGCTGTGGCGCGGCCAGCCTATTGTGGCCGCTACTCCAGACGTGGCGCGGTTCGATGGTATCCTGGCTATCCGAGCTTGGGACGAGTGGCGGCCGCTCTCAAGCAACCCTCGCAAATGCAGTCCCGGTATTCGCTTTGGATTCTCTGCCGCACAGCGGAATCTACTTCCACCGCACTGCACCAGCATCCCTCTTCTTGATGGCAGAGGAAAATCTTGCCGCAGGATTCGCAGGTTTTCTGTTTGACGACCGGCACCATCGTCCCTCCATCCATGCGCAAGCCAATTGAACCGATAGTCCGTTCTCAGGTGCTGAACTGTCCCCGCCGGCTTGAAATCCTGGGAAGCCGCCGGATGCAAGCAAAAATTCGAGTGGCGGGCTCCGCTGCAGGTAGAATACCCTTGGACGGACCCTCACAGAACGGAGTTGCGCCGATGGCCAATAAGACCCCCAAGACCGACGCGGAGTGGCGCGCCAAGCTCACCGCCGAACAATACTCCGTGACGCGCCAGAAAGGCACTGAGCCCGCGTTTTCCGGCGAGTATGCGGACACCGAAACCCCGGGCATCTATCACTGCGTGTGCTGCGGCCAGCCACTGTTCAGCTCCCAGGCGAAATTTCACTCTGGCACGGGCTGGCCGAGCTTCTGGCAGCCACTGGATAAGAACAACATCGCTCTTGAGAGCGATACCGGCTACGGGATGACTCGCACAGAGGTCACCTGCAGCAGTTGTGATGCCCACCTGGGCCACGTGTTTCCCGACGGCCCTCCCCCGACCGGCCTGCGCTACTGCATCAACTCTGCCGCGCTCAGTTTGGACGAGGCAAACGAGAAGAACAAATAGGCAGCCCACCCAGTCTCCTCGCCCGACGGTGCCCTTCGTCGTTGGCTGCGCCTCCATCGGCCCCGCAGGGCGCGGCATGTCGTGCCCTAGCGCGCTTCCGCGGCCCCGCCGCTCTCCCGGTGCAGCATTGTCCCGTCCGTGAACGAGGACCCCATCGCCGCCACTCCACTGGTGCCAAATGGAGCAATTCTGCACCATTTTGCGCTTGCCTCTGCTTGGGCCACAAACCTAGAGTGGGTGTAGGCCCAGTGCTGGCAACGAGTTCGCGCCGGCTCGCGAACCAAGGAGGCGGTATGTGGGGCAACAAGGAGACAGAACCAGGTACGCCAGGAGCCTCTCCGGCACCTGGCCCAGGAATTCAGAGCACGCCCAAGAACGTGATCGAAGCCGCCCGGCCACTCGTTACTCCTGCGCGGCCCACAGCTTGGCTAACCGCGGGCCTGAAAGTTAAAGGCGAAATCTCCGGCAACGAAGACCTGTACATCGACTGCACAGTTGAAGGGCCAATCTCGCTCGGGGGGCACCGCCTGACGGTAGGCCGCACCGCCGAGACTACGGAACAAATCGTGGCGCGCGAAATCGTTGTCTACGGCAAGGTGAACGGCGACCTCCGGGCGCGGGACCGCATCGAGATCAAGAAAGACGGCTCGGTGACCGGGGACCTCGTCACGGCTCGGATCATCATCGAAGACGGCGCCTATTTCAAAGGCCACATCGAGATTGACCGTAGCAACACGCAGGTCGGCACAGACCTGGATAGCCTTTTCTCTCGCACCATCAGCAAATCGGATTAGCTCCACCTCGGCACCCGGCAAGAGAAAGTTTCCGAATACCTTACGCCCATAACTCAGACCCCTTGCCACACGTGTGTGGCCGGAGGGAGTCTCGCACCGCGCGAGACGAAGTCCATAAATCGTCACCGGCCGGGCACAGCTCCCCCAGCGTCCCGGAATTGCATGCACGGATCGTCGCCCGTTACCTCATTGGCGCGATGGTGGTCAGGAACCGCACACCCACACCGCGCCGAAGTCCACTGAGCGAGTCGACGCTCACCACTTCCCCGAAGAACTCAGGATTGCTCATCTCCGAGGAGTACGGGAACGTGATAAGGAGCCGCATGCCCTGGTAGTAGGCGTCGCGCCAGGTGGTGAAGTACAAACCGTCCGGCGAGGCGCTCACGGTAGCCCGAACCTCCTCGAAATGCTTGTCAACGGGGCTGGAAGGGCGCACGCGCACCTGTCGGGCCATCTTGACGCGCCGCCTGCGGCGTTCATATTGGACGTCCATAAGCCGATCCTCCCCTCTTACCATTATCTCCAACCGGAGCGGGCTCTGTCCCCTCATGCCACGGATCAGATACTAGTGCCGTTCCACCTATTTGAGCCCTCCGCCGCCTGAATCCTCGATCACCTGGCTGCATCGCTCCGTCATCTTCGATCACGTGGCTGCATCGCTCCGTCATTCCGAGGCCCGACGTTTTCTGTCGGGCCGCGCGACGGGCTCGGGATGACACCCGTGCGCTGGTGGTAGAATCTGCCCCGCTTTCCCCATCCCAGTTTCAAGGAGCGTCTTATGCGGCAGCGATTCGCGCGGTTGGGAATTCTTTTCTTGATGTTGGCTGGAACCTGGCTGGCTGACGGTTCCGCCGCGGCTCAGCAGTCTCGCTCGGATAGTGTGCTGGCGCTGGTGGGCGGACGACTCATTGACGGTTTTGGCGGGCCGCCGCTGGAGAACTCGGTGATTGTAGTGCGCGGAAATCGCGTCGAAGCCGTGGGCCGCCAGGGCGAGGTCGCAATCCCGCCCAGCGCGCGCGTGATCTCCACGGAAGGTTATACAGTGCTGCCCGGGCTGATGGACATGCATGTTCATCTGATGCTGCTGGGCCACGGCGACTACGATCACTGGGATCGAACGTACCGCAGCAAATGGCGCGACGTCATCATGCCCATCGCCGCCCGCCAACTCCTCCTTGCAGGAGTCACCACCGTGCGCGACGTCGGGGCGCCGCTGGAGGATATCCTCGCGGTGCGCGACCGCATCAACCGCGGGCAAATCCCCGGGCCACGCGTCTTCGCCAGCGGGCCATTCCTGCAGAAGACGGTGCCTCCGCTGGAAGCAGACTTCCGCTGGGCGATCAGCGGCCCCGAAGACGCTCGCGCCAAGACCAAGCGGTTGATCGATGCCGGAGTGGACTTGATCAAGGTGATTGACCAGGACCAGATGACGCTCGAGGAGCTGAAAGCCATCGTGGAGACAGCGCATGCCGCCGGCAAGCACACTGTCCTGCACGCCCACCGCGCGGAGGAAATCCGGCAGGGGATCCGCGCCGGGGCAGACTGCTTTGAGCACACCGGGTTGGCTACCCAACCTGGCTATCCCGACGATGTCCTGGCCATGCTGCGCGAGCGCAACGCCACACTCTACTGGTGTCCCACCATCGAAGGCCTGTATCTCTACCCGTACACGGTGGACCAGTTCCCCGCACGACTCGATGACCAGCGCCTGAAAGCCGATCTCCCGCCCGATATCTACGAAGACGTGCGGCGCTCGCTCGATCACCCCGAACGGTTGCCTTACTTCCAACTCATCCGCCGCCGCGTGCCCACCCTGGCGAATAAGTTCGCCCAGTTGCGCACCACCGGCGTCACGCTGATCACCGGAACCGACTCCGGCATCCCCATGAACTTCCACTTCGACTCCACTTGGCGGGAACTGGACACCTTTGTCCGTCTGGGAATGGACCCCATGGACGCCATCCGCGCGGCCACTTTCTGGCCGGCGAAGCTGCTCAAGCGCGACGACTTGGGCACGATTGCTCCCGGGAAGGCTGCGGACATCATTGTGGTGGATGGCGACCCGCTGCGCGCGATGGAGTCTTTGCGCCACCTCGTGCATGTGGTGAAAGACGGCGTCGTTTACAAATAGCCCGCCAGCCATTACCTGCGTGGACGAAATCTTCCACGAGTTGGTATCGCCTAACGCGAGGGCCGACCGCATAAAAGCTGTGGCTTGCCAACGGAAGGCCATTTTTTTCTGGCCCGTCATCCCGAGCCGAACGCGGCGGGCGAGGGATCTCTCTGAGAGATTCCTGGGTCCGACAGAAAACGTCGGGCCTCGGAATGACAAGCGAGGGGGAGACACCGCGGTTGTCAACTCCGTTGAATCTCGGGGAGGCAGAAGGCAAACGGTAAGAGGCAAAAGGTGAAAAGGAGGGGGGAAACTTTTCGTAGCGCCGGCATCCCTGCCGGCAAGGATGCCCCACCCTTTTTTGTAAGTGTTGATTCCAGGGAACTTTAAGTCCAATGATTTTGTAACTGCGTATTCCAAAGGGGTTGCGGGCGCATTTTTCGTAACTGCGCATTCCAAAGGGCTTGCGAGCGCGGGCGTGGGCCAGAGCGTCACGGGTAAGAGTAAGTCGCTCCTGCAAAGCTCTTGGCGGGCTTTGCAATTCATGTTACCTCGCCGGTAATTGCGGTCAACGGGAAAATTGCGGTATGACGAAGAAAATGCGCAAAACGCGCATTCGAAACCGGTGTGCGACCTCGCGGGTTTCGAATCGAAGTACCGCCGGCATCCTGCCGGCTCCCGGCCCTACCCAGACCTGTCATTCCGAGGCCCGACGTTTTTTGTCGGGCCGAGGAATCTCTCAGAGAGATCCCTCACCCGCCGCGGCCGGCTCGGGATGACGGGCCAAAAAAAATAGCCTCGGGTTAGGATTTGGCGCCGGAGTTGACAACCGCGCTGTGTCCCGTGCGCGGGCACGGCGTGCCGTGCCCCTACGCGGGGCCTGTAGCCCGGGTCTTCAGACCCGGGGCTTTTCGCCCCCTGCGACTCAGTCACTGAGACGCGTGTTCTGCGCGCCGAGGCTGCGGCCGGGAACGCCACGCTTGTGCCGCAGAAAAAGCAATCGACCAATTGGCTTGTACGGCAAATTGCCGTACGCTTCGCTGGGAGGCTCTATGGCACGACAGCAGGCAGTTAAGGCTCGGAAAAATGCAAGGAAGCTGGAGCGTCTGGAAGCCAGGGTTACTCAGGAACAGAAACGCATCATCGAGCGTGCCGCGGAGCTGCGTGGAACCTCAGTGACGGAGTTTGTGGTGGTCAGCGCCCAGCAGGCCGCGACGAAAACCATTAAAGACTTTGAAACACTGAGCCTGCGCGGTGAAGCACGCAAAGTGTTCGTGAATGCCCTGTTGAATCCTCCAGCTCCCAACGCCGCGGTGAAGGCGGCGGCACGGCGATACAAACAGCGCCTGGGGCGATAAGTGCCCGAGCAGGCGCAGGCTCCGGAGTTCCGATTCCAGCCTCTCGGACCGCAGCACGACCGCGCAGGTTTCTCCTGCGGGATCGAAGCTCCGGACCACTACCTTCAGAAGCAAGCAAGCCAGGACATCAAGAAGCATGTCGCCGTGGCGTTGGTGCTCACGCCCGATGGCAAGACGATCGCCGGCTACTACACCTTATCGCAGTATTCCGTGGAGCTGGGCGTCGTCCCACAAGAGGCCGCGAAAAAGCTTCCGAAATACCCGGTAGTGCCGGCAACCTTGATCGGTCGTCTTGCGGTGAGCCGCGCATTCCGTGGGAGAGGGCTGGGGGAGCTGTTGCTGATGGACGCGCTGCACCGATGCCTGATGGGAACCAGGCAAGTTGCGTCGGCTGCCGTCATTGTGGATGCTAAGGACGCGCAAGCAGTGGGTTTTTACAAGAAGTACGAGTTTATGGAACTGCCGAAGATCCCCAAGCGACTGTTCCTGCCCATGGCCACGATCGTGAAACTGTTGTCTTTTTTCTAACAGCTAAAAGATAGATCCGGGGTTCGTTTCCGTTAAGTCCCGCAACTAATCTTTTTTCGAAGCATGCTGTCGATCAATAGGCTAGTCTGGTTGCCGAGGCACAGGGGTATAGGAGCCAATGAGAACATGACCTTCTCGCATTTTTTGCAATTCATTCCTGGCCGTAATCCTGAAACCACCAAGATCTTCCGCTACGCTCTGCCGCCGGATGTGGCCCAACCGACATGAAATCCAGGTAGCGAATCTCGTTGAGCTTATTGTATAATTACGGTATAAAAGAAGGTTTTGATATCGAACAAGATAAAAATGAGTTGAGCCAGCCGCGTCTCTGCCGAGTGAAGGGTTGGCGCCGTGAAATTTGCGGCGAATACCCAAAATGCGGCAAGCCGTGGGATAATAATGTCTACTCGAATTGCAGCGGAGTGGATCGAGGCGCATAAAAACTTAAAAACACGCTTCGGACCCCCATCTCTGCTTTCGCGCCTGCAAGGGCGCGTACCCGGTGCGTCATATGAGTTCAGTTTCGTGGCTGCACTTGACCGATCTGCACGTTGGCATGCACGGCCAAGATTGGCTCCTGCCGAACCTCAAGGAGCTCCTTTTTGAAGATCTTCGCAGGCTGCACGATCACGCGGGACCGTGGGACTTTGTTGTCTTTTCCGGCGATGTCGCCCAGACCGGTGCCCACCAGGAGTTCGACAAAGCAACTGAAGTGCTTCGAGACCTTTGGGCACATCTAAAAATTTTGGGTTCGACTCCGTGCTTGATCGTGACACCTGGCAATCATGATCTCGTAAGACCACTCACCAAGGACCCGGCTCTGCGTGCTATGCTTCACTGGCATGAGGATTCACAGGTGCGGGAAGAGTTCTGGTCGTCAGCAGGCAACCCGTATCGTCAGCTCATTGCCGGCGCATTTGAGAACTTTGGTCGTTGGCATGATGCTCTTGCTATTCCAAAGCCGTCCGGCTTCTCTGCGGGCATCCTGCCTGGTGATTCTTCTTGCCTGATTGAGAAGAATGGAATTCGGGTTGGTCTGGTCTCGCTGAACTCCTCATTTCTCCAGCTGACCGAAGGGCAGTACGAAGAGAGGCTTGAGTTAGATGTTCGTCAATTGGTCTCGGCCTGCGGGGGGGACCATGTGAAATGGGCCTCGGGACTTGATGCGGTGCTGCTTGTGACGCATCATCCCCGAGAATGGCTGCATCCTTCAGCCCAAGCCCGCTTCGACTCGGATGTGTATCCTCCGAGGCGTTTTTTTGTCCATTTCTGCGGCCACCTGCACGAAGCTGCTGCCCTAAACCTGAGCACCGGTGGGGCAGGCTTGAGGAGATTGCGTCAGGGCCCTTCGCTGTTTGGTTTGAAGTACTGGGGTGACAAGCAAGAGCGCATTCACGGGTACTCCGCTGGGCAACTGAGCCTTACGCCCAGTGAAATCGCAGAAACGATTTGGCCCAGACTGGCCCGCTTGGGATACGCCGGACACCTGCGGCTGGTCGCGGACCAAGGTTACGACCTAAATCAAAATGATGCCGTCATTTGGACCTATCCCCGCAGATCCGGGTCCGATGTCGAGCAGGGCATCCCAGATGAAGATCCTAACGTTAATGTTTTGAGTCGTACGGACTCCGACAGCCAAAGCGCCGGCGTTTCCTTGCTCGAGGAGGTATCGGAGCACAACGCGCGAGCCGCCCTTGACCGCGTTCCCAGGATGCAGCTCGAGGTTGAACCTCATCACCGACGGATCCGCAGATTGGAGCAGGCAACGTGCGAAGAGCATCTGGAAGGGGGACGATGTGTATGGGTCCTATCGGATTGGGGCCTCGGGACAGACTCTTTTGTCGCGTCCGTCATCCTGTCTCTTGCTGAGCGAAACCGACTCAGAGACTTGGATGCGTTCGCGATCCAGTGCGATGATGCTTCGACCATTGAGAGTTTTCGTGGCCAAGTTCATCGACAGCTAGGATTGCCTCTGCAGCAGTTACTGAGCTTTGCTGTCTCCCTTTCTCAGTGTGTTCTGGTCCTTGAAAACGTTACGACAGATCTTCTCAGCGACAAACTGCCTGATAGCGGCACTACGTTCGATGATGTAATTCGGTCCATTTTGGATTACTGTCCGCAGATACGTATCATTCTCACCGCGAGATCGGTTCCCGTGAGCCGGTTCCCATATGTCACGCTCAAGGCGCTTGAACTTCCAGACGTCAGGACCTACGTACTTCACCATCGACAGGGCGGAGAGAAGCTAGCTGGTGCCGACGCCGTTGACACTCTGTACCGGCGTTCCACCGGTCTTCCGCCTCATCTCGATCGACTTCTCGAGTCTCTCAGATATGTCAACATAAGTGAACTTGCAGATTCGGAGTTTGAGGACGCTTTGGAATCTGGCCCGGTTGAAGAGGTTCCGCGGGCACTAGAGCGTGCGGTCACTGGCTTAGCGAAATCGCAGGACAGGTATACTCGGCGCAGCTTCAAACTTCTGAAGGTCCTTACCGTGCTGGCCGAGGGAGAGACTCTTCAACGGCTAAAGTATTTTGATCAGACCGATCCCTTCTACTCAAAGAACGCAAGTGAACTGGAAGCTCTACAACTGGTTCAGATCGTTCAGTTGGCCGACGCAAATCCCACTTCAACTCAAGACAATGTTGGGCCGCTGGTGAGCCGCCCGGAATCACTGCTGGTAGCACCTCGCCAGGTCAGAGACTATGTCAGACCTTCGATCCATCCGAGGGAGTACAGCGAGATCGTAAAGCGGGGGGCAGACCTCCTCTTTGGCGTTGAATGGCGCGAAGGGAGGCTGAAAAACGCATATTTTAGGACGGCGGCCGCTGGTCAGCGAAATGAAAGAATCATTCTCAAGCACCTGTTGTCGGATGCAATTACTCGTGCGGACTCAAGTGCGCTTCAGAGGGCGGGGCAGTTGGCGGCTTGCGTGTGCGAAGGCTTGAACCGAAAAGATCGTTTCAGAGAGACCATAGTCATTGCGGAAGCAGTCCTGCCTTTATTGGAGGAATCGTCATCGATGCAAAGCAAGCTTGATGTCGCCAGCGTCCATGGTAAGGCCCTGAGGATGCTTGGTCGCCGGGAAGAGGCGATCGAAATACTACAGCGCACATTGGACGAAGGCGGTACCCATTTGTCAAAACGCGCGAAGTCAAGCCTCTTCCTAAATCTGGCACTAGCGCATCAGGCAAACGGCGATTCTGAGGAGGCGGTTGCGGCCGCCAAGCAAGTGCATCAGTTCGGACGACCAGGATCAGGCAGTTATCTGCAGGCAGAGGCGATCATCGCCGAGGAAACCCTGAGTGAGCAAGAGTTGATCACCGAGTGGACCAAGTTAGAAAGAGTCGCCAGAGCCGGTAATCACATGACTGTTGCAAACAATATCGCCCTTGATTTGGCCAAGAGTGTCGGCACCGATGAGGCTGCGCGGCTTCGGGAGCGAGTCATCAAGTCGCCAGAAGACGGCTACAACCACATTCGAGCAGTGGTCGCAAAGGCGAAATCACAACTTGCGATAGAGGCTGCCGGGACTGTCTCTTCTCACGAGAAGGCGTTGTTGGTCCAAGCGTATTCGTACCTGCACGGTCAGCGAATGCAGTCCTTAT
>Ga0209055_1000628_pt1 | contig 24633 bp, 12 predicted proteins | sample GraSoiAngelo_110_FD_185875 | JGI IMG/M metagenome (GOLD analysis project Ga0209055, IMG submission 185875) | Grasslands soil microbial communities from the Angelo Coastal Reserve, California, USA - 14_0903_12_30cm (SPAdes) (version 2) | ecosystem: Environmental > Terrestrial > Soil > Grasslands ... | reverse complement strand
CGCCAGAAGGTCGGGAACTCGCAGCGGCTTAGCGTACCTACGTTGTTGGTCCGCAACACCTGTCTGGCGGGTCTGGATTGCAATCTCAGTGAATACCTCGGCGCGGGACAGATCTACGACCCAAACTCAGGCAATCAGGTCAACGGCACGGGGCGCACCGCCTTTAACGGCAATATCATTCCAGTGGCAACGCGTCCCCTTTCGCCCCAGGCTGTGGCGCTATTGAAGCTATTGCCTGCCCCCAACACCACCACCGGCACAAGCCAGAACGGCACGATCGGGAATTTCGTGGCGAGCGGCACCGGTGGCTTCGATAATGACGTCTTCGACGTTCGCGTCGACCATTCCACTACGAGCAAGATGCACACATTTGGACGCTATAGCTTAGCGGATTTCCGGCTGACGGGACGCGGCGCCTTTGACACGGGCTCGATTTTCGTAGGCGGGCATGGCCTGGGCTTGGACGGCTTTGCCGGCGAGTCGAAGACACGCAACCACAGCCTCGCAAGCGGCTTCGATTACGCCGTCAGTTCATCGCTGTACACCGACTTCCGATTCGGTTATTTCAAATACCATGTAACCGTGAACCCCAACGGCCTTGGGAGTACGCCGGCGAAGGACGTCGGGATCCTGGGGTTGAACACATCGGATCCCTTGACTGGAGGCATGCCGGCATTCTTTATCGGCGATGGCGGGCAGGCCGGCGGGGACATAGCATTCGGTTACGGCCTCTCGGATCGTCTGGCCCGATGCAATTGCCCCCTCATCGAGAACGAGGACCAATTTCAGGTGGTGAACAACTGGAGCAAGATCGTCTCCAACCACAACTTCAAACTCGGCGCCGACATTCGTTATGCGAGAAACCTGCGCGTGCCCAGCGACGCGCATCGCGCTGGCGAGTTGTCATTCTATAAGGAACGCACCGAGCAGCGCGTCCAGAACCCGGATGGCACGTTCAGCGCCAACGGCGGAGTACCATTGGCTTCCTTCTTGCTCAGCGACGTCGGCCAGCTGCAGCGTTATGTGAGCACTACAAGCAACGCGGGCGAGCGACAGAAGCGGTGGTTCTTCTATGGCCAGGATACTTGGCGTGTTACGCCTAACCTGACGTTTAATTATGGCTTGCGCTGGGAGATTTATTTCCCGCAGACCGTAACGTCGACTGGCGCGGGCGGGTTCGTAGACGTGGCAACCGGGAACGTCCTGGTAGCCGGCGTCGGTGGCATCGACTCGTCGATGAACGTCGAGAACAGCCTCAAGAATTTCGCGCCGCGGCTGGGCGTTGCTTATCGGTGGCGGCAGAAGACCGTGATTCGCATGGGCTATGGCCGCAGCTTCGATATCGGCGTCTTTGGCTCGATCTTTGGACACAGCGTGACCCAGAACCTGCCCGTGCTGGCGAGACAACAGGTTCAAGGCGCGGATAAGTTTCTTTCAGCCTTTAGCCTGGCACCGCCTGGGGCTCCGGGCTTCGTTTTTCCCACGGTGCCAAGCTCGGGACAGTTCCCCTTGCCTGACGGAGTCAATCAATTTGTCCAGACGAAGAGGATGCGGCTCCCAACCGTGGATGCCTGGAATCTCACTGTGCAACGTGAGGTTACCCCTAGTTTGACTGCCGAAATCGGATATGTGGGCAACAAAGGTACCCACGTATTCGCCGGCAATGGTCCGGATTATAATTGCAATCAGCCCAGTGTGGTCGGGTTCGCGACGGGGGTATCCAACAGTGCGCGGAGGCCCTTCTTTCCCAAGTTCGGGTGGACTCAGGACCTCCGCTGCCACTTGGAAGATGCGTCCAACAATTACCACGCGCTGCAAACCAAGGTCGAAAAACGCTTTTCGCATGGCTACCAGTTCTTGGCCCACTACACCTGGGCGAAAGCGATCAATTTCGATGGCGACTACTACAACACCGACCCCAAGGTGAACCGCGGGCCGAATGACTTTAACCGAGCTCACGTCTTCGTCTTGGTCAATCTGTGGGAACTTCCTGTTGGCAAGGGAAAGCGATTCGCCGGCAACATTTCCCGAATGGCTGACTACCTCATTGGCGGTTGGCAAGTCAATGCCGTAACCAATTGGAGCAGCGGATTGCCATTCTCGCCGAGCTACAATGAGTGCGGAAACGACCGCGACACGGGACCGTGTCGCCCGGATATAGTTGGAAACGTCCAATCGGGAATCAGCAAGAACGGCTGGTTTACGATCACCTCTGGGCCGTTGGCTACGAACGGAACTACTTCCGGACCCTGGCGGCGGCCTCAAGTCGGCCAGTTCGGTACTGCCGGTCGCAACTCGCTTTATGGGCCGCGCTTCTTCAACACAGACATGTCGCTCTTCAAGAACTTCGTGATCACGGAGAGAGTCCGCGGTCAGTTCCGTTTTGAAGCCTTCAACTTCTTCAATCACGTTAACCTGGGGACCCCCAGCAACTGCGTTGACTGCAGCGACGGCGGCAAAATCACATCGACCGCCGCACCGTTGCGGCAACTCCAGTTTGGTTTGAAGTTCGGGTTCTGAGCTGAAGTCAAGAAGGTCCTGTAAGTTCAAGAGGGAGCCCCAAGCGGCTCCCTCTTTTCATTTTCATCGAAGGGCAGGTCTCGCATGGCTGCTAGAACCCTGGGACGACTCACCTGTATCTTTCTGCTCTGCTCAAGTCTGGACCTGAACGCCACGCCCCGGCAGCAGGACAAAGAGTTGAGCGAGGCCGCGTCGCTAGTTCAGGCCGGGAGACTCGATGAGGGTATCGCAGTGCTCAAGGCCCTGGAAGCCCGCGAGCCTACGCTGAAGGGCGTAGCCCATCAGTTGGGGCTCGCCTACTACAAGAAGAGTGACTTCGTACAGGCTGCGTCCTACCTGAAGCGAGCGCTGGGAGAAAATCCCGACGACAAAGAGGCTATTCAGCTCTTGGGTCTCTCGAATTACCTTATGGGCAAGCCGGCGGAAGCCATTCCCCTGTTGGAGAAAATCCAAGGTTGGTATCCGTCGGCGAATGTAGACGCGTCCTACGTCCTAGGAATGTCCTACATCCAAACCAAGGACTACTCTCAGGCCCAAAAGGCTTTCGCGACTATGTACAGCGTCCACGCGGATTCCGCAGCGAGCCACCTTTTCCTGGCGAGGATGCTTCTTCGGCAGGAATTCGATCCGGTGGCCGAGGAACATGCGCAAAAGGCGGTCGCGCTCGACCCGAAGCTTCCGCTGGCCCATTTCCTTTTGGGAGAGCTATACATATACAAATCGAAAGTCCCGGAGGCTATCGCGGAATTCGAGAAAGAGCTGCGAATCAACCCGGCGCACGCGGCCACCTACTACAAGCTGGCCGATGCCTATTCGCATTTAATGAAGTTTGAGGAGGCCCAGAGGCTGCTCCAACGGTCGATCTGGCTGGACTCGACGGCCAGTGGGCCCTACGTTCTCATGGGGAAAGTGCTCCTGAACAAGGGGGAATCAGAGCTTGCTGTCCGCATGCTACAGCGGGCGCTGCAGATGGACCCCAACAACTTTATGGGACACCACTTGCTGGGGCAAGCCTACCGAAAGCTCGGCAAAACCGAGGAAGCCGAACGCGAACTCAAACGCGCCCAGGAGCTTCAGGAGTTGGCGAAGCCCAAGCCCTAAGCACCTGTTCCGCCCGACTACTCGGCCGCCAAGCGGGCCGCCAGCTCCCGAGGCAAGCCATGCAGTAGTTCCAGGAACACACCGTTTGTCCATCCGAACCCGATGACGTTTTCTTTGTAGCCAGCTTCAACCTGTGTCTCCGACGAGCGCGTCACCACATTGTATTTTTCCCGAATGGTCTTATCGCGCCGGAAGTTTTGCAGGACCATGGAGAGAAAATTGAACGCGATGCGATTCGCCTCCGCCTCGTACCCGTAGCGGCGCAGCCCTTCTACCGCAAGGAGTTGAATCGGAGCCCACCCGTACGGATAATCCCACTGCACTTTGGTCTCCTGCTGGCTCATCGCGAGCCCGCCGGGCTGTTCGAAAAGCTTCAGATTGCGGACGATCGCCTGTGCTTGCTTCTGCGAAGCCAGGCCCGCCCACAGCGGATACAAAGTGGTCGCATACGTGTAAGTGGATCGCGTGCTGGTCTTGAAGTTGTAATCGAAAAAAAGACCTCGCGCTTCGTCCCAAAGATATTTCTGCATTCTTACGCCGCGTTCGAGCGCGCGTTGCCGCCACTGGCGCGATTCCGGCTCCTTGCCCAGCAGAGCGCTGATCCTGCTGAGATCTTCCTCGGACTTGTAGAGCAAGCTGTTCAGGCAAACCGCGGCGTAGTGGTGGGTGCCCGCACTGAACGGCTCGAACCGGAAGCTGATGTCAAAGCCGGACTCCCGCATGCTGCGATCGCCCTTGTAAAAGTCCCGCGTCAGGCCAACATTTTCCACGCGTTCGCAGTTCTTACCCGGTGAGGATTCCTCCCCTGGAGCACAAAGGTAGACAGAAAAGATGGGCCCCGAGAGACTCGAGGGAGGCTCCTTCTCGCCCGTTTGGGCGAGATACGCCTGCGCAGTCTCCGGATGAAGCAGGAAATATCGGACCACATAGCGATAATAGGAAAGCGCGGATTCGGAGAGTTCCGGAGCGGGCCCGTCGCCGAAGTCATAGTAGCGGGAAAGGCCGGTCTCGCCCGCGAGGTGGGGCTCGCGCGTCCACAGCTCGTAATCTCTGACAGCGTAGGGATAGGCTTTCGCCAGCCAGGCTAAATCCTCCTGGCCTTTTGATTTCCCGGCCTCGTACACAGCCAATATCATCGAGGTGAGAAAAGGAGGCTGCGAGCGAGTTAGAAAATACGTGCGATTGGCGTTCAGAACCGCGCCGTAGTGATCCATCTCGAAAAAAAAGTTCTCCACGATTCCTCGGGCCAGCTCGAGTTTCCCTTCTCGCAGCAGCCCCCGCATGATGAAGTAACTGTCCCAGCCATACATCTCGTTGAACATTCCACCAGGCACAACATAGGGGTGCTCCAGGTAGAGGAGTCCGTGTTGACGGATTTTGCCAACTTCGATTGCTCCCAGTTTTTCAATCACTACCGGCAAGTGCTCCACCCGAACTGGACAGTTTTTCTGCAATTCCTGTACAGCGGCCGGGATTGCAAAGCCGGCGGGGAGATACAGTACAGATTTCTCGGGTGCCTTGGGATCGGAAACAGTTTCACACTTATCTAGCGAACGCGTTAGAGCACCCCAGCCGGCGGAAATGTACTGCAGGATATCCCCCATCATCTGTTTCTCGGTTTTTGCGTCATCCTCCGCGGCCGAAGACACACTCGGGGGTGCCAGCCAAAGGCTGAGGATGACCAGGGAAACGACAAAGCAGCATTTCTTAGTCATTCGCTCGCGGAACTATATTATCGTTCCTGCCGCTTTTGCAACCCGTGCCCGATCCCGGTCACCCTAGCGGGGCTGCTCCCGAAGACGTCAACAAGGTCGAGGACGCAGCCAAGGCCCTCGGGCGCCAGTGAAGCGGGCTTAAACCGGCCAGCAACACTAGAGCCGATGGCACAGCGGCAAAGTCCCACAGTGACAATCATTTCCTGGCAGATTTGGCTTGACATCAACTTCGGCGCGTATAGAATTCGGCCATCGTTGGGGTGTGAGTTCCATAGTTGTTCTGGGTCTCATAGTCGTGGTGAACCCGCTGCGAACGCTTTAACCGACGCGCCTGCGTTCGGAGCAGCGGAGGTTGGCGAGCTCGAAGGATTTGGTTGCCTATCCATTTTGCGTTACCAGAAGCGTCCATGTTCAACCGGGCTCAGCCTTTCGAGAACTAAAAACTCTGGTCTAGGGGGCGTCCCATGAGGCGGTCGATGCGAGTTATCCTGGTCATCCTCCTGGCGGGGATGGTAGGCACACTGGTGTTGCCAGGCCTGGCGCAGAGCGACCGGGCGAGCATGGTCGGCGTCACCAAAGACGCGAGTGGCGCGGCAATTCCCAACGCCAAGATTAAGATCACCCATGTCGCCACGGGGCAAACGTTTGAAACGGAGAGCAACGCGGAGGGGCGGTACGTCACCCCCAACATCCTCAAGCCCGGGACGTACAAGGTGGAGGCCTCGAAAGAGGGCTTCAAGACCGCACTGGTCGACCAGATCGTCCTCAATATCGGCGACGTGAAAGAAGTCAACATCCCTCTGGAATTAGGCGCCATCACTCAGACGGTCACCGTGAGCGAGCAGACACAGCAGCTCGAAACGGAGACGAGCAGCCGAGGCGAAGTCATCACCGGCCGGCAAATCACTGAGCTGCCTCTGAAGGACCGCAACTTCACCTCACTGGCGTTGTTGGCCCCCGGCGTGAATCGAGCAATTGTTGGCCCTTTGTTCGATCAGACGGCATTAAACCAGGGCGACAAGAGGATTAGCGGGGGCGACATCTCGGGGCAGACCAACGAACAGGGCTCAACGGAAGCCTCTCGTTTCAGCCGATCGGGCGGCGCTTCGCTCTCCGTCAATGGCCTGCGCCCGACGACAAACAACTTCTCGCTCGACGGTGTGGACAACAACGAACCGCAATTCGGCACCATTGGCGTCTTTCCCAACCCCGACGCCATCGCCGAGTTCAAAGTGGATACGAGTGTTGCCAAGGCCGAGGTGGGGCGCGGCGGCGCCACCATCAATACCACCTACCAGTCCGGCACCAATGGCTTTCACGGTTCCACCTTTTACTACGGGCAGAACGACGCCTTGAATGCGAGCCACTGGGGAATCGGCGTGCTCCGCAACGATGAAATCAAGAACGGAGTGAGCCCGGCTCAGGCGGAAAAAGACGTGCCCAAGTCCCGCATTCGCGTGAATGAATTCGGCGGTACGTTTGGCGGGCCGATCATTAAGAACAAGACATTCTTCTTTGTGGACTTTCTCGGCCAGCGGAACGCGACCCCCAATGCTTTTTCGACCGGTGTGCCGACAGCCAAATCCAGAATAGGGGATTTTTCCGAGTTCAGTTCCCCGGTCACAGACCCGTTGACTTGCAAGGTTCCGGGAGATATCAGCTCTGGCGGATGTTCAAGCTTTCCGCAGAATAAGATCACAGGCCTCCAATCGCGCTCCGACTTCAGCTCGCAGGCATTCAAGCTGCTGGCCCTTTACCCGGCGCCCACTCTACCCACCGTGGCGGACCCAAATAACAGTAACCACGCGAATTTCTTCGGCGTACGCAACAACACAGAAACCATAAACGCTGGCGATGTCAAGATTGACCACCGCTTCAGCGACAAGAACAGCATTTTCGGCCGCTACTCCCAGAGCAACCAAGCCCGCAGTCGCGCGAATTTCTTCCCCAATGTACCCACGGCGGGATTTGGCGCCGGCGACGAAGTGGGCAACACCCGGCAAGTCGCCGTCAGCGATACCCACGTTTTCAAGCCCACTCTGCTGAACGAAGTGCGCTTCGGCTGGACCCGTGTGGAAATCGGCATCTTCAACTGCGGAGTCGGCGGCGCTTGCGGCGTTTCACCGACAACCTGTCAAGACCTCGGGATTCCTAATTGCAATAAAGGCACGCTGGGCACGAGCGGTGGGATCTTGACCGGCGGGTTCGGCACCGGTGAATTTGAGTTCACCGGAGACGGCGGATTGTTTCTGGTGAAATCCAACAACTACTACGTGAACGACAACGTGACCATCATCACCGGGAAGCATACTCGGAAAGCAGGCATTGAAGTGCGCCCCCGGCTCCTCGACACGATTGACGGCGGGCGGGCCGGCGGTTTGAAGGGAAACCTGCAATACGGCGCCGGGCAGCCGCAGTCCACCGGCAACGTGCAGGGGGATTACCTGTTGAGCCGGCCCGTGATCCATTACAGCGCGGGAAGCATTCTTGGTGGAGGCAATCCATTCCTTTTGCGCGGAGTCGAATGGGCGGCTTTTGTTCAGGACGACTGGAAGATAACACCCAGCTTGACGCTCAACCTCGGCCTGCGCTGGGACTTCTTCCCAACGATGTCGGAGAAGAGCGACCGCGAAGCCAATTATGATGTAGCAACCCGTTCGATCATCCGTCCGAACCAGCAAACGCTGGTGGACGACCCCAAGAGAAACTTCGCTCCGCGCGTCGGCTTTGCCTATAACTTTGGCCCCCGAAAACAGTATGTGCTGCGGGGTGGTTACGGCATCTTCTATAGCACGGATGGTGTGGATAGCCCGCCCCTGATCAACAATCCGCCCCTAACGCGGTCCGTGGACGCCAACAACGCAGGCTTCTTCGGTGGCCCCAATTTGAACGTCAACCTGACCACTGGGCCGCCGAACACAACGCCCGTAGATCCGCCAGTGATCTCAACTGATTCCAAGCTCTTCGTAGTGCCCCGGCAGGGGATCACTCCAATGATCCAGGAGTCTAATCTCTCCTTGCAGTGGCAGTTATCCCGCGATTGGATGATAGACGTCGGATATGCCGCTACACGCGCACGTCATTTGCTGTCTACACGAAACCTGGGCAACGGAGGCAACGGGCTTGGAATCGCTCGTACACCCACGGGCGCGGCGACGCTGACAAATCCAACGCCCAACTCGCCGATCGGCACGGTGATCGCCTACGAGGATCGTTCCTCCTCCAACTATGATGGGCTCCAACTGCGAACAGATAAGCGCTTCTCTTACGGTTTCCAACTCACCGCCAGCTACACCTTCAGCCACAACATCGACGATTCCACGGGAGTCTTCACCGGCTACGGTGAATCGCGCGGTTCGAATGGCGGGCCGGTGAACCCGTTCGATTTTCACCTCGAGAGATCCAACTCATCGTTGGACCGTCGGCAGGTCTTTATCACCAACGGCATCTGGGACCTCCCCATCGGCAAAGGCAGATGGATTGGAGGTGGGGTCAGCGAGGGCGCGAACAAGTTCATCGGTGGCTGGCAAACCAACTTTATTCTCTCTGCCGGGTCTGGCCAGCCTTTTGGAGTCGTGGCTGACTCCAATGTTGGTCGAGGTCGCGTCAACGTACTTCCAGGGTGCGATCCGCTTAAGGGTGTTCCCGCAGGCGAGTTCTTCAACGTAGCTTGCTTCTCGGTTCCAACGGCAGTCACGGCGCCATGTCCGGGTGGTGGCACGACTACGGTGGGTGCCGTGGCGCCGGCCGGATTTGTGCGGAACTTGAGCGGCAAGGTGGACTGCCTCGGAAACGTCGGCGATCCGATCATTTTCGGCAACTCGGGGCGCAACCAATTTACGGGACCGAATTACTTCCGCACCGACTTTTCTATCTTCAAGAACACGAATTTCGGAGAACGATACAAGGTGCGGTTTGGCCTGGAGTTCTTCAACCTCTTCAACTCAGTCGATCTTTTGGTACCGGTCAACAAACTCGGCGACGGCAACTTCGATCGCTTCAGAACCGCGCTACCCCCGCGGCAGATTCAGTATCAGTTGAAGATCTTCTTCTGACCCGGGCCGCGGACCTGGATCTTTTGGCTGGAGCGGGTTCCCACCTGCTCCAGCCTTTCTTTTTTCAGTGTTCGGCCTTCCGCGAGCCTCCGGAGGTCTTGGTATAGAATACGCCGATGTTCGAGGGAGCCCTGGAGAGGTTGTGTCGCTTCGCGATCGTAGTGTTTGTTTTCGCCGCCGCTCTTGCATCCGGCCAGGAAAGCGAGCTAAGCCACGTCGAACGATTCACTGATCCCAAGGTTAAGCTCGAACGCGCCGAGCGCGATGCCACTGCGCGCTTGGACTCGAATCCCCGAGACGCCCGTGCGTTCCTGGACAGAGGAGTCGCACGCTTGAGCCTGGGTGAGTTGAAACAAGCTGTCACGGATCTCCGGGAAGCCGCCGAGCTGGATCCGAAATCGGCCGAGGCTCGCGCGCAACTCGCTTATGGACTGTGGCTGCTCGGCGCCTTGCCGGAGGCTCTCGTTGCTGCCCGCGCCGCACTGGCTCTGAACCCCGACAATGCCTCGGCCCACTACTACGCGGGACGGATTCTTCTCGATACCGTAGGCGACCCGGAACAGGCGCTCAAGCATTTACAACGAGCTGTGGAGCTCAATCCCGACCAGATCGACCTGCGGTTTGACCTGCTGAACGCGTATCGCCGCCGCGGCGACCTGATGCGCGCAGGCCTGGAACTGCGCCTCTTGCGTACTGCCCTTCCCCCCAGCGATCCGCGGGTGCCTTACGCTGAGGGATTGCTGGCCGCCGATCTCGGCCAATTGGCCACCGCCACGGACCGCTTTCGCCGGGCGTTGCAGGCGAACCCCCGGTTTGTTCCCGCGCGGTACGATTTGGCTCGCGCCCTGGTGCAGACCGAGCGCTGGCAGGAAGCGCTGCAGGTTGCGGAGCCCCTGGCGAATGAGTATCCGCAATCCTACACGGCGGCCTATCTTCACGCCCTGGCCCTGCAAAACTCGCAGCGCGGAGCCGAAGCCGAGAAGGAAGCTCGCCGCGCCACCGTTCTCGAGCCGAAATCAGCCGATGCCTACACGCTGCTCGGAATCACACTGGCCTCGCGCGGAGCGCACACTGACGCTGTGGCGGCGCTGGAGATTGCCATCGGGCTCGACCCGAAGAGTTTCGATGCGCAGTTCTATCTAGGCCGGGCGCGCTATGCCCTGCGCGACCTCGCTCGAGCCCGCGACGCCTTCCGCACCGCCACCTCCATCAAGCCGGAGGACATCGAAGCGCGTTTCTTCCTGGCCACGGCGCTCGAAGGCCTTGGAGAAAGCGATGCGGCGCAGGCGCAGTATCGCGAACTGATTGAGCGACACCCCCAAGACCCTCAGGGCTACATCGGCTTGGGAAACTTGCAGGCCAAACACGGGGGAAACGACGCAGCCATGGCCTCATTGCGGCGCGCACACGAGCTTGATCCGAAAAACTTTGAAGCCACTCTCAATCTGGGCTGGGTGCTGGCCCGCGCCGGACAGCTCGAGCCGGCTATCGCGCTGCTGCGCGAGTCGGCCGAGATGGCGCCAGAGAGCGCGGAAGCTCACTACCAGTTGGGACTGGCGCTGCGGCGCGGCGGCCACGAGCAGGAAGCGAAGAAGGAGTTCGCCATCGTGGAGCGCCTGAATCAACAATACCGTGGCGGGAGCGGCAGCATGCAGCCGCCACTGCCACCCCCGGGGAGGAACTAGCCGCCGATGGCCAACCTTTCGCCACAGAAGAGGCTTATCCTGCGGCTTCTCCTGGTGCTCTTGTTGCTTTCGCAACCCGCGGGCGTAGTGCCGCAGGCCCCCCAGCAGAAGCCGCAGCAGCCTCCGCCGGGAGGAGTTTCCACCGGGGGCATCTACGCACCGGTGCGCGACGCGCTCTCGCGGCCTATCACCGCCGGCGGATTTGTGGATGGCGCGCCGGTGGTATTTGAAGACGTGACACAGCGCTCCGGGTTGGGCGCATTCCGCAATCGCACCGGAACGCCGGAGAAGAACTACATCCTCGAGCTTGCCACGGGCGGAGTGGCGCTGTTTGACTATGATGGCGATGGTTGGCTGGACGTCTATCTGGTGAATGGTTCGACCTACGCCGCACTGAAGGGCCTAGAGCCGGCGCCGCGCGCCGCGCTCTTCCACAACAACCACGACGGCACCTTCACCGACGTAACCGCGAAAGCCGGTGTGTCGAACGATCGCTGGGGCTTCGGCGTCGCCGTGGGCGATTACAACAACGACGGCTGGCCTGACCTCTACGTAACCAACTTCGGCAAGAACCGTCTCTACCGCAACAACGGCGACGGCACTTTTACCGACGTCGCCGAGCAGGCGGGCGTCGCGGTGAGCGGCAAGACGCCGATCTGGACGACCGCCGCTGCGTTTGGAGACTATGATCGCGACGGCTATCTCGATCTGTTTGTCGCCGGCTACCTGAAGTTTGACCCCGATCATCCCCCCGTCCCTGGCAGTCCCGATGTCGGTCGCAACTTCTGCGAGTATCGCGGACAGACCACGCCGTGCGGGCCTCGCGGCTTGCCGGGCGAGCGCGATTTTCTCTTCCACAATAACGGCGACGGGACCTTCACTGAAGTCGCGGAGAAAGCCGGCGTCTCGGACCCCAACGGCTACTACGGCTTTGCGGCTGCGTGGGTGGACGTGGACGACGACGGCTGGCTGGACCTGCTCGTGGCCAACGACTCGACGCCGAACTATCTCTACCGCAATCGCGGCGACGGCACGTTCGAGGACGTCAGCCTGGCCTCGGGTTTCGCGCTGAACGAAAACGGGCGCGAGCAGGCTTCGATGGGCATCGCCGTGGGCGATTACGACAACGACGGCCGGGTGGACCTCTACATAACGAATTTTTCGGATGACTACAACACCCTCTACCACAACGAGGGCGGCGGCAATTTCCTGGATATTACCTTTCAACTCGGTTTGGGCGAGCCCACCATTCCGTTCTTAGGTTGGGGAACCGGGTTCATTGACTACGACAACGACGGCAGAAAAGACATCTTCGTGGCCAATGGGCACGTCTATCGCTCAGTGGATAAAACCGACTGGGGCACCACCTGGGCGCAGCGGCCCCAGCTCTTCCGCAACCTGAACGGCGCGCGCTTCCAGGAGGTTCCGCCCGCCACGGGCAGCGGCTTGGCGGTGCTGGCGTCAGCCCGTGGCGCCGCCTTCGGCGATATTTTCAACGACGGCCACATCGACGTAGTGATGAACAATCTCGACGGGCCACCCACCCTGCTGCGCAACGTTGTTCGCAACGGCAACCACTGGCTGCTGCTGAAGCTGATCGGCGGCCCGAAGAGCCCCAGAGACGCTACCGGAGCCGTGGTATTTCTCACCGCCGGAGGCCTGCGCCAGCGCGGCGACTTGCTGGGTGGCGGCAGCTACAGCTCGCATTCCGATCAGCGGCTGCACTTCGGGTTAGGCACAGCAACCCAGGTGGAGAAGCTTGAAATCCGCTGGCCCAGCGGCCTCCGGGAGAGCGTAAACGTGCCTGGCGTGGACCGCATTCTCACGATTGTGGAAGGCAAGGGAGTTGTAGACGACAAGAAGAAAGACGACAAGAAGGCCGAGAAGAAGAAGGAAGAGAAAAAGCGATGAGCGGCGTGTGTCGCTTACTGAGTCCGCGCAGGTCAAAAGAGGGAGCCACCCGGCCGGTTCGTATCCTGCTGGTGGCGCTCCTGAGCTTCGACCCCCTTGCCGCAACGCAGCAGCCCGCCGCAACGCGCCCCTCGCAGGCCGCGGTCGAGTCTTCCGCAAAGCAGGCGCTCCGGCGCGCTGCGGCTCTGATCGAGCAAGGAAAATTCCGGGAAGCTGAAGAGCCGGCGCGCCACGCCGTCGAGCTGGCGCCCGCTTCGGCGCAGGGCCACAACCTGCTGGGCCTGGTACACGACGAGTTGGGCCGGGCCGCGGAAGCGGAGAAGGAGTACCGCGAGGCCCTGCGCTTGGATCCGAAACACGTCAGCGCCCGGCACAACCTGGGGAGTTTGCTTCTCCAGCAGGGAAAGCTCGAGCAGGCGCGCGTGGAGTTGGAGAAGGTTCTGCGCCAGGACCCTAAACACGCGCAGGCACACTTCAACCTAGGCAGGCTCCTGGCGGCCGAGCGGAAGTTTGCCGAGGCCGCCCAGCATTTCCAGGCGGCGCGCAAGCTGCGCGGCGATGACCGGGTCGTGCTGCTGGCGCTCATCGAGGCGGCGCTCAAGGCCGAGCGGCCCGAACTCCATGAAGCGGCGTTGCGCGCGGCAGGCGACCTTGAGCAGGTGGGTTCGACCGACCAGCGCGCCCTGTTCACCGTGGCCGTGCTCTTGGCTGAGAGTGCGGAATACGAGCGCGCTGCTCGGGTGTTCGAGCGCGTCAACCAGCTTGTGCCCCATTCTTACGAGGTGCTCTACAACCTCGGCCTCTCGTACTACAACCTAAAGAAGCTCTCCGAAGCCGCCGAGGCGCTGGCCGAAGCCGCCGATCTGAATCCGCAGCCCCCGGAGACGCACTTCCGCCTCGGACTGATCGCTTCCGAACACAGCGACCAGGAGAACGCCGTGCTGGAGTTCAAGCACGCCACTGAGCGCGCCCCCGACCGCGCTGAGTATCATTACATGCTGGGTCGCGAGTACTTTCGCGCGGGCTACTGGGATGGCGCGGCAAGCAGCTATCAGCGCGCCTCCGAGCTCGACCCGAACCAGGCGCTTTACTTCTTGAGTCTGGGCAACGCGCTATTTCGCAGCAACAACTACGCGCGGTCCACACGAGCCTTCGAACGAGCCGCGCAGCTCGATCCGAAAATATCAGACATCGAGTATCTGATCGGCTACGGGTACCGCGCCCAGGGGCAGTTCGAGGAGGCCCGCGGCCATTTCGAGCGCCAATTGGCGACCAACCCGAAGCACATCGAGTCGCTCGCCCATCTCGGCTACCTGGCGCTCGAGCAGGGCCGCTACGCGGACGCGCAAAAATACCTCGAGCAAGCCCTGGCGCTGGCGCCTGATCATATCGCCGCCAACTACGACGTGGGCCGCCTTTGGGTGAAGCAGCGCCAATCCGACCGCGCCATCCAGGCGCTGCGCCGCATGGTCCAGCTCAGTCCCGACCACACGCAGGCACACTACCAGCTTTTTCTGCTCTACTCCCGCACGAAGCAGAACGAACTGGCCCAGGCCGAGCTCGCCCAGTTCAAGCAGCTCGAAGAACTCGACAAGCAAGTGCGCCGGGAAGAGGCGCGGATCGACAAAGCGCGCCGCCTGCGCTTGACCGGTGTTTCCGAGCCGGACATCGCGCAGCCACCGGCCATGGGTCGGCCCCCAGCGCCGCCCCCTCCGGGCGGAGGTGGGCGATGAGAATCGTGCACACGATGCGACGCCGCGCGGACAGCATGCTGCGATTTGTGCTGTTTCTCTGCTGGTGCCTGTCGGGCGCTTGGCCGGCGCTGGCCGCGGGGGAGCCGCGTGCTCAGAAGCTCGAACCGCCGAATTGGTGGGTGGGCTTGAAGCCCGATCCGATGCTGCTGCTCACGGGAGAGAATCTTACCGGGGCCCGAGTCACAGTGACCTACCCCGGGGTGGAAGTGAGCAAAACAGAAGCGGCCCCAAGCGGCCGGTACGTTTTTATCTGGCTTCAAATGGCGCCGCAGACGCAGTCCGGCCAGGTCACCCTCACCCTACGCACTGCTGACGGCAGCACAGCAGTGGAATTCCCTTTGCTGCCGCGGCGCCCGCAGCAAGGCAACTTCCAGGGGTTGAGCGCAGGCGACGTCATTTATCTCATCATGCCCGACCGGTTTGCCGACGGCGACCCCAGCAACGACGCTCCCGCGCAATCTCCCGGCACGTACGATCGCAGCAAACCGCGCGCGTACCACGGGGGGGACCTGCGCGGGATTCGCGACCACCTGCCGTATCTGCGCGAACTCGGCGTGACCACGCTCTGGCTGAACCCCATCTATGACAACGACAACGCTTCGCCGCAGGACTATCATGGCTACGGCCCGGTGGACTACTACGCTGTAGACGAACACCTCGGCAGCCTCAAGAAATTTCAGGAACTGGTCGCTGCCGCTCATGCCCACGGCATCAAGATTTTCCTCGACCAAGTGTTGAACCATACGGGCCCACGGCACCCGTGGGCGAAAGCGATGCCGCAGGAGCACTGGTTTCACGGCACCCCGGAGCAGCACCTGACGGCACGGGCGCCCATAGATCACCTCACCGACATGCACGCGGTTCCCCTGCTCTGGCGCGATTTGGTGGAAGGCTGGTTCGCGGGACTGCTTCCTGACCTGAATCAGGAAAATCCCCGCGTGGCGCAGTACCTGCTGCAGAACTCCCTCTGGTGGGCCGAGCAGACCGGGCTCGACGGCTACCGGCTGGATACCTATCCCTACATCGCGCGGCCCTTCTGGTCGGATTGGCACCGCGCGCTGTTTGCGACTTACCCGCAATTTGCCACCATCGGCGAAGTATTCCACGCGGATCCCACCGTCACTGCTTTCTTTGCCGGCGGCCGCGCGCAGTTCGACGGAATTGATTCCGGGGTCACCACTGTATTCGATTTTCCTTTCTTCTTCGCGCTGCGCAACGTGGTCCTCCGCGGGGCGCCAGCTAGACAATTGCCCGAGGTGCTCCAGCGCGATTGGCTCTACGCAAGGCCGGAGAAGCTGGTTACTTTCCTCGGCAACCACGATGTGAAGCGCTTCATCAGCGAGCCTGGAGCAACGAAAGAGAAGCTGAAACTGGCGTTTTCGTTGCTCCTGACCGTGCGCGGCATTCCACAGCTCTACGCGGGCGACGAATTGGGGATGCAAGGCGGAGACGATCCCGACAACCGGCGCGATTTCCCCGGGGGGTTTCCTGGTGACCCGCGCAACGCCTTCACCGCCCAGGGTCGCACCCCGGACGAGCAGGAGATTTTCTCTCACGTCCAGGCGCTGCTGCGGCTGCGCCGCGAGCATCCAGCCCTGCGCGGCGGGCGCCACTGGCACCTTGCCTGGGATCAGAGTTTCTATGCCTTCGTCCGCGAGGGGGCTGGGGAGCGGCTCTTAGTCGTCTTGAACAATGCGGACCAGCCTGCGAAGCTGCGACTGAACCTCAACGATACGCCAATCGCCTCGGCTCAAGCCCTCGAACCACTTTTTTCCGCCCAGCCCGCGGCTATCCGCGCCGCGTATGCCGAGGTGGTGGTGGCGGGGCGGAATCTGGCCATCTACACGGTGAAATGAGTCGCGCGCGAGCAAGTTGGTGGGTCTGCGGTGTCTCGGTCCTCGGCTTGCTCATCTCTGCCGCCTCGAGCCAACAGCCCGCGCCCGCTGAGGTTCCTCCTGTTCAGTTTGTGGACGTGACGCGACAGGTGGGAATCACCTGGCGCCATGTGAACGGCGCTACGGAGGACAAATACCTGATCGAAACGATGGGAGGCGGAGGAGCGTTTTTGGATTATAACCGCGACGGCAGATTAGACATCTTCCTGATCAACAGCGGCTGTCACAAATTTTCTGTCAAGTGCACTCCAGGTAAGAACGCGCTCTACCGGCAGAATGCGGATGGCACCTTCACCGATGTCGCCCAGCAGGCCGGCGTTGCCAGCAGCGGCATCTATGGAATGGGCGTGGCGGTGGGCGATTACGATAACGACGGCTATCCGGATATCTACGTCACCGGCTTTCCCCATAACACGCTTTACCACAACAACGGCGACGGCACCTTCGCCGATGTAACCGACAAGGCCGGGGTCGCGGCTTCCGGATGGAGCACCAGCGCCGCCTTTTTCGATTACAACCGCGACGGATATCTGGACCTGTTCGTCGGGCGCTACCTTGACTGGGATTACAGCAAGGAAGTTTTTTGCGGCGAGCGCCGGCCGGGCTATCGCTCGTATTGCCATCCGGATCAGTTTCGCCCGATTTCGAGCCGGCTCTTCCGCAACAACGGCGACGGCACCTTCACCGATGTCAGCGAAGCCTCCGGGATCGCCAAGCATGAAGGCAAGGCGCTGGGTGTCGTGGCGTTCGATTTCAACCGCGACGGCTGGATGGACCTTTACGTCGCAAACGACGCCGTGCGCAATTTTCTTTTCCGCAACAATGGCGACGGCACCTTCACAGAGATGGCTCTGCTCGCCGAGGTGGCCTACGGCCTCCAGGGGAAACCGCAATCCGGCATGGGTACGGATGCCGCCGACTACGATGGCGATGGCTGGCCGGACCTGTTCGTCACCAACATCGACTACGAGCCCAACAATCTGTACCGCAACAGCGGCGACGAGACATTCACCGACGTCACTATTAGCGCCAACCTGGGCTCGGTGGCCCTGTTGTTCAGCGCGTTCGGGACGCGCTTCATTGACTACGACAACGACGGCGCCCTCGATCTGGTCGTGCTGAATGGCCACGTGCTCGACAACATCCACCTGTTCCGCGAAGGCGTGACCTTTGCCGAGCGGCCTTTTCTGCTGCGGAACTCCGGCGGCCGCTTCCAGGAAGTGGGCGCCAGGCACGGCCCAGCATTCGAGAAGGCTTACGTGGGCCGGGCCTTGGCCACCGGCGATTTCGATAACGATGGAGACATCGACCTGCTCTGGGTGACCAATGGCGGCCCGCCCGTCCTGTTACGCAACGACGGCGGCAACCGCAATGCCTGGATCGGCTTCGAGCTGGTCGGGACAGCGAGCACTCGCGACGCCATTGGCGCCCTGGTCACCGTAACCGCGGGCGGCCGACGTCGTGTGCGCGAGTTGGTCGGCGGATCCAGTTATTGCGCGGCGCACGATCTGCGCCTGCTCTTCGGGTTGGGCACTGTAGAAAAGGTGGAGAAGGTCGAAATTCGCTGGCCCAGCGGTGTCACCAGCCAGCTCGAGAATCTGGCTGCCCGGCGCTACTACCGCGTCCAGGAGCCGGAAAAGGAGAAGCCCGCGGCCCGAGATATCAAGAAAGCAGCGAAAAAACCCAACTGAATCGGTTTGGCCGGGGCTTCGGCAGGGCCGGGCCCGATGTACTCCGGCCATTGAGATTGGATTTTGGGTGTTATAGACTCCGCATTTCGTCTCGCTGACAAACAAGCAGCGGCTCAGGGCGAAGCGCCGGACGTGAGGCAAAGCGCATCGCTTGCTAGTGCGGGCTCGCTGGCTGTTCATCTCAGTTTTCCAGTTCTGTCATTCACGGCGTCCCGTTGCTGAGACGCTGTGGCACGCTACAGGAGGAAGGAATGTTCCTCGCTTCCGGAGTGACAGTCACCCACCGGACTCTGGCGACGGTGGACGTGGTAATCATCGCGGTTTATTTCCTGGTCGTGTTCGCGATTGGCTTCTACTTCTCGCGCAAGGAGCGGACCTCGGAGGATTACTTCCTGGCCAGCCGCAATGTTGGCTGGTTCGCGATCGGCGCTTCGCTCTTCGTCTCCAACATTTCGACGGAGCACTTTATCGGGCTGGCAGGCTCGGGCGCAACTTCGGGCCTTGCCGTGGGCCATTTTGAGTGGCTCGCCTGCATCATCGTGCTGATCCTCGGCTGGGTCTTCGTGCCCTTCTATCTGCGCTCAAACGTCTTCACCATGCCCGAGTTCCTCGAGCGGCGGTTCAACCGCCACTGCGCCACGTATTTGGCGAGTGTTTCGATCCTGGCGTACATCTTTACGAAAATTTCCGTTCACCTGTACGCCGCTGCTGTGGTCCTTGAACGTGTGGTGGGCTGGAGCCCGCTGACGGCGGCGGTCATCCTGGTCGTGGCCACTGGGATTTACACCATTGCCGGGGGTCTGGCGGCGGTGATTTACACCGATCTGGTGCAGACGTTGATCCTCATCGCGGGCGCGGTGGTGCTCACCTTGATCGGATTGGACAAGGTTGGAGGCTTTGCGGCCTTGCGCGCTGCCGTGCCGCACAGCTATTTCCACATGATTAAGCCGATGAGTAACGCGGAGTTCCCCTGGACCGGCATCTTCCTGGGCGCGCCAATTCTGGGCATCTGGTACTGGTGCACCGACCAAGTCATCGTGCAGCGCGTGCTTTCCGCCAAGGATGAGGGCCACGCCAAAGCAGGCACGATTTTTGCCGGCTTCCTGAAGATTCTCCCCGTCTTCATCCTGGTGCTGCCGGGCCTGATCGCCTACGCTTTGTATCAACCGCTGTTCCGGACGGTGAACGGCGTGGTGACAAACGGCGACATCGCCTACCCCACGCTGATCGTGAACTTGCTGCCCACCGGCCTGGTCGGTCTGATGATTGCTGCGCTGCTTGCGGCGCTGATGGGCGCGATGAGCTCGGTGTTCAACTCCGCCTCCACGCTGGTCACGCTCGATTTCTACAAGAAGCTGCGCCCAGCGGCCACCGAACGCCAACTGGTTACCTTCGGCCGAATCGCCACTGCGATTATGGTCATCCTGGGCATTTTGTGGGTGCCGTTCATCCGGCTGCTCAGCGCGCAGCTCTACATCTATTTGCAAAGCGTACAGGCCTACATCAGCCCGCCCATCGCTGTCTGCTTCATCTTCGGCATCCTGTGGCCGCGGGTTAACGGGGCCGGCGCCATCAGCTCGCTGCTCACCGGCTTTGTGATGGGGGCCGTGCGCTTCACCTATGAGGTCCTGGACAAAAGCCGCCATTTCGCCTCGCCCGCGATTCGCTGGTTGGTGGACATGAACTTCCTCCACTACGCCATCTTGATGTTCGTGATTTGCGCTGGCGTCTTGATTCTCGTCAGCCTGATGACTCCTGCGCCCTCACGCGAGAAGCTCGCCGGCCTCACCTTCGCCACCGTCGGTGAAAAAATCGACACCAGGGGTTTGCCAGCGCATCAGCTCGCCCGGGAAACAGCGCTCGAGCGTCGCCTGAACGTGCTGTTCACCGGCATGCTGCTCGCCGCGGTGATTGGCCTGTGGATCTATTTCCGCTAGGCCGGTTCTCGGTACGTCTATGACCATCATCCGCAGCCTGAAGCCTAACGTCACCGAGGCGGAGGCCATCGGCCAATTCAGCAGCCGCGGCATTGCCGCACTGCTGCAGCGCGCCCGGCCTGGAGTATTGCGCTGCGTCGCGGATGTCTACTTGCCTTTTCGTCTTTATCAGGTGCAGATCTCAAATGGAGGCAACCCCCAGACGCGCTGGTTCGCTCTAGAGGCGGTCCGCGGCCAGCTTGATCTCTACGAGTTTGAGCGCGTGCCCGGTCGAGCTGAGCTGGTCGAGGTTGAGACGCGTAATTCGCCCGCGCCGCTCCTCCCGGAAGCGCAGGCACAGGAGTTGCTGGCAGAAAAGTTGCGGCGAATGATCTTCCAGAAGGGCTTCTTCCGCATTCGCGATCTTCGCATTTGCGCCGAGCCGGTGCCGCTCGATCTCCATGTTCCCTATTGGATCGGGTTCTATGATGCGGGGAAATCAGTCCGCCTCCGCGTCCTTGACGCCGTGCGGCGCCGGTTTGAAGGCGCGAAGGCCCGCGCTTTTTTTGAAACTTGGCTGGCGGGATGCTGAAAACGTTTCGCGCTGTCATTCCGAGGAGCTCGCCGCGGCCGGCGGCGAGAAATCTCTCAAACGGATTCCTCACCATAATCAGGTCTCAGTAGATCAGCCGGATTTGCCGGCCGGAGGCGGAATCCGGCAGGGTGAGCGTGACGCTGTGCTGGTTGGCGCTGTAGCTCCAGCCGGTCAGAATGTTGGTGCCTTCACGAACCTCCTTGGGTGCTTTTTCCACGCCGAAGACTTCCATGCGCACTTCTTTCCACCATGGCTTGTAACTGCCCTGGTGCCCTGAAATGGTGACGGCGAGCGATTCGGGCGCCGGCTGGCACGAGTACTCCACGCGCAAAATCTCGCCGTGCGTGTAGGCAAACGTCTTGCCGTCGTCCAGATAGAGCGAGCCGCGGCAGTCGTCTCCCGGATAGACGCGCAGCTCCAGGGGCCCGTTTGGCCTTTCGTCGGTGTATTGAACAACCGGCTGCTGCGGCAGAATAGCACCCGCACGGACGTAGAGCGGCACACTGTCGAGCGGCGGATGCACCTGCAGCGGCTTACCCGAGGGAAACTTCGTTCCCGTCCAGTAGTCATACCAATGGCCCGGGGGCAGTTTGACCTCGTAGGCGTCCAGCATTTCCACCACTTGGGGCGCCACCAGGAGATCGCGTCCGAAAAGGAACTCGCGCTCCTCGCTGTAGAATTCCTTCGCCTCGGGGTATTCCACAAAGATGGGGCGCATCAGGGGGATGCCCGTGCGCGTGGTCTCTTCCATGCTCCCGTAGATGTAGGGCATGAATTGATAGCGCAGCTCGATGTAGCGCCGGCGGATGGCTTCGTGCTCGGGCCCGTGCACCCAGGGCTCCTGATCGGCGGTGCCTTTCGCCGTATGGTTGCGGTAAATGGGGTTGAACGCGCCCAGTTCAATCCACCGCGTCAGCAGGTCGGCGGGCGGACTGCGGTCGTACCCACCGATATCGTCTCCTACGAAAGCGTAACCGGAAATGCCCAGGCTGAGCAGATTCGGCACACTCAAGCGAAGGTGATTCCAGGAGCTGGTGTTGTCACCTGTCCAAGATGCGGCGTAGCGTTGCGTCCCGGCGTAGGCGGCCCGAGTCAGCACAAAAGGCCGCTCATTCGGCCGGAGTCGCAGCAGTCCTTCGTAAGTGGCACGCGCGTTCTGCATGCCGTAGACGTTATGAATGGCGCGGTGATCCAGGGTGATCCCTCCGTCGAGGCGGTGCCGCGTATCGAGCGGCATAGTCTTGTCCGCGCGCTCGAAGATCGCCGGCTCGTTCATGTCGTTCCAGAACCCGCCAATTCCCATGCCGGCGAAGTCCTTGTAAAGAGTGCCCCACCATTCGCGCGATTGCTTTCTGGTGAACTCCGGGAAGACACTCTCGCCGGGCCAGACGACTCCCACGTAGAGTGATCCATCCGGGTTCTTCACAAAGTGGTCGCCAGCCATCCCCGAATCGTAGGGCGCGTAGCCGGGCTCCTTCTTGATGTGCAAGTCGGTGATGGCAACCACCTTAAAGTCCTGCGCGCCCAGATCGCGAATCATGCCTTCAAAGTTGGGAAACCGTTTGCGGTCGATGGTGAAAGGGCGGTTGCCATCCTGGTAGTCGATGTCGAGGTAGATGACGTCGGCGGGGATTCGCTTTTCGCGGAATGTCCGCGCCACCTCACGTACGCGCGACTCTGGGTAGTAACTGTACCGGCACTGCTGGTAGCCGAGCGCCCAGAGTGGCGGCAGCGGCGCGCGCCCTGTGAGCGCGGTGAATTCCTCGAGCACTTGTTTAGGACGAGGGCCGTAGAAAAAGTAGTAGTTCAGCTCCCCGCCCTCGGCGCCAAATGAGTAGAAGGCTTCGGACTCCTTTCCGAAATCAAAGCTGCTGAGGTAGGTGTTGTCGAAGAAAACGCCGTGAGCGACGCCGCCCCGCAACGCCAGGAAAAAAGGGATCGATTTATAGAGTGGATCGGTGGCCTCCTGCCAACCGAACGCATCGGTGTTCCACATGGTGAAAGCCTGGTTGCGACGGTTCATTGGGCCCGCCTTGTCTCCCAGGCCGTAGTAATACTCATCCGCAGGCATGGACTTCCAAACGCGCACCTGGCGGCCTTCCCAGGCCATCGGCAGGTTCGGATAGTCTTGTTGGAGCACGTTTCCTGAAGGGTCTGCAAACGCGATGAGCAACGGCGACTTCTGGATGCGAACTTTACCGCGGGAAGTGGTCAACTCGACGGTGTTCACCGAGTCCTTCACGGTCACGCGCGGGGCCGGCGCATTCGACGGCACAACTGCCCAGGAACGATCGGGAGGGAATTTGCCCTCCGGCGCAAGGTGGACCCGAATGACCGCTTCGCTGACTGCTGTCACACGAACGCTGGCTTGGCCTGCCGCCAGTTCCACGCCATCTGGCAAAACCTTGACTCCCGTCACCGCGCCCAGGTGCTGCCAGCCGGCTGCGGAAGCCGGTAGTTGAACAAGCAGTGCTGCCAGAACTACACCCGGAAAACAACGGTTTAAACTCATCATGCTGTCTTGGTGAGTGGGCATCAGACTCAACTGAAGAAGAGCGGCGTGCCGAGCTTCGCAGCGTAGTTGGGGCGGTAGCGCTCGGTATTGTAGAGGCGGGCGACGTCCACCCTGCGAGCTCCGCGGGATGCGTCGGGAAGCGGCATCTCGGCATAGCAGCCGTTGCGCACGCCCACCATCCGGCCGGTCACGCCGTCGCGAACCAGGTCGAGCGCGGTATTGGCAAACGTGATGGCCACCATCTGGTCGACCGCATCCGGGTCACCGCTGCGGAGGTCGTAGGTCAGGTCGCTGGACATGGTCTCCACACCCGTCCTCCGGCGGATCTCTTCCGCCAGGGCGTGGCCGATGTCCACTTTCTTGCGATGGCCGTAGGCATCGGCCTCGCCATACTCGTCGACCTGCCCTTCCTTCCAGATGGCTCCCTCGGAGACCACCACCAGCGCATAATTGCTCAGATTGTTGCGCTTGTCTTCGAGCAGAAGCTTGACCAGGCGGTCCATCTCAAACGGGTACTCGGGAATCAGGCAGCGCGTGGAGGTGACGTAGGCCGTGTAAAGGGCGGTAAAGCCCGCGTCCCGGCCGAACATGCGGAAGATGCCGATGCGTTCGTGCGAGCCGAGGGTAGTGCGCTGCCGGGTGATGAGTTCCTTGGCGCGCGTGATCGCCGTAGAGAAACCGATGCAATACTCGGTGCCTTGCACATCGTTGTCCATCGTCTTGGGGATGGCGATCAGCGGCATGCCGGCGGCGTGTAGCCGCGACGAGAAACTGAGAGTATCGTCCCCGCCGATGGTGATCAGGCAGCCGATCTCCAGCTTCTGCAGATTCCGCAGCACGACCGAGGTGAAGTCGTAGTACTTGCCGTCGAACGGCAGCTTTTCCAATTCCGCCGGCGATATGTGCGCGGGGACTTTGTCTTTGGCTATGCGTTTCGGGTTGGTGCGCGAGGTATGCAGGACCGTGCCGCCGGTGCGGTCGATGGTGCGCGTATTCTCGCGGGTGAGCGGGCGGAGATAGGTCTGGTCATTCTCCGCCGCGGGATTCATGTGCGTCAGGCCTTCCCAGCCTTTGCGGATGCCGATCACGCGCCAGCCCATCTCGGTGGCGCGGTACACCACCGACTTGATGACTGAGTTCAGACCGGGGACGTCCCCTCCACCTGTCAGAATGCCGATGGTTTTTCCCGTGGTCATCACCTCTTCCTTCTTACCTCCCAAGATGCGCATCTGAGCGGCGCGAGTCAATGGTCGCCGCGGCTGCCGGCGGCCTCTGCCAGC
>Ga0209055_1000627_pt1 | contig 24653 bp, 14 predicted proteins | sample GraSoiAngelo_110_FD_185875 | JGI IMG/M metagenome (GOLD analysis project Ga0209055, IMG submission 185875) | Grasslands soil microbial communities from the Angelo Coastal Reserve, California, USA - 14_0903_12_30cm (SPAdes) (version 2) | ecosystem: Environmental > Terrestrial > Soil > Grasslands ... | reverse complement strand
ACGGGTCGAACTTCTGCGTGATTGTCCGCTCTGACGACATAGACAAACTGGCCTTGCACTCCCCTTTGAAGAGCCACGGACGGTACGCAGATAGCCCCCTTCTGCAGCCTTAGGAGCAAGTGTACATTTACGAATTGGTTCGGCCAGAGGGCCAGGTTCTCGTTGTCGAAAATGGCCTTCAGCCGAATGGTGCCCGTGGTCTGATCAATTTGATTGTCCACTGTGGTCAGCTTGCCGGCAGCCAGCTTCGTCTTGTCGTCCCGATCGTAGGCTTCGGCGTGAAGCTCGCCTCCACGCATTTGCTTGACGACTTCGGGCAGGTTGTCCTCGGGGATGCTGAAGACGACGGCGATAGGCTGCACCTGAGTGATAACTAGCATGCCGTTGGGATCCGCGGCGTGCACCATATTCCCCTGGTCGACGAGCCGCAAGCCGATCCGGCCACTCAACGGGGCCGTGATCCGGCAGTACGTCAACTGCAGCTTTTGGTTGTCGATTTGGGCTTGATCAACGCGAATCACTCCCTCAAGCTGCGCCACGGCTGCTTTTTGGGTGTCGTACTGCTGCTGCGAGAACACGCCCTCTTGCCACAACTTCTCATAACGCGCCAGATCCAGACGAGCGAAAGTTAATTGTGCCTGGTCACGAGGCAGTTGGCCCTGGGCCTGATCGAGTGCAACCTGGTAAGGACGCGGATCAATCTGGGCCAGAAGGTCCCCCGCATGCACGAACTGTCCCTCGCGGAAGCCAACCTGGAGGAGCTGGCCATCAATTCGGCTTCTCACCGTCACCGTGTTGAAGGCAGTCACCGATCCCAGACCCCTCAGGTAAACAGGCACATCCCTCTTCTCGACAGGTGCCATGGCAACGGGAACGCCAGGGGCCACAGATTGCCCCTGTCTCGCTGCGGCCTGTGCCTGGGAGCGACCGCGCAGTTTGTAGCCACCGAATGCTCCGCCCAAAAGGACCGCGAGAACCAGAAACCACAACCACAGGCGTTTACGTGAATGCGAAGCTGGTTCAGCCCGATTAGGCTTTGGCGGGATTTCGGAGACGTCTTGGTTCAAGGAGGCAACCATGCGCGCTCTCTGGATACCGAATAAGCGCTTTTATTTTAGAGACCGGACACAGTCATCCCGTTACATCTAATTCTCGACCGACGCGGCATGGGAAACGCTGGGGACAACTATCAGCCCCTGCTCTCCTGCAGCACCAAAGGAAATGGTCGCGACAGTGTAGGCGCAGCGGACTTGAAACACAAATGGAGGTTTTGCAGTTCATTTTTGGGCTTTAGCATTTCATTGGCCTGCCTAGTTCGCAGGTCTTGCTGGAAGCAACGGGGAGGGAGTGTACTGCGCCAGTACTCGACCGTCCTTTTTGCCGAGTAAGACCAGCGAGGCGCGCTGAGCCGGCAGTCGTAAGCGAATCTCCGCTCCCGTGGTCTTGTCCTTGATGGCAATCTCTTCCTCCTGTGCGCTCTCCGACGCGAAGAGATAGAGCACGCTATCCGCAAAGAGCACGGGCCAGATCAGCATCCCCGGCGAGGGAAGCTTTCCTTCAAAGGGCGGTTCCACCCGCACTTGGCGCAAGGCCCATGCATAGAGCTCGGCCACAGGCTCGAGCCCTTCGGCCAGCTCGACCGGATAGCTGACAAGAAAGACCCGACCCTTTCCCCAGGGCAGCGTGTGCAGGGCCTGGCCGTCGGAAACGCGCAGGGCCTCGAGGAACGACTGCTTCTGGCCGTCAAAGGATAGGGAGATGGTTTTCGACTCGAGAGGAATTTCCGCGTGGCGGTAGATCACCGGTTCGCGAGTTGCGTCGAGTCCAAACGCCGACAGCCGGCGGGTGGCCTGCCAGTGTGGGTCCCGCTCGAAGGAACCGGTGATGAAGAGATTCCCGCCGTCCGCCACATACTTCAGAAGCGCCTGCCAAGCTTCCTCGCTGAGAGCATGAGCGGATGGAAGGATGACCAAGCGCGGGTTTCCCAATCGCGCCAACTGGTTCTCCGCAACCACGTAGCCAGGCACGCGACAATAGTAATGCAGGGCTCGCACAGCTTTCATTTGGGCCTCCAGGGCCAACCAGTTCAGCGCCGAATACTGGAATGCCTGCGAGGTCACAATGGCGACTTCGGGCGTCTGCGGTGTGCGAAGGAGGCTCTTGGAAGCCGCTATGAATGGGGCGAACCGCAGCAACACGTCGACTTCGGGCTTTTCCGACCGGTCGGCGCGAATGGCGCCGATACTGGCCTCTCCGTCGTCGCGCATATAAGCGTTGGTGTGCCAGAGCCACTGAATCGCGCCGGCGCTGGTGGCCAGCGCCATGGCCACCTTGCGTTCCAATAGGATGGCTTCCTCCTCGGGGGTGCGTCGCCCGCTTTCGTCGATCTGTAGTTCGTGCTGGATCCCGGTTTCCTGCACCAGCATGGGCTTGCCGGATTGCTTGGCCACCAACGAGTCCCATAGCAGTGCATCTAGCTGCCACCAGCTGTGCGTAGTGGTGAAGTCTACTGCGTCACCGAAAAAGGCTGGTGAAAGCCGGTCTCGTCCGCCGCCCTCGTCCTGCCCGACAGTGATGAGCTGACGGCTTCCGGTCCCGCGAATGGCGCCGCGCAGCTCGTCAACCCACCGGAGGAACTTCTCCTGGGAGAACCGATAATACTCATGGACCTTGAGCGCGTTGCCCCCGCGAGAGGTTCGATACATTGCCCGGGTCGAAAACTCTTCCTCATCGGGCAGGGGCACGGGTTCCGCATCCGGCAGGGGAACGCTCCTCCAAGCTTCGGCCAAGCTCGTCCGATCCCGGAACCGCTCCTTCAGCCAGGTGTTCCATGCGCGCAGCTCGTACTTATCCCGGTTGGGCCGCGTGGACCACAATTTGTTCGGGTTAGAGAAACTCGGCTCGTTGATCAGATCCCACATGAGAAACGGCACGTCCTTGAAGCGCTCGACGACCGGGATGATCAGATCTTTCTGGCGACGCACCGCTTCCGGATCGAGATATGGGTTCGAGCCGCCCAGAATCTCGGGGATGAACGAAAAGAATGTAAACTGCACGGGAAACCGGTGCTTTTGCGCGGTCATGAGAAAAGCTTCCAAGGCGCGCAGCATTTCCTCGTGGACTACGCCGCTCTCCTTCATCACCTGATCCCAGGCCGTCCACCAGCCCGTGCGCAGCATGTTGAACCCAGCGCGCCGCAGCTCGGCCATGTCTTGATCCCAGACGTACGGGTTCGGGCTCATGAAGAATTCCCGCTGGACGTCACTCGCCATGTAAGTGGTCCCCAGCACCAATTGGGGCTGTCCGTCAAATTCGAACAAGTCTTTGTTCACGGTCACGCGCGGCCCGGAACGAAGCGAGGCTTCCTCACGCAGCCAGAAGCCGGTGCGATAAACACCCCGCAAGGCGCCCCCAGCAGATAGCCGCGCAGTCATGACATGCAGACCTTTGCCACTAGGGAGAGAGAGGGTGAACTCTGTTCGGTAGGGAAAGGCGCCGGGCGCCAGCTCGAACCGCCACTGTCTAGCAGGTCCAACCTCCGGCGCGACGTCGAGCGCCAGGCTGGCCGGCGTCGGGCTGACTCCAAAGCGCCGCCAACGCACCTCGAAAGTCAGTGGCTCACCGGGAAGGAACAGCGGCCAGGAGGGACGTACGACGAATGCCTCCGCTCCTTCGAGCGCTTGATGCGCGAGAGCGGGGATCAACTGTTGGCCATTTTGACTGGCAAAGAAACCTCGCGGAAGCTCGCAAGCCAGAAAAATCCACCGCCCCCCCACGAAATGGTTCTTGAGATGATCGATCTGAACTATGGGGGAGCTTACGCGGCGGTCGTGTGTCGTTCCCCAAGCTAGGGCGTCGAGCCGGGCATCGATGCTGCCGGCGGAACCGCCCCGCGGATACAGATCCTCGTCACTGAGACGAATGATCAGGCTAAACGCGCGTTTCCATTCGAATACCGGCAGATTTAGGAAGGCAAAGTTCTCGTTCGCTTGGAACTGCAAACCTTGCGAGCCAGGGGTGAGATGATACTCGTTGATGAAAAGTCTCTTGGCGAACGCCAAGCTTGGCGGTCGGAGTCTCCAGATATTATCTTCGCGATAGGCGGGGCGCGTGAATGGCTGGCCGCTGAGTACTAAGAGGTTCCCGCCGCGTTCCAGGAAGGCTTCGATCGCTTCCCAGCTTTCTTCGGGAAACGCCGATCCGAAGGGGAGCACCAGCAGACGGCTTTCCTCGCGGCCCAGGGCTTCGCCGAGTTCTCGGGCTGAAGCGTAGCGCGCATTCGGCAGGACGGAGACTAGTTCTGCACGACTGGGCGCAACCGTATCGGCAGCAGGAAAGCCCTCCTCCCAGAAAACCACGACCGGAGGAGGGGTCTGCGCGTGCATAGAAGACATGAACGACGAGAAAAATAAAAAACCAACGCAAAGCTTAACCTTCGACATTGGCAGCCTCCTTCGCGCGCCTTGCCGGATCAGGCGACGAGATTTTTCTTGGTACTTGCCACTCTGTCAAGCAGATCGCTACAGAATGAGGCGTGAGCTCAAGCCATCGGAAACTGTAAAACTTAAAAGAGGCACCAGCCCCGTACTCGCGCCTCTGTTCAATCCTGGAAAAGCAAGAACACCTTGAAGAATATGCCTCGCGCTCGGGGGCGATTTTGCAACTCCCGCAATCGGACCGAATGAGACTCTCCTGCTGCGATACGGAGTAGAATCTAGGGCTTGCACGACTCATTCGCCGCTCAAAATTTGTCGAAGATTTGTTCGGAGCGGAGGCTGAACTGTGGTATAGTGGGGTGCGTTTGTTGCTCTTGTAAAACCTTTAGATTCGTTTAGAGGGGCTGCGAGTCCACACTTGCAGCCCCTGCTTGGTTTACGGCTGGAGGCCAGCCTGATGATAGTCGAACCAGCAGAAGGAACACCTCCGAAGCGTTTGCGGTCCAAGAAAGCAACCGCTACGCCTGCATTTGACGCGACCGCGGCAGGTGCCAGATGAGCGAGCACATCATCGTGGAGTTTGTCGGCTTTCAGTCCAAAGCCTTGGCCCGCGAGTACACCTTCACCGTACGGGAATCAGCGAGTGAGCCGCGCGAATTCACGCTGACCATTGCAAACGAAGCCTTTGTGTCCCATCGTGTGCGGTATCAGGATGCGCCGCAGATCTGTTCCCTCAAGCTCCATCGCGAGCTCGCCACTTACGCCAATCATCCCCCGGAAACCCACTTCTGCATCACCGAGGCAGAACTGGACGACTACCGCAGCGCCCACACGCACAAGCCCCCGCGAAGCCCCTATACCCACAAGCCACAACAAGACTTCTGAACTTGGGGTGGCGCGTCTTTGGTTTCGGAGCTTTCTGCTCAAGCGCTAAATTGTTGAATTTCCCGCGCGATTCTCAGTCCCGGGACTTCTCATAGGCCGTTGTAGACGATTTTTGCAGGCAAGTTTGCAGGCACGAGGCCCCCTTGCCTAGAATCGGCGCAACCTCGGGGAACTCCCGGGTCCCCCTCATCTCCAGCCAAATACCGGTAATCCGATGAGCCAAGAAGAAAACTCTGGAGGCGCGGGTGGGATTTGAACCCACGAATGGAGGTTTTGCAGACCTCTCCCTTAGGCCTCTTGGGTACCGCGCCCCGATGCAGCCAGTATAGCGAAATCGGCGGGCCTTGTCAGGGTGCCGGCCCGAATCGCCGCGTGGCAGTGCGCCGGGCAGAAGCAGCAGCCAATTGCAGAAGCCCGCAAGGTTGGAGTTGCCGAAGACGACTCCGACTGCGCCGGTCCCGTGACTGGCTTAGGAGCAAGAACCACAGGCCGATGATCCCGCGAGCTGAGATTAGGGCAGATTCCGCAGGTTTCAGCGCAGACGTTGGAAGTGGATTCTAGATTTCATTTTCATTTCTGAGTACAGAATGGCGTCCCCCTAAGGTGTGCGATCAACTCAGGCATGGGCGGCGCCTGGAAGAGTCGTAGGCAAGGTTTCGCCAGCCACCGCGCCCAGCGGTTGGCTCGATTGGCACGCGCGCTGTCGGTGGCAATTCCTGTGTTGGCGTACATCTGACGGTAGAGCTTCGAGATAAATACGAACGCCAGGCGGCTGCGGAGAGACTTCACAACTCTTGACCGCTTCCAGATCGATCGCAACGAATAGAAACGGTCCCAAACACCCTGGCTTCCCGCGCGAATCTCCTCGGCGGACATGACCGGATGGGACATGTAAACTTTAGGTCTGAGAGCCTGGGGGATGAGCCAGTACCGGGTCAGGGGAAATCCTCCGATTCGTGTGGGATCGCCTTCCATCGATTTTTCCCATCGCTGGAAGTCCACCGTGCCGGGAAAAGGCGTCAACAAGACGAACTGCGCAAAAGCTAAATCAGCCTCCGCTGCCAGCTCGGCGGTAGCCTGGAAGGTATCCGGTCGGTCGGTCGGAAGTCCGAAGATGAATGAGCCCAGTACATACACCCCATGCTGCCGGAAAGTGCGGAGGCGCTGCACGAGATCGCGGCCTGCGGAATTGAACTCCTTAAAGACGGCCTTCAGTCCTTCCGGCGTGACCGATTCGACTCCGACCAGGGCTCCTTTAATCCTGGCCTTGCGCATGGCGTCCAGGAATTCGGGGTCTTCAGCCGCTTCCATCGTGATTTGCGTGAAGAACACCATGTCCTTTGGCAGCTCGGCCAGGCGAGCCAACAGTTCAAATCGCTCGTCCCTTATGGCCTGCAGTTGAGCAAGTCTGTCGTGGGCATTTTGACGCCGGGCCAGCTCCAGATCTTGAAGCGTGACCGGATAGAAGTTGTCATCGGCCAGCGCGATGAATCGAAATCCCATTCGACGCAATTCGATAATTTCGTGGATGACGCCATCGGAAGGCCGCTGGCGAGGCCGCTGGCCGTCTGTGCGCCACACGGAACAAAAGGAGCAGTGCTTGGGACATCCACGCACGGTCTGAACCGAAGCCCACATGTAGCTGTCGCGCGGCATCAACTCCCAACGTGCCGCGAGGAACTGGTCGGCCTCGATGCGCCCTCCTTCGTAGACTTGTTGCAGGAGTCCATTCGCGCAATCGCCTAGAACCCTTGCCCAAACGACGTCTCCATCCCCCTTTACCACGGCGTGAGCGCCTCCGAGCTGAAACGCTTCTTGCGGGTAGAGGCTGGTGTGAATGCCGCCGAAGATTACATGCGCTCCGCGCTCTCGGGCCATGCGCCCTATTTCGTAGCCACGCAGGGCATTGCCGCTATGTATGCCGATGCCGACCACGTCGCCCGGTTGGACCTGCGTGCTCTCCATTGCTGCAAGAGTTTCGTCGACGAGTACGGGATCTCCGAAGGACCGCGGAGTAGCCGCCGCAAGCACGTAAAGCCATCGGGGCGTTATGACTCCAACACCAAAAGATAAGTGATTGGGATTGACGAGATGTACGCGCATCAGACGCTTTCCCTTCGAGGCCGAGCCAGCGGTCGAGCACCAGATAAATGATGGAGAGACCCAGGCACCTGCTTGACAAGATCATAGGCCGCGCCGGAACGCGAGTCAATGCGATGAGCCAGTTCTCGTTCGCATCTTGCAACCCTGCGGCAATATGCGCGATAGATGTATGTTGCGAACGGTGCAAAATTCAGCGTTGGGGGGGGAGCAGATCCAAGAGGATGGCTGGGGTGAGCGATGGGATTTGAACCCACGACCCTCGGGTCCACAGCCCGATGCTCTACCACTGAGCTACGCTCACCTTAGTCCTTGTCTCGAAACATTTTACCGCAAGTTTGCGTATCGAGCCATCTAGAATGCAACCGAAGGGGGTGTTATCGCGCCATCCGAGATGTAACCCAACTCATTTGCCAGTGCGCCGGGCAGGAGCAGCAGCAAATTGTAGAAGCCCGCAAGGTTGAAGTTGCCGAAGACGATTCCGTCTGCCAGCGTCGTCGGCTCGGCGAAGATCTTGCCTCCCGGACGGCGAAATCGCCCCCGAGTCGTTGGGTTCTAACGAATTGCCAAGTCCGGCATGCGCACCTGGAAGGATTGGGGCGCGCGGGCCAAGCGTCGCAGCTCGCTCGTGATGCCCTGGAGGGCGTTCGCCTGTGACTCCTCCTGGCTGAGCCATCGCTTCCACCACGGAGCTTCCTTGGGGAAGCGCTCGAGCCGGACCTTGGTCTTGGCGTCGATTTTGGCCAGCTCTTTGGCGGCGGCTAGGGCGCGGCTGAAGTCCCCCACCTCGTCCACCAGCCCCAATTCCCTGGCCTGCGCGCCGGTCCAGACTCGCCCTTTGCCGATTTTGTCCACGGCTTCAACGCTCATTTTCCGGCCCTCGGCGACGCCCTTGGTAAAGTTTGCGTAGATATCCTGCATGAACCGTAGCACCTGCTCGCGCTGCGCCGCGGAAAAATTCTGCTGGTTCCAGAACAGGGTAGCGTTCTCGCTGGTGGTCAGGTGGTCAGTCGAAAGCCCCAGCAAATCGTAGAGGCCCGCAAGGTTGAATTTGCCGAAGACGACTCCGATCGAGCCGGTCAGCGTCGTAGGCTCGGCGAGAATTTTGCTGCCTGACATCGAAATCCAGTAGCCGCCTGAGCCGGCGACGTCGGACATGGAGATCACTACAGGCTTTTTCGCTCTTGCCAGATCCACCTCGCGGCGAATAATCTCGCTCGCCACCGCTGAGCCGCCCGGCGAATCCACACGGAGGATGATGGCTTTGACATCGTCGTCTTCGCGTGCCCGGCGCAGATCGGCGGCAACGGTGTCCGATCCCATCACGAAGCCGTCGAACAAGCTCCAGCCCGAGTTGCCTGTCTCTATGGTGCCGGTGGCGTGCACGACCGCCAGCTTCGCCGCGCCATCGTTTTTTACCTCTTTCAGATAGCGGCTCAGCGAGACCGGCCTCCATTCCCCGTTTTTTTCCTCGAAGACCTTGTGTATCTCGTCCCAGTAGGCCAGGCGGTCCACGAAGTGGTGGGAAAGCGCTTCAGCGGCGAGGTAGGGTCCCCGCTGGAGCAGGGAATCCAGTTGGGCGCGGTCCAAATGGCGCGCCTGCGCGACACCGCTGACGTACTGCTCAAGCGCGCTGCGCAGCAGCGACTCGGCCATCTCCCGATGCGCAGCGGTATACCGCTTCTCGGTGAACAGATTCGCTGCGGTCTTGTATTCGGCGATGTGATACAAATCGGGATAGATTTTCAACCTGTCGAGCGTGCCGCGAACAAACAGGGATTGTGACAGCAGGCCGGTAACTCCGAGCGCGGCCGTCGGCACCAGCCACACCTGATCGCAGGCGGTGGCCAGGTAATACTCCCGGTTGCCGCTGTAGTCTTCGCCGAGGTAGCAGATGTTAGGCTTCTTGCTTTTGCGGAACTCGAGCAGGTGCGCGCGGAGCTCTTGCACTTTGCCCCAACCGGCTCCAAGCGGCGCAATCTTTACGACCAGGCCGGTGATGCGCGAGTCGTCCCGAGCAGTGTCAATCGCATCGGTCAGATCGTGCAGCAGGGTGGCGCTGCGGGCAGCCACCGGCTGGCCGCCCACGGGCCGCTGCTCATCAATCGGGCCCCCCGCGTCGAGCACCAGCACCGCTCTCGAGGGCAGGCGCCGATATATCTTAATTGCCGCAACCGCCCCGATTATCAAGACCACCAAACCAACCAAGAACCGGCTTTTTGCCCCGCGTCATTTTCGACCTCCCCCGCCGCCGCGGCGTCTTACGAACAGATAGACAGGGACAGGCAAGAATGCCCGTCCTCCTTCGGTGGGACCAGCATTCTTGCCGGTCCATCGGCATTCTACAAGGACTCTTGTGGACAGGCAGGAATGCCTATCCTACTTTCGCCGATGCGTGCAAGTTACCACCCCTGACCGAGAGTATCCAAGGCCGATGGATGCCTCTTAATCGTTCGCTTGGTTTGGGACACCCAAGCCGGCGCCCTGCAACCTTAGCCCCGGCAGAAACCGGGGTTCGTGACCTGAGGCGTGGGGCCGCAAGAGGCGAAACTTCGCGAAGAATTGCACGCGTTTTCTGGCGGGGACCGCACTAATGTAGAAGCTGAGATTTTTCGCGGAGCTTAAACCGACGATCTCGGAGCCCGGTACCTTGCAGCACAGGGCTCCGCCCAGAAAGACGGATTTCCGCGGTCAGAACGAGGCTTGGCGCAGGAAAGTTTGTGAGCGGCGCTGGCAGCTCCGTCAGGTCTTCTCAACGCCGACCTGGGCCTCGCGGAGGAAGCGCGCCGACTCTTCGGGTGGCGTGGGACAAATATAGAATCCGGTGCCCCACTCGAAGCCGGCAACCTTGGTAAGCTTTGGCATAATCTCGATGTGCCAGTGGAAGTGCTCGTTGCTCTCCTCGCCGATCGGTGAGGTGTGCAACATGTAATTGTAGGCGGGGTGATCGAGCACGGCATCCAGGCGCATCAGACAATCCTTCAGCACGCGGGCAAGGCTGGTAAATACGGGGCTCGGGTTGTTTTCAAACGCTGAGCCATGCTGCTTGGGCAAAAGCCAGATCTCAAACGGGAACCGAGGGGCGTAGGGAGCCAGGGCAATGAACTGGGTGTTCTCGGTGATGACGCGGACCTCCGATTCCACCTCCTGGCGGATTATGTCGCAGAAGATGCAGCGCTCTTTCTCCTGGTAATAGTGCTTGCCGCTGTCCACTTCCTCGCGCACGCGCTTGGGGACAATCGGCAGGGCAATTAATTGCGAATGGGTGTGCTCGAGCGATGCCCCGGCAGCCTCGCCGTGGTTCTTGAAAATCAGGATGTAACGGAAGCGCTTGTCGTTTTTCAGGTCGAGGATGCGGTCGCGATAGGCCCACAGCACTTCTTCGAGGGCTTTCTCGGACATGGTGGCCAGCGTGCTCTGGTGATCCGGCGTTTCGACGATCACTTCGTGCGCCCCGACACCGTTCATGCGGTCAAACAACCCCTCGCCCTCGCGGTCGAGGTCGCCTTCGATGCCCAGCGCCGGGAACTTGTTAGGGACGACGCGGACAGTCCAACCGGAGCTATCCCGCGGGCCGCCGTTCCGGCCGTAGGCCAAAATCTCGGGCGGCGTCTTAGCCTCATTACCGTAGCAAAACGGGCAAAAGCCCTTCCCCTTGATCTGCACGCTTTCGCGAACGAAGTCGGTGGGCCGTTTGGCCCGGTCGGTCGAGATGATCACCCATCGACCGGTGATGGGATCTTTGCGAAGTTCAGGCAAAACTTCCTCCGAGGGCTATCTCAGTCGCTTGCACATTCTGGTAGGATAATCCCGGCAAGCATTTTACTACTGCACCGGTTCGGCGCAACTGTACCTGCAGACCCTTGCGCCCTAACTGTAATTATAACCTGTAAATGCTCCTTTGTGGAGCCGCACCACCGGCCGCTGGCCGGGGGGGCTTTCGATGGCTAGCACGTCGAATCGGCAGGACACCTGGTCGAGGCGGCGTTCGACCAGGAAGCGCCGGGCCATGCGGAAGAGGTGGCGGCGCTTTTCAGGCGTTACTGCGTCCTCCGGCTTGGCGAACTCCGTGTGTGACCCAGCGCGGGTCTTGACCTCGACAAAGGCCAGCACTGGCCCGTCGTAACCCACCAGGTCAATCTCGCCCTTGAGCCCCGTGGCGGTGAAGTTGCGCGCCACCATGATGTAACCATGGCGGCGCAGATACCAGTAGGCGTAGGTCTCCCCGCGGATTCCAGTCAGGCGCGCCTGTTGCTTGGCGTCGGATTGCGACCCGGGCGGTTCAGTGGCCAAGCCCTTGCGTGCGGCAAAGTCCACCAGCCCAAACATGATGCAGGCAAATAGAGGCATCGCTCGTAACTCTTGGCCCTTTCGAGATCCCATCGCCCGCCGCGGCAGGCTCGGGATGAGGGGGCAGCACGGGTGCCTGCAACCCTCAGAATGGCACCGTCGTTGCTCATCCGAGCCCAGCGCGGAATCTAGGCGAGCAGCACCCGAAGAGGCTTGCCTCAACTCCTTTTACTTCCTCCACTTCGCAGCCCCCCGGAGCCAGCCTATGCAGACTTCTCCACCTCGCTGATGCATTCGTCCAGCGTGTGCACAGCAAAGTCGGCCTGCTCTTCATCAATCACCAGCGGGGGCGATAGCCGCAGGGTATTCTCGCCGGCACCCAACAGCAACACCCCCTTGCGGAAGGCCAATTCCACGATGCGATCGCGGAGGTCGTGGGCTCTCTCGCGGGTCTTCTGGTCGCGGACGATTTCGATGCCGATCATTAGGCCCTTGCCGCGGATGTCGCCAACGATCCTGTGGCGCTCCCGCCAATCGGCCATGCGTCCAAAGAGGAACTGGCCCATGCGGCGCGCGTTCTCAATGTACTCCCGCTCGAGCAGGTCGAGAGTCACCAGCGCCGCAGCGATGGAGACGGGGTTGCCGCCAAACGTGGAGGCGTGCGCGCCCGGAATCCAATTCATCACGCTGGCGCGCGCGACGGTCACGCCCAGGGGCATGCCCGAAGCAATGCCTTTGGCCACGCAAAGGATGTCGGGTTCCAGTCCCACGTGGTCCCCGGCCCACCACTTTCCGGTCCGGCCCATGCCGCACTGCACTTCATCGGAGATGAGCAAGATACCGTACTTGCGGCAAACGCGCTGCAATTCGAGGAGAAACTCCGGCGGGCCGGGCACATAGCCGCCTTCGCCCTGAATAGGCTCGACAACGATCGCCGCCACCTCTTCCGGGTCCACAATCGTCTTGAAGATTTCGCGCTCAAGCACGGTGGCGCATTCGGTGCAACAGGACTCGGGCTTGAGCCCATACGGACAGCGGTAGCTGCAGGCATAAGGGATATGAGTGACGCCAGCCAGCAGTGCGCCGAACCCCTTGCGCTGCACTGCTTTCGAGGCGGTCAGGGAGAGTGAACCCATGGTGCGGCCATGGAAGCCGCCATAGAAGGCAATCAGCTTATCGCGCTTGGTGTGGTAGCGCGCGAGCTTGATGGCTGCTTCGATCGCCTCGGTGCCGGAGTTGCAGAAGTAAACGCGCTTGGGTTCCTTGCCGGGCACGATGGAGGAGAGCCGCTCGGCCAGCTCTACCATCTGCGGATAGTAAAAATCGGTGCCGGACATGTGGATCAGCTCAGCGGCCTGCTTCTGGACGGCTGCAACCACTTCCGGGTGGCAATGCCCGGTCGAGACCACCGCGATGCCCGCGGTAAAATCCAGGAACACATTGCCATCCACGTCTTCGATCATCGCGCCCCGGCCTGTCTTGGCCACGAGCGGGTAGCTGCGCGTGTAGGATGGGGAGATGTAGCGGCTGTCGAGCTGCAAAATTCTCTTGGCAGCGGGGCCCGGCAGCGGGGTCACCAGCCGCGGCAGTTTCGTTTCTATCTTCGTCTCAAGCATGGCTTCCTCCAGAGAAAAGAATTGAAGTTTCGTCGTCGGTGTGTGCAGAGGAATCGCGAGGAAAGCTCGCGAGCGGAGGAACGGAGATTAATCTACGCCGAAAAGACTCGGGCGGTCTTTCGCCGGGAGTGTGTGCAGAGGAATTGGATTGGAGGGGAGACGCGTCATTTGCGTTTCCAGCGGACACCGCCGTCGCGCGTGTCCTCTAAGATGATACCACGCTCGGCCAACTGCTCTCGCATGCGGTCGGCGTATAGGTAATCGCCTCGCTTGCGCGCCGCCTGGCGCTCGGCGACCAGTGCTTCGATCTCAACGTCATCCGGCCCTGCGGCGGCGTCGAAACCCAGCGCGCGGAGTTTTGCCGCATCCTCATCCACCAGCAAGGAGAAGATGGAATCAGACTCCTGCATCGCCGCGAGCACCTGCGGCGCGTCCCCCTGACGGAATTCGCCGCGGTCGATGGCGGTATTGACGTCGCGCACCAGGTCAAAAACCGCCGCGAGCGCCTGAGCCGTGTTCACGTCGTCTTCCAGGCCCTTCTCGAAATCCGCTGCGGCCTGGCGTACGCGCCCCGCCATCGAGTCGCTCTGACCTGCGGGGAACTTCTCCGTCTTCAGCCGCGCAACGAAATTGCGCAGCCGCTCGACTGAACTCGCGGCTTGCTGCAGGCCATCCATGGTGAAGTTAAGCTGCCGGCGGTAGGGCACCGAGGCCAGTAGGAACCGCAGCGCTGAGGGCCTATGCCCCCGGGCGAATAGGTCGCGGAGCGTGTAGAAGTTGCCGAGCGACTTCGACATCTTCTCGCTCTCCACGAGCAGAAACTCAGCGTGCAGCCAGAAGCGCGCGAATGGTTTGCCGGTGGCCGCTTCCGATTGCGCGATTTCGTTTTCGTGGTGCGGGAAGATCAGGTCCACCCCACCCGTGTGGATGTCGAGGGTCTCGCCCAGGTATTTCATGGCCATCGCTGAGCACTCGATGTGCCAGCCGGGGCGCCCGGGACCAATGGAAGTCTCCCAGAAGTACTCGCCAGGTTTGGGCGCCTTCCACAGCGCGAAATCGCGCGCGTCTGCTTTCTCATAGCGATCCACGTCGACACGCGCGCCGGCCTGAATGCCACTCAGGTCGATCTTGGAGAGTTTGCCGTAACCGGGAAACTTCGCAATGCGGAAATAGATCGAGCCGTCGCTTGAGTAGGTGAAGCTCTTCTCCGACAAGCGCTGGATCAGCCGCACCATGTCGTCGATGTGGTCGGTGGCGCGCGCCAGATGCTCGGGCGGCTGGATATTGAGCGTGCGCGTATCTTCGAGGAACGCTCGAATATACTTCTCGGTGTACTCGCGGATGCCGACGCCTGCCGCCGCCGCGTTCTGGATGATGCGGTCGTCCACATCGGTCAGGTTCATAACCTGGAGGATGCGATACCCCTTCATGCGCAGGAAGCGCCGCAGGATATCCTGGAAGACAAATGTCCGGAAATTACCGATGTGGGCGAAGTCATAGACCGTAGGACCGCAGGTGTACATGCGCACTTCGCCCGGATGAAGAGGCACGAAGGGTTCTTTGCGTCCCGTCAGGGTGTTTTGGAAAAGAATGTCGCCCATGCGCTTCTAAGCGCCGCAGTGTAAACGCAGCATTGTAGCCGACCCGCTCTCACCGGGCAAACCGCTGCCACCGAATGAAAAAGGCTACGCACATCGGATCTTCCTGGCGAAGTTGTTGTGCCTGAGCGAGAAGGCAGGAACAAACGCTCGTGCGCAGGGCAAGGCGCTTGCGCAAAATCACATGGATTTCGAGAGGAGTCTATCCGCTCGCTAAACCGCCTTTTCACAGGCGGCTCGTGGAAGGTGGGGGCGGCCGTCCTCGTGAAATTTCCTTCGGTAATAGAATACAGCAAGGTAGATCGCCGGGACGCCAATCAAGGTCGGCAACACCCAAAAGATGGCATAAAGCTGCGTCCTTGCGACGGACGGAAACAGGCGACTGCCACCGAATACGAAAAACGCGGTGTAGCCGGCGATGCCCGTGCCGATCATCGAGCCGAGGTGCTCATACCACCAAGCCATCTTGGTGGCCGGCCCGCGCAGCAGATAGCGGAGGTTGCCGCCGCCAATCAGTACGCCCACCGGACTGAGCCCCACAAAGGCAGCGCTGCTGAAGCGGAGACCCAGCAGCAGAACCCCCAGCCCTGAGAACGCTACCAGCGCATTCAGCCCTACATTGAAGGGCGTGCGCAGGGCTTCCGGTGTGCGCTTCGTGCGCTGCACCCAGATGCCCTGCCAGCCCGCAGCCAGCGTCACTCCAGCCAGATAGGCGAGGAAAGCTGAGAACAGGCGCTGGTTGCGAAGGAACTTGGCCAATTCCTCCGCCGAGAGTGGCGCTTGGATTTGGCGCACACCGAGAGGGTTGGCAAAGACCATGCCGCTCATGGCAAACGCGGTCACCACCACGCACGACATGCACGCGACGTAGGCCCAGCCAATGCGAATGTGCAGCGTACCGCCCTTGCGCACGATCAACGGAATCCAGAACAGCACCAGAGCCACTGCTCCCGCGATGATGTGCAACCACCGCAGGCCTTGAAATAGCTCGGCCATGACGCTCCTCCTCTTCGAGTCGAGCCCGCAGCCTGCGGATCAACTCGTCACACCATTTCAACTTGCTGGCCAGGGAAAGCAGGCCGATCCGGCAGGGTGAGCATGGCCACTGGCTGGTCGGCGCAGCAGGCCGAGCAGGATGTGCCCCAGGCCAAGCCTGGACTATATGATTCTTTATACAAATGGCAAGCGTCTTGGGGCAACTTGGACCGTCTCTACCGCACTGCTTGCTCCCGTAATCTTGCGCTCGCGGCGTAGCTCGGCTGGGGTACTCCACACGCACATTCTGTGCGCCACGGCGCTTTACAGTGCCGGGCTCGTGTGCTATCGTCGCACATCGTAACCGCCATCCAAGCGCCGGGCGGCTGGGCCACCACTGAGCGACCCACCAGGGTTTTTGTCGAAGATCCGCTCCAACCGAGGAATCGGAATTGGTCTCTGCCCTGCCCCGTGGCAGCGGCTCGCGGGCGCAGGGGCTGGGCAAAAAAGTAAGAGGGGCAAACTTGCTCAGGCTGCGCAAAGTCGAATTGGTGGGCTTTAAGTCGTTCTGCGAGAAGACGCAGATCACCTTCAGCGGAAGCGGGATTACCTGCATCGTTGGACCCAACGGTTGCGGCAAATCGAACATCGTCGACGCTATTTCCTGGGTGCTGGGCGAGCAGAGCCACAAGTCCCTGCGGGCCGAGCGCATGGCCGACTGCATCTTCAACGGCACGGCTAAGCGGCCGCCACTCGGGTTGGCGGAAGTGGTGCTTCACTTGGAAGACCCGGAGCTCGCCGAGGCGGCAAGATTTGTACTGGAAGGCGGCGGGGGGGAGCCAGAGCAGGTCATAGAGGCAGGGGACCGAGCTAGAGCAGCAACAGAAACATGCAACCGAGAGGGGGGAGAACCCTCGGAGGGCTCGGAAAGCGCGCCGGTCGCCTCCGCCGGGGATGCGGCGGGAAAAGAAAGCACGGAGAGCACGCCGAGTACAGACGGCAAGGAGAGCGTCGAGGAGCAGGGGGAGGGGAAGCCGGCGGGCGCGAAGAAAAAGCGGGCAGCGGAGAAACCGGCGACGCACATTCTTCCCGGCGAGGTGGTTATCGGGCGGCGACTCTATCGTTCCGGGCAGAGCGAGTATCTGATCAACGGCCGGGTCGCGCGGCTGCGCGACATCCAGGAAATGTTCATGGGCATGGGCCTGGGGCCGGATTCCTACGCCATTATCGAGCAGGGCCGCATCGGGCAAATCCTCAGCTCCAAGCCACTGGACCGCCGCGCCATCATTGAAGAGGCTGCCGGGGTCACCAGGTTTAAAACCAAGAAGCGCCTAGCGGCGGCGAAACTCGAATCCGCCAAACTCAATCTTGCCCGCGTCAACGACATCCTGGTGGAAGTGGAAAAGCAGCTTGCCTCGCTCAAGCGCCAAGCCAGTAAGGCTCGTCGCTACGCTGAAATCCGCGAGCAGATGCGCGGTCTCCTGCGCCAGGTCCTAGCCAGCAAAGCTCAAGAACTCGACGCTGAGGCGGAACGCCTCGATCACCTGCTGCGCGAAATCGCCACAAGCGAAACCCGGCAAGTCGCTGCGCTCGAGCAGATGGAAACCGACCAGGAACGCCTGAGCGCGCGCACCTACGAACTGGATTCTGAATTACGTCAGAACCAGAACCTACTGGGGCAGACGGCGCTTGAGCTGGACCGAAGCGAGAACCGCATCGGCTTCAACCGCCAACGGGGGCAAGAGCTGGAACTCCGCGGCCGGCAATTGGCTACCGAGATCGAGCAGGCGGCGAGCCAGGCGGCGGAACTCGAAGCGCGCGCCCTGGCCCATGAACAAGCTGTGACGCGGCTGCGCGGAGAAATGCAGCGCCTCGAAAGTCTGCTCGCGCAATTGGGCGAGCACGCGCAGCAGCTCGCCGGCACCGTGGCAGCCACCGAGGCGCGTATCGAAGAGCTGCGTCTTTCGGCCGGACAACTCAGCGAAGAGCTGGCACGCCTCCACGGCGAACAGGCCCAGGCCGAACAGGCACTGGCGCATTACGCCGAGGCGCAGGCACGCCTGGAGGCCTCCGAGAAGCAGTTGCTCGAGGAGTCGCTCGAGTATCGTGAACGCGCGGACGCCACGGCTTTCGGCTGGCAGGCGTCGGTGGACCGCGCGCGAGCGCTCGAACAATCCGTACGCGGCGGGCAGGCGCGCATCGCTGAGCTGCGCCGCGAACAGCAGGAGACCCAGGCGCGCTTTGACGCTGCCCGCGACGCTCTGGCGGGAGCTCGCGCCCGGCGCGCCTCGCTCGAGCAGATCCTGAACGACCGCTCCTACACTGCGGACGCGGTGCAGAAACTGTTCGCCTCGAACGGCGATAATTCCTCTCGCGGCTTTCGCGCTGTCGGGGTCGTGGCCGACTACGCCGAAGTGGAAGAGCAGTACGAAAGTGCCGTGGAGCAGTTCCTGCGCGAGGAACTTGAATACGTCGTGGTGGAAACCTTTGACCACGCGCGCGCCGGAATCGCCCTGCTGCGCGAAGAAGTCGGTGGGCGCGCAACGTTTTTCGTCGATTCCCTGCACCACCTGAGGCTGAACGAGCACGAGCCGATCATTCTGTTCCGGGCAAGCGAGGGCGTGATCACGCGGATGGATAAGCTGGTGGAGTTTCGCGACCCGCTGGGCGCTGCCGCAAAGCAGTTTCTGCCGCGGCTGCGATCGGCATTTCTGGTGGAGACAGCCGCGGTGGCCGAGCGCCTGGCGAAAGAGAATTCGCAATACCACTTTGTCACCTTTGATGGCACCTGCTACCACGGCCGGATGGTGAGCGGCGGGCGGCCTGCCGAAGCGGGGCCGCTGGTGATGAAGCGCGAACTGCGCCGGCTGGATGCCGAGACGCAGCAACTGGAACGCGCCGCCGCCGAAGCCCAGGCCGAACTCGAGCGCATCGAAGCAGAGCTCCGCGCAAGCGAATTGGCGCTCGAGCAGGCCAACTCGCAGCACGTTGAGGCCGAAAAGGCCGTCATCAGCACCCAGCACCAGCGCGACCAGGCACGCGCCGAACTCGCTCGCCTCGCAACGGAGCTGACTGCCTGCCAGAACGACCTCGCACGCCTGCGCAGTGAAGCGCAGTCGGCTCGTCGCCGCGCCGAGCAGGCCCGGCAGCAGCTCACCCGGGCTGCGGAGTCGCGCACCGCCGCCGAAGACGAGGCGGCCCGGGCCAGCGAGCATCTTGCTACACTGCGCTCGGCCACCGCGGCGCATCAGGAAGAAGTTGGCGCACAACGCGCGGAGATGGCCGCACTCGCCGAGCGGCTGGCGAGCGCCGAATCGGTCGCCCTTCGTCTGGCCGAAGACCGGCGCGAGATGGGAGCGCGCGAAGCGGCGCTGCGGGAGCAGCAGGCGGCACTCGCCCGCGAGCGGAAGGAGGTCGAGGAGCAAACCACTGAGCACCAGCGCCAGCGGGAAGCGCTGCGCACCGAGAAATCGAGACTGGAAGCGCGGAAGGAAGAGCTCGAGCGCGAGTGGGAACAGGCCAGGGTGTGCACCGTCGAAGTGGACGACGCGCTGCGGGTGGCGCGCCAAAAGCTGGGCGACCTGCGCGAGGAGCGCAGCCGGGCTGAAGTCGAGCGCGCGCGCAACGACGCCGAGCGCGATCACCTCCGCGAAACCTGCCTCGCGGAACTGAACCTGCATCCCGAAGACCTGATTGCGCAGGAACCCCGGCGGCTGGCGGTCGATGAATTGGTCGCCGCGGAGACCAACTACCGCGAGATGAAGGCGCGCGTCGAGGCGATGGGGCCGGTCAACATGATGGCGCTCGAGGAATACAACGAGTGCGACCAGCGCTACGGATTCCTGACCCGCGAGCGCGACGACCTGCTGAAGTCCATCGAGGACACCCAGCAGGCCATCGGCGAACTTGACCAGGTCTCTCGCCAGAAATTCGAAGAGGCTTTCGCCCTCATCAACAGCAATTTTGCCGAGGCCTTTCGCGCGCTCTTCGGCGGCGGCACCGGCGAAATGCGCCTGACCGAACCCGATAGCTCCGGCGAAGCCGGTATCGACATTGTGGCGCAGCCGCCCGGGAAGCGTTTGCAAAATATCCTGCTGCTGAGCGGCGGCGAGAAAGCCCTGACGGCCCTGGCGCTGCTGATCGCCATCTTCCGCTATCAGCCCAGCCCGTTCTGCATCCTGGACGAGGTGGACGCGCCGCTCGACGAGGCCAACGTCGGCCGGTTCGCCGCGATGGTAAGTGCGATGAGCGCGCAGACGCAGTTTATTATCGTCACGCACAACCGCCGCACGATGGAGATGTCTCCGGTGCTCTACGGAGTGACCATGCAAGAGCCCGGCGTCAGCAAACTCGTCTCCGTGCGCTGGGATGAAGCGCAGAACGGCGCGGGAACCAAGGCCAAGGCCGCCGCCGCGTCCACTGCGGCGTAGCTTCAGACTTTTCCTCTGCGCCAGCTCGCCCCAGTCTTGCAAACGTTTGGCAGTACTCCGAACAGTTTTCCTCAGGTCATTTTTCTTCCCCGTTGACAACGCGACGCGCTGCGCTAGAATACCCGCCGCCCTCAAGGGACGGAATCGCCTGTGTCCTTTCCCCAAGTTAGCGCGGTGGTTTGGGAAACCCATTTCATGGGCGTGCCGCTGTACTTCCGCGGCAAGGTGCGCGACCTCTACGAGTTGGGCGACTGCCTGTTGATTGTGGCCACTGACCGGCTGTCGGCGTTCGACGTCGTTCTGCCCACGCCAATTCCGGACAAGGGGCGCGTGCTGACCCAACTCTCTCTATTCTGGTTTGAAAAGCTACGCGACGTAGTGCCAAATCACGTCATCCGTTCGACCGATTTTCCCCCTGAGCTGGCATCGTATCGCGAGGAACTGGCCGGGCGGGCCATGCTTTGCCGCCGCACCCAGCCAGTGCCGATCGAGTGCGTGGTGCGTGGGTTCTTGTCCGGGTCAGGCTGGAGGGACTACCGGGCTACCGGCAAAGTATGCGGGATACAGTTGCCGGCGGGCCTGCGCGAGTCCGACCGGCTACCGGAACCGATTTTCACACCGGCGACGAAGGCCACTACCGGCCACGACGAAAATATTTCGTTCGACCAGGCTGCGGCACGTGTGGGCGGCCCGCTTGCCGAACAACTGCGCGCAATCAGCCTGAAGCTTTACCGCCGCGCGGCCGCGTATGCCGAGCCGCGCGGGATCATCTTGGCCGACACCAAGTTTGAGTTCGGCTTGCTCGACGGCGAGCTGGTATGGATTGACGAAGCGCTGACCCCGGACTCCTCCCGCTTTTGGCCCGCTGATGGATACCAGCCTGGGCGGGCACAGCCTTCGTTCGATAAGCAGTATGTCCGCGACTATCTGGAGCGCATTGGCTGGTCCAAGCAGCCACCCGCGCCGGAACTGCCGGCGGAGGTCGTCGCGGCCACGCGGTCGAGGTACCGGGAAGCCTACCGGCAGTTGACAGGCCACGAACTGACCTGACGGGAACCGTCGGGGAGACCCCGCTTGTCGGGGAGGAGCGTGCAGTCGTGAAGGATCAACTGGAAGCGCTGATTGGACAGATGGTGGATAGAGGCATCCTCTTCGACGAGGCGGTGACCGAATTCGAAAAGAAGTTCATCAAGCGGGTGCTCGACCGCTCGAAGGGCAACCAGTCGCGCGCCGCACGCGTGCTGGGCATCCACCGTAACACGCTCAGCCGCAAGATCGGACTGTACAAGCTCGAGAACCGCCCGCGCCGGCACCCCTGAGGATTGCGCCAAACGACGCTCTGGGCCACCGGCCCTGGACCAAGGATTGGCTCCCCTAAATAGGAACGGCTCCGCTTGGCACCGGAGCCGTTCTTCCTGAATTTCGTTTTAGCGGATTCCGTTCCTGTAACCGCTAACGCCCTGGCTTCTTCGTAGGTGGCCGCCGGCCCGGCCTTTTGGAGCCTGGCTGCGCCTTTTCCTCTGGAATAAACTCCCGATTTACCTTGGCCTTTTCCCAGTGAAGCATGAAAGGATCTGGGTCGTAACCCACTAGCGTGGCCGAAAATTGCACCGGATCATCCTTCTGGATGCGCTTGGCCTCGGGCTGTCCTTCAATTTTCACTTCCATATTGGGGGTGGTGGCAGCCTCAATCTCCTCCGGGGTGGCGCCATTGTAGACTTTCAGGACGACCGGATCGGTCGCATTGACTTCGATTACCTTCCCTGCGACCTCGGGAAATTCCAGGCCGCACGTGGCGAGCCAGACCAGCTTGGCCTTTTCGCCGCCCGCCCTGAGATCGGAAATGAAGTTGGTGGTCTCTTCCCGGGCCTTCTGCAGATCGGCGGCGCTGGGGATTTTGTAAGTGTCAGGGCGTTCCGCGGAACCCGCGGCGAGGGTGATGAGCTCGTTCATCTGGGCGTCCAAGAGTTTCTCGCAGGCCGCCTGTTGGTAACGCAGCAGTTGGTTGCGCAAGTACGCGCGCACCTGTGCCTCGCCCGGACCTTTCAGCGCTACCGAGCGCGCCAGCGCCCAGAAGCCGTCCATGTACTGGGGCGGGTCCATTTGCAGGTAGGCGACTCCCAGCCGGAAGTAGGTGACCGCGCCGGTGGGGTCGCCGGCCAAGGCCGCCTTGAAGGAATCAATCGCTCCCTTGTAGTCCTTCAGTTGCAGCGCCGCGTAACCTGCCGTGTAGTTAAACAGAACCGTTGGTACTTTCTTGTTCTCCTCAAATTGCGCGTCGGTTACGCCCTCGGGTTTAGGCACCTGCCCGAGCACTTGAAGTCCCTCGAGGGCAGTTTGGCGGGCGCGGGTGGCCTGCTCTTTGGCGTCAGGAGCCTTTTCGTTGAAAGAATTGTTAAAAGCCAGCGTGCGGATATAGAGCGCCTCCAGCTTGGCGCCTGCATCCAGCTTGTCGCCGAGGGCAAGCAGCTTGTCGGCGTACTGAATCGTTTTCGGATAACTCTTCAGCTCGTCGTACGTTTTGTAGTAGACCCGATAGGCAAAGGGCAGCAAAGTCGAGCTTGGGAATTTGGCCACAAAGTCATCGAGCAGCTTCACGCGCTGCTCCGGATTCTTCTCGCCGGCCGCAGCGTTGTAGGCGTTGTATTCCGCCATCGTGTAAGCGGGCTTCTCCTGCGGCGCAGCCCAGCCGGAGGGCGCGCACGCGCAAAGCATCAGCGCCATCGAAATCAGCCCCGTGCCTGTTATCATCCACTTTCGAATCATTTTTCTCCCTGCCTCCTGGGCAAGATTACAGTTCTTCGGAACGGTACGTTTACGAACTTCGTTCGGTATGGCCGCTAACGGGGAACAAAACCTACGGATTATAGGGAATCCCTCGGGGTGGTGCAAGCGGGTATCGCTGTTCCAGTTCGCTAGCGGCTACGCGTTCGTTCTCGGTGCATGCCTACTCCTAGGGCGACCTCAGATAAGATGTCTGGCTGAGGCAAAAGGTCGCCCCAGCCAACACTAGACCAAATCAGGCCAGGGGAAGTCCCCGTGGATCCGGCACAGCCCCTCAGCGGACAAGTGGCGTTGGTAACCGGCGCGAGCCGCGGCATTGGCCTAGCGATCGCCGGGCGCCTGGGCCGCCTGCAGGCCCGGGTGGCCATCTGCGCACGGAACGTCAGAGCGCTGGAGGGAGCTGCCGAGCAGTTACGCCGGGCCGGGGTGGAGACCCTGGGCGTCCCTGCTGACGTTACGCGCCCGGGCGACGTCGCGGCGCTGGTTGAGCGCACTCGCAAGGCCTTCGGCCCGATCGACATTCTGGTGAACAATGCCGGCATCGGCGTCTTCGGTCCCGTTCACGAGACCAGTGAAGCGAACTGGGACGCTGTATTAGACACCAATTTGAAGGGGGCGTTTCTTACAAGTCGGGCAGTGGCGCCGGAGATGATCCAACGACGAACCGGCCACATCATCAACATCAGTTCGCTGGCAGGCAAAAACGCCTTCGCCGGGGGCGGCGTCTATTGCGCTTCAAAGTGGGGTCTGCAGGGGCTAACTTACTGCATGGCCGAAGACTTGCGTGCCTACGGCATCCGCGTCAGCGTGATTTGTCCCGGCACGGTGGCGACGGAGTTTTCGCCACACACCGGCAAGGATGTGGCCAAAATGCTGGAAGCCGAGGACATAGCGCATGTAGTGGCGGCGCTGGTCACTCAATCGGCGCAGAGCTTCATCAGCGAGGTGCTGATTCGCCCCACGCAGAAACCTTAGGCCGGCTCTTTCCTGCCTCCACGTCCTTGCCGCGGCATTCCCAGGCGTCTCCTCTGCCATATGGTAAACGGAGCGAAAAATCTAAAAGGGAGACGCTCCACTGTGGTCAGCGGGACCATCCTCAAAGGGGCCCCTCCGCGAGAAGCGGAGTCGCGGCGAGGGAGGTTGGAAACGCCCCGGCTCTGCCTAAGGTCGATGTTGACAATAGTCGTTGAAACGAGTATTCTCGGCCAATGCCAGCGCGGCCCAACGGCGTAACGAGACCCAGGCGGCCCGCCCGCGGCCTGGAAAACGAAGTTTTCCTGAACCTGCTGCGGACTGCCGATGCCCTGCTGCGCGATGTCGAGCAGATCCTCAAGGCAGTCGAACTCTCTCACACGCAGTACAACGTTCTGCGCATTCTCCGCGGGGCCGGCCGGCAGGGGCTAGCCTGCCAGGAGATCGGCGAACGGATGCTCACGCGCGACCCGGATATTACCCGGCTGCTCGACCGCCTGGAGGCACGGGCCTTAGTGAGCCGGGCGCGGGGGCGCGCCGACCGGCGCGTCGTGGAAACGCGTATCA
>Ga0209055_1000620_pt1 | contig 24795 bp, 24 predicted proteins | sample GraSoiAngelo_110_FD_185875 | JGI IMG/M metagenome (GOLD analysis project Ga0209055, IMG submission 185875) | Grasslands soil microbial communities from the Angelo Coastal Reserve, California, USA - 14_0903_12_30cm (SPAdes) (version 2) | ecosystem: Environmental > Terrestrial > Soil > Grasslands ... | reverse complement strand
GAAAGATCGAGAAGATCGACATTGGAAAACCGCCAGAGCTGATCTTTGCGCGTCGGCGACGGAAGCGATTCGAATTGTTTCCACGCTTCACTCTGCTGGTCGCGAAACCAATCCGGGAAATCGCGCGATTCGACTGGCCCGGATAAAATCGATCCGGTTTGCCTTATTTCATCAGGTGCGACTAATGACATTGTCGATCTTGAACAAGAACGGCGGTCATAGACCGCCGCTACAGTTTCAAATTGGGCGGAAAAGTTATCCGACCGAGCCTTCCATCTCGAGCTCGATCAAGCGCTTGAGCTCGACCGAGTACTCCATTGGAAATTGCCGAACGAGATCGTTGACGAACCCGTTCACGCTCAAGCTCATGGCTTGCGCCTTGCTCAAGCCGCGCTGTTGCATGTAAAAAATTTGTTCTGCGCTCACCTGACTAACGCTGGCTTCGTGTTGCACGGCGTTGCCGGTGCCACGCACAGTGATGGCCGGATAAGTGTCGGTGCGCGAGGTGGAATTAATGAGAAGCGCGTCGCATTCGGTGTTGTTCTTGCAATTCTTGAGATGATTCGGCACGTGCACGAGACCGCGATAGGTGGCGCGACCGGTGCCGACCGAGATCGATTTCGAAATGATGTTCGAGGTCGTTTCATCAGCGGCGTGAATCATCTTCGCGCCGGTGTCCTGATGCTGGCCGTTGTTGGCGAGCGCGATCGAGAGCACCTCGCCACGGGATTTGCGGCCTTTCAGCACGACACTCGGATATTTCATGGTCAGTCGCGAGCCGATGTTGCAGTCGATCCATTTCACTTCGGCATTTTCATGGGCGAGGCCGCGCTTCGTCACCAGATTGAAAACATTGGCCGACCAGTTTTGCACGGTGATGTATTGAATTTTGGCGCCCTTGAGCGCGATCAGTTCGACCACCGCGCTATGCAAGGTGGTGGTGTTGAACTTGGGTGCGGTGCAACCTTCCATGTAAGTCACTTCCGAGCCTTCGTCGGCGATAATGAGCGTGCGCTCGAACTGGCCGAAGTTTTCGGCGTTGATCCGGAAGTAAGCCTGGAGCGGATGTTTCACTTTCACGCCCGGCGGTACGTAAATGAATGAGCCGCCGCTAAAGACGGCGGAATTGAGCGCGCTAAATTTATTGTCGCCGATCGGGATGACTTTGCCGAACCATTTTCGGAAAATTTCCGGATGATTTTTTAGTCCCTCGGTCGATCCAACGAAGATAACGCCTTGCTCGCCCACGGCTTTCTTGATGTTTGAGTAAACCGCCTCGCTATCGAACTGCGCTTCCACGCCGGCGAGGAATTTTCGCTCCTGCTCGGGAATGCCGAGCCGCTCGAATGTGCGCTTGATGTCCTCCGGCACTTCGTCCCAGCTGCGCTTTGCCCCGGTCCCAGGTGCGAGATAGTAACGAATTTTGTCGAAATTGATTGTCTCGAGATCTTTGCTCGCCCAATGGGTCGGCAACGGTTTTTCGAGAAATGTTTTTAATCCGCGGAGACGAAACTCGCGGACCCAATCGGGATCCTCTTTGACATCGGAGATGTAGTGCACGGTTTTTTCGCTCAAGCCCGCGCCCGCATCCCGGACGTGCACCTCCGGATAAGCGAAGTCACCGGCACTCCGATCGATGTCGACGGATTTAGTTTGAGTTTTCATTGTCGATGTTACCTCGTAAACACTGGTTCAGCGGCTCCCTCGCGCGCCCAATCATATCCTCTTTCTTCAAGCTCCAGCGCAAGCTCCCTCCCGCCGCTGCGCACGATCCGCCCCTGCACCATCACGTGCACGTGGTCGGGAACGATGTAATTCAAAATGCGCTGATAGTGCGTGATTAACAATATGCCAATATCGGGTCCGCGCAACGAATTCACGCCATGTGCGACAGTCTTGAGCGCGTCGATGTCCAGGCCGCTGTCGGTCTCGTCCAGAATCGCATATTTGGGCTCGAGCATGGCCAGCTGCAAAATCTCCGTGCGCTTTTTTTCGCCACCGGAAAAACCCTCGTTGACCGCACGCGAAGTGAACGAGCGATCCATACCGAGCAGCTCTATCTTTTCGTAAAGCTTCGCGTAATAGTCAGTGGCTTCGAGTTCCTCGCCCTCCGGCAAACGTGACTGGACGGCGGCTCGGAGAAAATTTGCGATGGTGACTCCCGGAACTTCGCTTGGGTATTGAAATGCGAGAAAAATGCCTTTGCGCGCGCGTTCGTCCGGCTCGAGCTCGAGCAGATTTTCGCCATCCATCGTGACGGATCCGGCTGTCACCTGGTAATCGGGATGGCCGGCCAGCACTTTGGCCAGCGTGCTCTTGCCGGACCCATTTGGGCCCATGATTGCGTGGACTTCGCCGCGCGGCACGGCCAGGCTCAGCCCACGGACAATCTCCTGGTCGGCGATCGTCACGCGTAAATTTTCTATGGTTAGCGCCTTCTTCATTGTGAAGGACAAAATATAGTCAGATTTACCGTTTTTGCGAACATTGATTCGGGTAGAAAGGCCGTTTTAAATCCTGAGCTTTTTCTGTGCAATCTGTGCCGAATTGGCACATTCACCATGCGCGCGCCGCGCTACGCGGAGATTGGCAGAATTGCTTCTTGTAGCTTGCGAGTTAAGTCTTGCTCTGTCGATTAGATCGACAATTGCAAATCGGCAATGATCAATCGAAAATCAAAGCCTCACTACCCCGTGGTGTAACGGTAACACAGCGCCCTTTGGAGGCGTTATTCTTGGTTCGAATCCAAGCGGGGTAGCCAAGCATCACGCGCGCAACTCCGGGCTCGTTGAGGTTGTTTATTTCAGTAGACATGCGCACAGCGGACTGCACGTTTGTCGAATCGCAACTTTATGGAGCAGACAACTTTTTTCAAACACTACCGGATCTGCGCGAACGAGGATGGCTCGCCGAACGAAGTCAGCCGCACGGGCGCGGCGACGAATTACAAAGCCATCGACACGCGCTCGAAGGAACCGGTCACGCTCCAATTGATCCCGCTCGCGATCGTCGATCGAACGAAACGCAAGCAATTCAAGGAACGCGCGCGCACGGCGCGAAAACTCGATCACGTCAACATCGCGAAAGTCTTAGCGGTTGGGGTCGAGCACGATTATTTCGGCTTGGTTTCTGAATATCTGGAAGGCGAAGCGGTTGATTCTTGGGTCGTTGCACATGGGCCGATGCCGGCCGACGCGGTCCTGCGTATCGGGCTGCAAGTAGTGAGAGCGGTCGCGGCCGCTGCGTTCTTTGGTTTAGCGCACCGCGCCATTCAGCCCTCCAACCTTATGATCGTACCTGGCCAATCGCCTGACGGCGGCTGGCCGTTTGTGAAACTTTTGAATTTCGGTCTCGCTGGCCTGGAGCTGCATTCGGAGGGCAGCGAAGCGCGCGAACTGGCTCCGTCGGTAGCGCCGCAATTCGCCAGCCCGGAACAGTTGCTCGATCACGAGATTGATTTCCGATCACAAATTTATTCGCTCGGCGCTACGATGTGTTTTCTGCTCACCGGTGCGGTGCCGCTCGCCGTGAGCGGGATGAAAGCGCGTTTGCGCGCGAGACATTTGCCGGAGTTGCGACGGGCGCCAAGAGCGCTGGGGAGTTTGCTCGTGCACATGCTGCGCGAAAATCCAGAGAACCGTCCGCAAGACCCGGTCGCATTCGAAAGTGAACTCCGGGACTGCCTGGCAAAAATCGAGAGGCGTCAGGCCATTGGCCGCCGATTGGGAATTCCGCTGGCGGCGGTGATTTCGCAAAAACCGAAAAAACCTAGAGAACCGAAAACGCCACTGGCGCAAGTGTCGCGCGGATTCCTCGCGTTCGCTCTTCTGCTCCTGGCCGCAACCGCCCTTGGCGCGTATCTCTTCCCGGACGCCATACCCCTTTGGCATCGGACTGCGAAAATGGTCGGCGTGCCGGATGCGTCGTCAGTTATGCCACCACAAACGACGAGCGCTGCTCCCATTGTTGCAAATCAGCCGGTCGCGAACACGGGACCGGCCGCGTCAAATTCAAGTCAAAATCTGTCACCGAGTGCTCAACAGGCGCAAACCTCGAATACGCAACCGGCCGCGATTTCAACTCCTGCCAATGCACCAACTCCGGCTGCGAGCGCTTCGGCGCAAATCGCTTCGGCTGCAAACTCTGGTCGAGAAAAAGACAACTCGTCGGCGCAAGCGGCGTCGTCGAGTTCGCACAGCAAGAAGAAGGCGCTCGGGTCGGCGTCTTCCCGTACATCGACAGCCAAACGTGCGCGCATTCCCCGAGCTTTGCCTAACGAAGAGGAGTCAGAACTGTCGCCGCTCCATCATGGTTCGGGGCGTACCCAATTCGTTGGCACGACGCCTGACGGAAGAGTGATTCTGCGTTTGCCTTCTGGCCGCATCGTGACTGTGAAGCCACGATCAGATAACGAAGACGCATTTGTCCCGTCCCCGCATGGACGCGTTTTCCTCGAACGACCCGACGTCTTCGCGCCACCGCCTTTCTATCCGCCTGGCTATTTCCCGAATGACTGATACGTCCGGCAAATGCTGCGCTTAAGGAGTTGGCGACGTTGCTGGGGTCGGTGATGGGATTTCGCTCGCGCCCGGGCTCGCGACTGGAAACGCAAATGCGGCTGAGGGTGATGCCGACGGGCTGGTTGATAGAGAAAGAGCCGGTGACGACGTCGATGTTGGCACAACCATTGGCGTTGCCGTTACTGTTGGAGTCGGCGTCGGAGTTGGCGTGGGTGTTGGCGGCGGCGGAATAATATTTTCCCAATGATGCAGCGGCACGGTCGCGCCACCGATCTCATTCACGAGCGCTTCGCACCGCGCCTGGAGTTTTTCCAAATCGGGCGGACCGAAGGGCCTATCGGCTGTTCCGGCAAAAACTAAATACGTGACTTTGAGATCGTTTACTGGGCGATTGTAGGGCGTGGACTGCACATTGATTTCTTTCGCAATGCGCAGGGAGGCTTCGCCCACTTTATCGTTCGGCCCGATGTCGCCGACGATGGCGGGATAAAGTGTGTTGCCGAAGACGGCGAGTGCGTAATCACCAGTCTTGGCGGCGTCACGGCCAGGCGTGAACGCGCCGGGAATTACGATGTAGGGATCGGTCGCGCCGATGAGGAAACTGTATTTTTTGAGCGTCGTGACTTCAGCGCGCAATTGCGTGATCGCGTTGCGCAGCTCGCGTTTGCGCTCCGCTGCCGTCGTCTTGAGGGCAAACTCATCCTCTGCGCGTTTTAATCGCTCCTCCGTCGCTGGCAAATATGGATTGGGCGCCGCCGTTTTCTTTGGCCAGCGATAACTGGTAGAAGGTTTAAAATTTGTCGGCGCACCATTTCCGATCGGCACACGGTCGGCATCCGAGCCGTCTGCATCGACATCCATGTCCGCCTGGAGGAGGAGTGCCTTGCGATGGCTCTGCGGGTGTTGCAGTCGCAGCACCGTTTGGCAATCGTAAAAATTGTGCCGCGACAGAAGAAGATCGAGACGGACAAGATTTTCGCGCAGCACTTTTACCTTGGTGTTGTAAAGCTCCGCGAAAAGCGGCGAGACCGCGTCGGGCGCAATCATCGCGGCTAATCCCGGCAACAGCCTGGGCAATTGCGGACTAACTTTGGCCAGTTCCTCGATCGTCTTGTTCGGCGAAGGCAGGCGCGCCTGTAATTTTAGATTGAGAACGTAACTTTCCGGATCGACGCGCTCGCTCGTCGCGTCAGTGCCGGCGGGAGTCTCAACCGTGGCGTGAACCGTGATCCCGTTGAATAACTTCGCCGTGTCCGGCTTACCTGTGATAACCGGTGGCCGAGTCGGTGTTGGTTCAGGCGTGGGTGTTGCCTTTATCTCGGCCGGAGCGAAACGCTGAAGCCGTTCGAGTGAGATCCAGCGATAAACAATCCCAACGAAAATCGCGGCCAGCAAAAACAGCACCAGCCGCCGCCACGTCCGCAGACGAATTCTTGCCACGCGATTATTTTTTAACCCAGGCGATCAGCGCAATGATGAGGCCGATCACGCTCAAGATCGACATCATGCCCGCCGGCATCGCCTTGCCGGTCCGAATAAATTTGGGAATGAATTGCGCGGCGAGGAGAAGAGAAATCACGAAGCCGGTGGCCAGTCCAATCGCGCGATGCTCCGGCAGAAGCGACGCTGCAACGAGTAATAACACTCCGGTAATCGAACCAGCAATAATCGACGGTAAACTCCCCGCTTTAACGTAACCGAGGATGCCGCCGGCGATCGTGAGAACACCGAAAACGATGAAATAAATTTTTGCGGGAGTTAACATCAGCACAATCCACTAACTCAACGGTCCGGCACTGTCCAGCCGCGCAATCACTAGTCAGTGGAAAGAACCATCCAGTCGATAAATCATGCCGCCGCTCGTTCGCGCTATCGGCAGATAGCGTTCGGCCAGTAATTTGGCCAGAACCGGAAAGTTCTGCGCTGGATAATTCCCGCTGGGGCCGGACTCGGTATCGACGATGTAGCTCGGCGGATGCTTGCCAAAGTCTTGTTCGAGAGTGGCCCAAGCTCCCGGTATGATGCGCTTGCGACTGTCGATGCCCGGCACCGGTCCGCCAAAAATATAGCCGGTAAGCGGAAAGGTGAGAATGTAACGACAAGCCGGCCGTCGTCGGGCATCAAGATATATGTTCGGTGCATGACCCCAGACGAAAATTCTGTCCTCCGGCTTAGAATGCTTTAACAAAAATTGCCCGGCTTCGGACGGGACGCGTTGCGAGGCGAGGCCGAGCCAGTGTGAAATTGAGAACGCGACCGCGGTTAGCGCGAGCCAACTGGACATGACCCCAAGCCGCATGAACCAATGGCGCGGGTGCATGTTCGGGGATAAAAGTCGCGCGTAAAATGGCGCGGCAAGCAAGGCCAGCGGCGGAATCAACTGAATATAATAATGGGGGTAAAAGCGGCCGCCGGCCGCCGTGCCAATCGCCGACGCCACGAGCAGCGCAAGCAACGCTACCCGCTCCGCCTCCACGCCTGCCCAGAGACGTTCGTGATCTCGTTGCCCCAGCGCCGCACCGATTACCAGCGGCAAGCAAACGCCCAGGAATGCGAGCGTCAGAAGGAGCGCTTTGGTCCAAAACACGTGCGGCACTGTCTGCGCAGCAATCGTCCAATAGAACGCATCGTCGAGAATGCCTTGCTTCCAGAGTACAAGGATGGCGATCGCCAGCGACCCGAAGAAACCGGCGCAAAGCATAGCAACCTGAATGATCGAAGCGCTTTGGCTCAATCGGCGACTTGCGCGATAGCTCGGAAGAAGCAAATAGATACCGAGTGGGACTGCCGCGATTGCTGCCGGTTGTTTGAGTAAGAATCCGGCGCAGAGCAGCGCTCCGGAGGCTAAGAGTTCGGGTCGTAACCGCAATGATCTTCGCCTAAAAGCGATGGCCCATGACCAAACGATAGGAAGATTCATGAGCATCTCACCGTTGAATGCCAGGTTTTTGTAGGTCAGCCACGGCTGGAAGATGCTGTAAAGAAGCGCCGCGACCAGACCGGTCTCGGGTTCGAACAACTGATCGCCGATCACATAAAGGCCTCCCATTGTGCCAAGCGTCCAAACTAGCGCGGCCGAGTGCAGGCCGTGCCAGTTGAACTTTCCCAGAGTTTTGAACACAGCCGCATAGGTCCAAAACAACAGCGGAGGTTTGCGCTCGACCGCGTCGATGTAGGGCCGACCGCCGTCCACAATTTCGTTCGCGACTATGGAATATACGGCTTCATCATCGATCGGCCGCGAATGGACGAGCGATGGAAGGCGAGTCGCAACCGTAAGCAGGACAATGCCAAGTACCGGCAAGCCCAATTGCCGAAACTTATGGTTTAGAACCCGCGCCATGCCGCTCGCGTGATGACTTAGTCGCGATCTCACTCGTTGTCGATCTTGCAAAAATCTCTTGCGGAATTTTTGGACCCGACACAAGCTCGCAGCGCAATGAGCACGTTAGCGCGTTCAACAAATCGCGGGCGCGCGTGTATTGCGATTTTCGTCTCCGCGGCATTTCTCTGGGCGCTCGCGCTGGGTGCTTCCCCGCAATTGCACGAGCGCGTCCACAAGGACGCGAATCGCAGCGAGCACACCTGCGCAGCGACGATGGTCGCCTCTGGCGGTTACGATTATTCTGCTCATCCGCCACTGGTCGGCGCTCCGGTTCCCGGCGTGCAATTTTCGAAAATTCCGGCATTGACTCCGCAGTGGGTCGAATCGCCGTTTCTCGGCGCATGCATCTTCGAGCACGCGCCGCCTGCGCGCGGTTAGCACGCAGCTGAGCCGCGTTCTCGCGGAGCGCTAGAAGTCCGACTTCGCCTGAATCGCGGCACGGCCTTCGTGCAAGATGCGCTGCTTTCACCTGGCTTCACGGGAATCGTGGGCCGCAACTTTCACAACTTTGAAAAATCCATTTCGAAAACACATCAATGAAAAAATTTCTAAGTGCATCACTTGCACTGTTTCTCGTGCGAAATATTGCAACTGCGCAAGACGCATTACCGAGCCCCGCACCACCACCGACGGCAACGCCGGGTACCGCCACCGCTGAAAACGTAGTTGTCACCGCGCAGGAGCTCGACATTTCGCGCGAGCAAATTGTGCCCAGTCTCGGCGCGACGCGTTACACGGTCGGACCCGATCGGCTTGATTCGCAGGCGCAGGGCGAGAACGCTCAGTTCAATCAAACCATCTTGCGCTTTCCCGGAGTAGCGCAGGATTCATTCGGGCAGCTTCACGTCCGCGGCGAACACGCCAATCTGCAATACCGCATCGACGACGTGCTCCTGCCGGAAAGCATTCCCGGCTTTGGGCCGGAACTGGCGACGCGCTTTGCCGATAATATCTCGCTCATCACAGGCGCGCTCCCGGCCCAGTTTGGCTTTCGCGAAACCGGTGTCATCGACATTCACACAAAGAACGGCCCGGTCTTCACTGGCAACGAAGCGTCCATCTACGTGGGCAGTTTCGACACAATTATGGAAAGCCTCGAGCGCGGCGGCGTGACTGGAAAGCTCAGCTATTACGTCACGCAAAGTTATTTGCACGACGGCATCGGCATCGAAAATCCAACGCGCAGCAGCAGCCCGATTCACGACGACACGGATCAATTCAAAGAATTCGGTTATTTCTCTTACATCATCGACAACACCAGCCGACTCTCGCTGCTCGTTGGCGACGATCACAATGATTTTCAAATCCCCAACAATCCGGGGCAACCGCCGATGTTTACAGTCGATGGAAGATCGACATTTAACTCGGCCAAGCTGGACGAGAACCAATCGGAAGACAACGCCTACGAAATTTTAACTTACCAAAAAAATGCGGGCGATCTCAATTTCCAAGCGTCAGTCTTCAATCGCTTCAGTTCGATCCTTTTTCGCCCGGACGACGTCGGCGACCTCATTTTTAACGGCGTTGCCTCGCGGGTGGATCGCGACATTCTTTCCAACGGCGTCGAACTCGATTCGAGCTACAAACTCAACGACCAGCATACGATTCGCGGCGGTCTTATTTTCACCGAGCAGCACGCGACCATCGATACGGCTACGCTTGTTTTTCCGGTCGATGCCAATGGCAACCAAACCAGCACCACCCCGCTGCGCATCGTCGATAATCACGACAAGTACGGCTACTTCTACGGTTTCTATTTGCAGGACGAGTGGAAGCCTTTCGAACAACTCACGATCAATTTCGGCGGCCGGCTCGACTTTGTAAATGCGTTCGCGGACGAGAACCAGCTCAGCCCACGAATTAATGTCGTTTACAAGCCCTTTGACTGGACCACGCTTCATGCCGGTTACGCGCGCTACTTCACGCCGCCGCCCTTAGAGGCTGTTCCACAAAGTACCATCGCCAAATTCGCTGGCACCACGAACGGCTCCGCGATCACACTGGATTCCGCGGTGACCTCGGAGCGCGCGCATTACTTCGATGCCGGCGTAACGCAAAAGATTATGGAAGGATGGAATGCGGGACTGGACGGTTTCTACAAGAGCTCGCATTCGACACTCGACGAAGGCCAGTTTGGCCAGGCGCTCATTCTCTCATCGTTCAATTACAATCGCGGCCGGATTTACGGCGGTGAATTCACCACGAACTACGACCATGGTCCGTTCTCGGCCTATGGAAATGTGGGTTGGGAATGGGCGCGCGGCGTCCACGTGAGCTCTGCGGAGTTTTTGTTTGATCCAGATGAGTTTGCCTTCATCAACAAACACTGGGTGTTTCTCGATCACGACCAGCGATGGACCGCCACAGCCGGCGCTGCCTACACTTGGAACGACTGGAAAGCGGCGGCTGATTTTCTCTACGGAGCTGGGCTTCGGAGAGGCTTCGCCAACACCAAAAGCGTGCCCGATTACGCAACCGTTAATTTGTCTCTTCAGCGGAATTTGAAGATTCCCCGAGTCGGCAATTTTAAGGTCCGCTTCGATGTTGTCAATTTGTTCGACAAGATCTACGAGCTGCGCGACGGCAGCGGCATCGGTGTGGGCGCGCCGCAATTTGGCCAGCGTCGCGGTTTCTACGGCACGGTCGCTTACGATTTCTGACGAGTTCGAACTAATCATGAGTCGGTGTGGGAGGAAACCCAGGCGTCCGGGGCAATGCTGCACGGCAGCGCCCGCAGCGGCGCGGTATAGAAAGTCCTTGCGCAACAAATCGCTCGAAAGCAAAGTCGCGCTCGATGCCGTGCCGCGCGCTTCGCATTCGATCGGGCTGGTTTGGTGGCGCCACGGCCCTCCTTCTCGCCGCGGCGATTTTGTTAATGCTGGTCCTTTCAGTCGCACCGAATTTACATGAACGACTTCATCCCACGGCCGCATCGCTTCATGAATGCGCGGTTACACTGATCGCTTCCGGCAGTTGTCATCACACCGCTGCTGCGCCGCTGATGATTGCGCCGGCGACTGCCGCACAGTTTTCGAGGAGTCCGACACTCAATCGGATCTGGGTCGCATCGCCGTTTCTTGGCGCGCGCATTTTCGAGCACGCCCCGCCCGCGCACTCCTGAAGCGTTGATTCTTCCCCGCGTCTGCGGGATAGCGGTGGTTAGCGCGTTCCTCACGCCGCTGAATCAACGTTCGCCGAACGCAGCAGATTTGAATCGATCGGGCGCTGACGCCCGAGTTTTTAATCAGGAGTTTTGAATGAGAAAATTTATTTTGGTAACGCTGGCGATTTTTTCGGTAGCGGCCGCTTCTGCGCAGGGAGCGGCGTCCGTTTCCACGTCGTCGCCCGGGCCGGCAGTTTCAAAGTCAATGCCAGCCTCGGCGGCGGATGTCGAAGCGCTGCGCCAGCAAGTGCAATCGCTCAGCGAGACGGTGAAGACGTTGCAGCAGCAAGTGAAAGATCAGCAGGCCGCGCTGGAAAAGGCGAGCCTCGGGGGTGAATTGGCCTCGCAGCAAAATCCGGAGCCTTCCCCCATTGCCGGAGCGGCTGGTTCGCCCGCACCCGCTGCGAGCGCACCGCCACGTTTTCCAACCGAAGACACCTCAGTTGTTTCATCGACAACTGCGCCGGCCGTAAGCGGCACCCCCGCGCCGGGAAGTTTTCCGACCACGGACACCTCGGTCGTAACATCGACACCGGAAACGATCTCAAGTAGTGGGGCTGGCGGATCGCTGACGGCGCCGATCGCCATCGGTGGCGGAAAAAATTACATGAACATCTCCTTCGACGGACTGTTCGCCTTGGCTTACTCCAGCGCGCGCGATCTTAATCATGTCGAAGTCGGCGATCACGATCCGCAGCAGCGCGGGTTCAATGCGCGCAACATCGAGCTCGCCTTTGACGGAGCGGTCGACCCTTACTTCGAAGGTTTCGCCAACATTGTCTTCAAATTGGACAACGACAACGAAACCGAGGTCGAAGTCGAAGAAGCTTTCCTGCAAACGACCAGCTTGCCCTTTAACTTGCAACTCAAAGCTGGACAATTCTTCGCCGCCTTCGGTCGTTTAAATCCGACTCATCCGCATACGTGGGACTTCGCCGACGCGCCGCTCGTCAGCGGTCGCATCCTTGGCCCGGACGGATTGCGCGGCGTCGGCGCGCAAATCTCGTGGATCGTGCCGGTGCCGTGGTATTCGCAGGTAATTTTTGCCGTGCAAAATGGCCGCGGCGGCACCGGTTACTCATTTCGCAATCCCGGCGATGATGGAATTTTCTTTGGCCGGACGACAACGGATCGGGAAGCGCGCGGTTTGCAGGATTTCGTCTGGATCCCGCGCTGGGAAAATTCTGTCGATCTTAGCCCGACGCAGGTCGTGCTCGCAGGTGTATCCGGGGCCTTCGGTTCAAATGAGACTGGCGCAAATGCCCGCACGCAGATTTACGGCGGCGATCTTCTTTACAAATGGAAAAGCTCGCACGCGGAAGGCGGCTTTCCGTTTGTGAAATGGCAAACCGAGGCGATGTATCGCCGGTTCGAAGCCGGCCGCGGCGTCGATGAATCGTTTCCCGTCGCGGAAACGTTCCATGATTGGGGGATGTATTCGCAATTGCTTTGGGGGTTCAAGAAAGGATGGGTCGCGGGCGTGCGCGGCGATTACCTGCACATGACCGACTCCGAATTCACCGACGATATGGACCGGCAAACGCGCTCGCGCGTCAGCGCCAACTTGACCTGGTATCCGACCGAGTTCTCCAAAATACGATTGCAATACAATCACGATTTCTTCGACGAAAATTTCTTCCTCGCCGATCGGGATGTCGATTCGGTGTTCCTCCAATTCGAATTCATCCTCGGTGCGCACGGCGCCCACAAATTCTGAACTATGAAAAAGATCCTGTTAATTCTGTGCACAATTCTGGCATGCGCTGTCTCTGCGAATGCAAAACTTAACGTCGTTGCGACGCTGCCCGATTTCGGATCGCTCGCGCGCGAGATCGGCGGCGACAAGATCGACATCGTCACCCTGGCAAAACCGACGGAAGACCCGCACTTTGTCGATGCACGTCCCAGCTTCGTCGTCTCATTGCGCAGCACCGACGTTTTGATCGACGGTGGCGCCGAGCTTGAGATCGGCTGGTTGCCGCCGCTCTTGCAAAACGCGCGCAACCCGAAAATCGAGATCGGCAAGCCGGGCCGCGTTCAGGCGTCGCAAGGAATTCGTCTCATGAACGTGCCGACAAATGTGACGCGCGCGGCGGGCGACGTGCACGCGCTTGGCAACCCGCATTTCATGAGCGACCCGATCATCGCCAAAGCCGTGGCGCAGCACATCGCACAATCCTTTTCCGCGGTCGATTCCGCCAACGCGGCTGTCTACGACGCGAACTACAAAAAGTTCGAAGCGGCGATTAACGCAAAATTACAGGAATGGGGCGCGGCGATGCTGCCGTTCAAAGGACAGAATGTGGTCGCATATCACGATTCATGGGTTTATTTCGCGCACCGTTTTGGCGTGAACATCGACATCTTTCTCGAACCAAAGCCGGGCATTCCGCCGTCGCCGTCGCATTTGACGGAAGTGATCGCGCAGATGAAAGCGCGGCACATCAAAGCGATCATTGTCGAGCCGTTTCACGATCGGCGAATCGCCGAGAAAGTCGCGAACGCGACTGGCGCGAAGGTCGTGGAGTTTTCGCAGTTTCCGGGCGGCCTGCCCGGGACGGACAGTTACGTGAAGTTGATCGACACCCTCGTCTCGCGGCTGGCGGCGGCGCTGAAATGAAAAACGCATTCATTGGTAGGGCGAGTCTCCGTCGAGCCGAAGAGCCATCGATATTCGACAGCTCCGCAGAGCATCGCCCTATCGAGCGGGGAAAATTTTATGTTTGAAGTAATGTTTTGGCCGATTGTGGCCTGTGTTCTTTTGCCGTGGCTGCTGGTTTACCTCGGCCTGCACGTCGTTCAGCGCGGAATCATTTTCATCGACATCGCGATGGCACAGATGGCCTCCCTGGGAATTTGTCTCGCCGTTCTTTTTCATCTCGATCTTGAAAGCTGGACGACGTTTGCGATTGCCCTCGGGTTTACTTTAGTCGGCGCTGGAATTTTTTCTGTGACCGGAAAACGCACCAGCCAAATTCCGCAAGAAGCGGTCATTGGGATTTCTTATGTGGTCGCGGCGGCCGCAGCAGTTTTGCTGCTTTCGCGCGCAGCGGAGGGTGACGAAGAAATCAAAAACATGCTCGTGGGCAACATTCTTCTCGTGACACCACACGAAGTTTGGGAACGCTTCGCGCTTTTTGTCGGGGTCGGCATTTTCCATTTTATTTTGCGCAGAAATTTCCTGCTGGTTTCATTCGATCGAGACGGCGCCTATCAGAAGGGACTGCGCGTACGTTGGTGGGATTTTTTGTTTTACGCCGTCTTTGGTCTGGTCGTGACGAGTTTCGTGCGCATCGCCGGCGTGCTGCTCGTTTTCAGTTATCTTATTGTCCCGGCCGTTTGCGGGATCAATCTGGCCAATCGAATTGGTAATCGCTTGCTGATTGGTTGGGTCATTGCGTTAATCGGCGGGGTCGGCGGTTTGTTTCTTTCCTTTTGGTGGGACCTGCCGTCCGGCGCGGCGATTGTCTGCACTTTTGGTGCGTTGCTGATTTTTGTTTCGATATACGCGCTGATTCGAACTCGATCACATGCAGCCGGCAGTGCCTGATTCACTTCCATCTTTTTTTGCTGATGCTTCGATAACTGAGTTATCCTCTCTCGATATGTCCCCCGTGGATCATTCTCACTTCCGGCACTCGCACGATTTCGTCCGCGATTTTTCCAGGGGCGAACGTCGCACGCGCTTCGTAATTGTGATCACTGGCGTAATGATGGTGGTGGAGATCACGGCTGGTCTTCTCTCCCACTCGATGGCGTTGCTGGCCGACGGCTGGCACATGAGCACGCACGTCAGCGCGTTTCTCATCACCGCGATTGCCTATTACTTCACGCGGCGGCACGCGTCGAATGTCCAGTTCAGTTTCGGCACTGGAAAAATCGGCGTTCTCGGCGGGTTCGCGAGCGCGGTCGTGCTATCGGTGGTTGCATTTCTCATGGCCGGCGAATCGGTTCACCGTCTTTTCGTTCCGCTGTCCATTCATTTTAACGAAGCAATCGCTATCGCGTGCATCGCCCTTATCGTCAATCTTGTCTGCGCGTTGCTGTTGAAAGAGGACGATCATTCACGTCCTCGCGTCCAAGATCGACATCGTCATTCACACGACCATGACCTGAACCTGCGCGCCGCATATCTCCACGTGCTGGCCGACGCGTTCACGACATTTCTTGCCATCATCGCGCTAACTTCGGGCAAGTTCTTCGGCTGGTTCTGGCTCGATCCCGTTGTCGGCTTGGTCGGAAGCGGCGTTGTTTTCTCGTGGGCTTACAGCCTTTTGCGCGATACGAGCGGCATTTTGCTCGATCGCACGCCGATCTCTTCCGATTTGCCGGAGGAAATTCGCCGCGCGGTCGAGGCTGACGGTGACTCGATCGTGACCGATCTCCATGTCTGGCAGATGGGCACGGGGAAATTTGCCGCCATCGTCTCGATCGTCGCGCACGAGCCGAAAACTTCCGACGCATATCGCGAATTGTTGCGCGAGCACGAAGAGCTGGTCCACCTCACCATCGAGACGCAGCACTGTCGGGAAGATCACGAATCACTCACGAGCTCTTGAATGGCCAAATCACGCTGTGGCAGGTCGTCGCGGCCTACGCTTTCGCTCTTGCCGGCGGGTGGATCAGCACGTCGCTGCGATTGGCGCACAAACCGCTTTGTGCGTTGATCAGTCTTGCGGCCGGAACACTCCTGGGCGTAACGCTCTTCGCGATTTTGCCCGAGAGTTTGAGCAACAGCAGTTGGTGGGCAGTAGTGTTGGCGGCGGCTACGGGATACGGGCTGTTCTTCTTCATCAGCAAATACGTCCATCACGTTTGCCCGGCCTGCGCGGCCAGTCACTTCGACGCGGACACAACGCGACATTTCAGCGAAATCGCAACGGCGTTGGTTGTCGCACTGGCAATTCATAGCACAACTGACGGTGTCGCCTTGGGAATCGGACCGGGAGCACCTACGGCGGAAGCGGCCCAATGGTCACTGTTCTCTGCGCTCTGCATGCACAAGGTTCCGGAAGGTCTTGCGCTGGGCAGCCTCTTGATTGGCGCGGGATTGCAACGCGCGAACGCGCTCGGCTGGGTGGCCGCAGTTGAAGCAACTACGCTGCTCGGCGGAGTGATCGGTTTTTTCTTCCTAGCGAAAGCACCGACGTTTTGGCTCGGCTTAATTATGGCCCACGTCGGCGGCGGATTTTTCTATCTGGCCGCGCACGCCGTTTTAGGGGAAATGATGAGGCATGGAAAGGGACTGGTCGTGACGAGCTTTTCGATTGGAGTGGCATTGATCGGGGCGCTCAACATCTGCTTGAGAATGCTCGCGCTTTAGCGAATTGCATTGGCATAGTGCATTCGTTTCATTACCGCGAAGGGAAGCTTCATTGCGAAGATGTCGATCTTGCGTGGATCGTGCAGGAATTTGGGACGCCGCTCTACGTCTACAGCGCGGGAACGATTCTCGATCATTACCGCAGACTCGATGCCGCGTTCGCCGCGGGACGAATCCGCCCGTCCGGCGGACTCGCGCCGCTGGATCATCTGATTTGTTATGCGGTCAAAGCGAATTCGAATCGCGCAATCCTGAGTTTGTTTGCCAAAGAAGGAGCTGGGTTCGACATCGTTTCCGGCGGCGAACTTTTCCGCGTCGTTGCCGCAGGAGGCGATCCCGCGAAATGCACCTTTGCCGGCGTCGGAAAGTCGCGCGAGGAAATCGAGTACGCGCTCGAACAACGCGTTTACAGTTTCAACGTCGAGAGCGAAGTGGAGCTGGATTACATCGACCAGATTGCCGCGAGCAAAGGCGCGCGCGCCCCAGTCGCGTTGCGCGTGAATCCCGATGTCGATGTGGCGACGCACGAGTATATCTCCACCGGCAAAAGCGAAAACAAGTTCGGGATCGCGCTCGATCACGCGGCCGCGGTTTATGAGCGCGCCGCGAAAATGCGCAACATCGACATCGTCGGCGTGCAAATGCACATCGGCTCGCAGATCATCGAGACGCGGCCGTTCGTGGATGCGATCAAGAAGGTCACGCCATTGGTTCGCGAATTAAAAAGTAAATACGGGATCAAGTTTTTTAGCGTTGGCGGAGGAGTCGGGATTGTTTACGAATCGTCGTTCGTGAGCGGCAGCAGCGGCTGGTGGAAGGAAGAAGCGCCCGCGCGACATCAATTGTCCATCCAACAATATGTCGATGCGATTCTGACGCCGCTGCGCGAAGTGAAATTAAGAATTCTGCTCGAGCCTGGGCGATTGCTGGTCGGGAACGCCGGTGTTTTGCTCACGCACGTCCGTTACCTCAAGCAAACCGGCCAGAAAAAATTCGCAATTGTCGATGCCGGAATGAACGACCTGATTCGCCCGGCGCTTTACCATAGTTATCACGAGATCGTTCCGCTGCGTGAATCGCAGCGAGGTGGCGAGCGCGACAAGATCGACATCGTCGGTCCGGTGTGCGAGACGGGCGATTTTTTCGCGCGTGATCGCGAGATGCCGGAGCTGCGCGAAGGCGATCTGCTCGCCATCATGAGCGCGGGCGCTTACGGATTTGTCATGGCGTCAAATTACAATTCGCGCCCTCTGCCGGGCGAAGCTTTGGTGCGCGACGATAAATTCGCGCTCATTCGAAAACGACAAACGAACGAAGATTTGGTCCGCGACGAGTTAGCACCGACATGGTTGTAGCTGCCGCTGTCTTCAGCGGCAGTTATCGAAACCTCTGCCGCCAGAGACGGCGCCAGCTACAACGTCGACATCTTCGTCGCCTGCCTCACTTGCGCAATTTCGTCTCCTGCATAAATAGTGCTCTCCTTCACTCGATGAAACGCCCGTTGCTTGTTTTTGCATTGTCGATCATGGCGGTTGGATCGATGGCGGCCGCCCATCCGCCCGGGGAATGGATCGTGGTGGTGGGCGGACCGTCGCTGCATCAGTGGGAACAATACAAAGCCTATCCGCACGATCATTGGTGGGCGAATTTCGTGCATGCAGCCCGCCTGCGCACCGAACAGCTTCGCACTGGCCTTGGGCCGGACGCCAAGATCACCTGGCTGGTTTACAAACAAGGCTATCTTGATCGTGCCGCACAGGAGCACCAGGACCTGATTAGCTTCATCGACTCCGTCGCGGACAAGTTTAATCTCAACCTGATCTATTTTCAGAGCGGCGACGAGGTCATCAATTACCTGAATAATGGGCCGGGACGCGACCGACTGAAGGTTGTCGGTTTCGAATACTTCGGGCACTCGAACCGGGCCTGCTTCATGTTCGACTACAGCAACCTGTTGGACAGCGCGTCGAAATCATGGCTGCACGAAAACGAACTATCCAAGATCGCGCGGCGTGATTTCCTGCACGGCGCCTATGTCAGGAGCTGGGGCTGTCATACCGGCGAGAGCATGTCGAAGAAATGGTACAACGCCACCGGCACGCACATGATCGGCGCGATCGGCAAAACGCAGTTCATGATGGAAGAACTGCCGATCCTCACTTCCGAAGGCGGGAAGTGGGTGAATTGATTTTGATTTTGATTTTTGATTTTCGATTTAACATCGCGGCACGCGATGAGATTTGACCAACTGCACGCGCTCTATCACCTACCGCTTTTCGATTTGATTTCGCAAAGCCGGGCGGTGCATCTCCAATATTGGCGCGGTGAAGATGTGCAGCGTTGCAGTTTGCTCAGCATCAAGACCGGCGGCTGCAGCGAAGATTGCGCCTATTGCGCGCAGTCTGCGCATTATTCCACCGGCCTCGAACGAGAAGAGTTATTGTCGATCGAAAAAATTACAGCCACGGCGCGACGAGCACGAGGGCAGGGTGCGACGCGTTTCTGCATGGGCGCTGCCTGGCGCGGCGTGCGGGATGGGACGGAAAAGTTCGAGCGCGTGCTCGAGATCGTGCGAGAAGTGAGCCAGCTCGGCATGGAAGTTTGTGTCACACTCGGCGAGATCGGTCCGGTGGAAGCGCGCAAACTCAAGGCTGCCGGCGTAACGGCTTACAATCACAACATCGACACCTCGCCCGAATTTTATCCCGAGATTGTAAGCACGCATTCGTTCGAAGATCGCCTGAACACGATCGCCGCCGTGCAGGAAAGCGGCATGTCGGTTTGCTGCGGTGGAATCATCGGCATGGGCGAATCGGAAAACGATCGGCTGCGCATGATTGAGATTTTGAGCGAACTCGATCCACCGCCGCAAAGCGTGCCGATCAATTGTTTGATGGCGATGCCGGGCACGCCGCTGGCCGATCAACCGCCGGTCGATGTTTTTGAGCTAGTCCGCCTCATTGCCGTCGCGCGCGTCGCGTTGCCGAAGGCGCGTGTGCGCCTCGCCGCCGGGCGCACCAGAATTTCGCAGGAAGGCCAGGCGCTCTGTTTTTTTTCCGGCGCGAACTCGATTTTTTTCGGCGACAAACTTCTCACCGCAAAGAATCCGGCGGCAGATGTCGATCTTGCGTTGTTGCGCGAACTGGGATTGGAAATTGAAGAGGGTGTAGAGGCGGCTGTCCCCAGCCGCAGCTAAATAATTCTACGCGTGAGGACACGCGCCTCTACACCAGCGCGACCTTTGTGCGATCGAATTTTTCACTTTCGCATTTACGCTGCATTCAATCGCTTTCTAAATGGCCGACATGAAAAGCCTGTACGCCAATCTCACTATGTTGTGTTAGCCGGGCACGCTGGAATCGATTCAGGCGAGGAGATTGTAAGGCGGTTGACTTGCCCTCGGATATTTTGTAGGGCGTTTCTGTGAAATTCCTGAAATGAAAATCGCCAGCGACACCGGAAAAGCGATCGGTTTAATTTTGATCTACACCGCGCTGCTGTTTTTTTTAGTCGGAGTGGCTGCTCACTCGAAGAGCGATTTCCACTCGCGCGCGCTCATCTTTCGGACCGGGCTCTTCACTGCGGCGGTGCTCGCCGCGCTGGGAGTGACTACGCTTCTGTTTTCCCGGAGAGGAAAACAAGGTTGAAGCGCTTTTGTAGCCACGCACCTATGGCGCGTCGCCGGAACGGTCCGCAGGGCAGGGGGCTACAATCCCGTTTTGCAAAAAAGGAACGCGGCGGCGACTCTTCTCCTGATCGCCGCCGCTCCTCTCTCCGAATAACCGGGGTTATTCCTTCGTGGCGTCGTGAAGTTCCTTGCGAGCGTTGCGCATGTCTTCGTGAGCTTTGCGCATGGTATCGAGTTTCTGCTGCTGTTCCGGCGTGAGCAGGGGCCGGATTTGCGACATCGTCTTGTCCATCACCGCTTTTGTTTTTTCCATCGCCTCCTGTTGGATGGCGACGATCTGCGGTTTGGTTTGATCGAGGATCGGCTGGACTTTCGCCTGTTGGTCCGGTGTTAGTTTCAATGTTTCAGTCATATGCTCGAGCGGATTGCCGTGACGATGCCATCCGCCTTTGCCACCGGGGTCATCTTCCGGTTGCGCAACGGCGAAGCCGCCGAGCGCGATTGCTCCTACAGCTGCAATTGCAAATAAGTTTCGTTTCATAGTTTTTGTTCTGTTTGGTGTTTTGCCAGGCGCTTCTGCGCCTCGTTCATAATTGGTGACCGGAGGAAGACATCGCCGGTTACAATTTTCTCTTGTCGATTTAACGGAGGCATACTTGTAACCGCAACGCACTCATGCCGGTCTTAGTTAATAGTGTGGATGCGATCTCGACTACTGCATGGATGATAATGATGCACGCGCGCTGGTTGAAGCTGCGCTCCAGCATGACGATGAAGCGGCTCGCGAACTGGTGCGGCGGCTTTATCCGTTTGTCGCAAAAATGGTGCGCGCCCATCGAGCGCGACGAACTTCGGAGGAGGATCTTTGCCAAATGATTTTTATCAAAGTATTTCAAAAGTTATCCCAATTTTCCGGCAAAGTGCCGCTCGAGCACTGGATCTCCCGCATTGCCGTTAACACCTGCCTCAATCAAATCGCAGCCGAAAAAGTGCGGCCTGAGCTGCGACAGGCCGATTTGAGCGAGGAAGAACAGGCGGTCGTGGAAAATCTCGCGGCATCATCCGACGAGCTGTCTCCAGACCGGCGGTTTGCTTCGCGCCAATTGGCTGAACATCTTCTCGATCTTCTGAAACCGGCCGAACGCCTCGTAATCGATTTGCTTTACCTGCAGGGGCGTTCCGTGGAAGAGATTCGCAAGATCACTGGCTGGAGCACGTCCCTGATCAAAGTGCGGGCGTTTCGCGCGCGGCAGAAAATGAAAAGTCAATTGATCACAATTACGGCAAAGGAAAATTCATGAACGATGTCGATGGAAAAATCGCGCGGTTGCTGCGATCGGCGGCGCTGACCAACAAAGATGTTTCGCTGCAAGCGCCGTTTGGATTCGATACGCGCGTCGTCGCACAGTGGCGCGCCAGGGAGGAGGCCACAGCGCTTAGCCTTGCGCGGCTCATTCGGCGCGTCGTTCTTGTGGCCGCAGCCGTGACGATTGTCGCAACCGCCGGCGCCTACCGTGAATCTAATCAAAACCTGGAAAAGAGCGAGCCATTCGCCAATGAATTTGCGATCGCGGATTCGGCGATTCAAGAAGAGTTTTTACAATGAATCGGATGTTGAAATGGAAATTGATCGTCGGCTTCGTCCTCGTCTTCCTTGCCGGCGGAATGACCGGCGCTTTCTTCGGCGCTTCGCACGCGCGCCATCTCTTTTTCGGACCGCAGCGGACACTCCTCGGCGAAAGGATGCGGAATCACCTGCGCTGGCAGCTTCATCTCACCGACGAACAGGTCGCGAAAATCTCCCCGATTGCCGATAAAGCTGCTGCTCAACTTGAAGAAATCCGAAGGAGCACCGGGCGCCGCGTCCACGAAACGATCGCGGAAGCGCATCGCGAAATGGCGGCGGATCTCACCCCGGAACAGCGTGCCAAACTCCAGGAAATAGAATCGCATCACCAACATCGGCGCGGTTTTCACAAAGCGCAGTCCTCTCCGACTGGAACGCCCGAATTATAGCAACGACGGACGCCGCGAATTAGCGAATCTATTTCTTGCTTGGCGGCCTCGCCACGGTCGAGTGCGATGTCCACGGTCGCAAGCCATTCGAGAAAAATACTCGGTCGCGCTCCACGGTTGCACCGCGACTCAAGAAAAACTCGCGCAGTTCGGGCGTGTAATAATCTCCTTCTCGGCGCCTTCGGTTTAAGGAAAAAAATACTTGGCTTCCCGGCGCCAGATATTGTTCCAAGTCATTCAGGAAAAAATTCCACTCGGAAGGGCCCCAATACCAGTCGCGTTCGGCGCTCCGATTAAAGCGGGTCGCGAAGGCGGTGATATAATCAAACCGTGCCCCCAGATCGGGCAGCGCTTTGAACGCTTCGATCGCCCAGACAACGCACGGTACGCCGAAAAGATTGATAAGATCTCCAAAGAGCGGGAACTCGTCGATGTCGAGACCGACAACTTCGTGTCCCAGCTGCGTGAGAAGATAAAGAAAGAATCCCCCGCCGCATCCAAGGTCCAGAACGCGCTTGCCCGTGCAACGATGCAGCCCCAGGTCCTGGATGCGTTTGCGGTTTTCGCGCCAAAATCGGTCAACCTCGGTATACTTCACGTAATGATTTGTCGAAGTGGCGTAACGCGCTTGAATCTCGCGGAGCCGGTCTTGATCGAGATTTGCCAGCAGCGGCCCCAGTGGCAACGGCCAGAGTAAACGGCGCGTTCTTCGCCAGCCTCGCCGATACGACAAAGGATTGAGGACTTTTTTGATCTTTTGCCCGAGTTTCAAAGCAACATGACATTTGGAGGAGATCGCCTTTCCTAAAGCGATCGCCGGTCAAACGCTTCTCATGACAAAAACCAGCTACAGTTCTTTCGCAACCGAAATGCCGAGGATTGGCCTCACAAACTTTCAACAATTTCCCGGATGAGATTCGGTCCGCGATAAATGTAGCCCGTGTAAACCTGAAGAAGGTGTGCGCCGGCCTCGAATTTTTCGCGGGCGGATTGCGCATCGACAATTCCGCCTGACGCGATCACCGGGATTGTCGATCTCGCTGCGATCGCGCGCACCAGGGTGGTTGATTTTTCGCGCAACGGCGCGCCGCTCAACCCGCCAGGTTGATCATACGTCGGCGGAATCGACGAGTGATCGAGGGTTGTGTTGGTCGCGATGATCCCTGCGGTTTCATTTTCTTCGCAGGTGGCAATCACCTCGTTCAATTCGTCAGAGGAAAGATCGGGTGAGATTTTTATCAGCACCGGTTTACGTGCGATTTGGTTTTTTTCGCGAACCGCACGAAGCAATTGCGCCAGTGCCTCGCGTCCCTGCAACTCGCGCAAACCCGGCGTGTTGGGCGAGCTCACATTTAACACAATGTAATCGGCAAATTCCCGAAGCAGCCGGAAAGAGTAGAGGTAATCGTCCGTCGTCTGCTCCAACGGTGTCTCCCTTGACTTGCCGATGTTGATGCCGAGGGGAACATCGGGCCAGCGCTTGCCGCTACGCAATTTGCGCAGCCGTTCGGCGATCGCGACCGCACCGTCGTTGTTAAATCCAAGGCGATTGATCAAGGCTTCTTGTTCGGCAAACCGAAAGATGCGCGGCTTTGGATTGCCCGGCTGCGCTTTTGCGGTCACGGTGCCGATCTCGATGAAACCGAAGCCAAGCGCCGCCCATGCCGGCAAAGCCACGCCGTTTTTGTCCAAGCCCGCGGCCAGTCCGATTGGATTCCGAAAGGTCAGCCCGAAAACTGTTTTCGGCTTCGGCGCGACCTGAAAAGACTGGAGCGCGCGCAACGCAAGATCGACATGGGAGGCGCCGCGCAGCAGCGCGATGGCCAGATGATGCGCCGCTTCGGCGTCGAGAGAAAAGAGCAATGGCCTAACCAGTCGCTCGTAGGCACTTCTCATTTGCCGATGCAGAACTGGCCAAAGACAGAATCGAGAATCTGTTCGACATTCACCGCACCGATTACTTCGCCCACCGCGCGCAACGCGCCGTTCAGATCGACTGCCGCATATTCGGGCGCGAGCCCATTGTCCATCGTCGCATGCGCGCGATTGCACGCGTCCAGCGCGCGCCGCAGGCAATCGCGGTGTCGCGTGTTAATTGCGACCGCGCTCTCGGCTCGCAAATTTTGCCCGGCGACGCGCGCGAGAATTTCATTCTCCAGCTCCGGCAAACCTTCGCCCGTTACGCAGGAAATGCGCAGCGCGTCGGAGTTTTTCCAGTCGGTGTGCTCGGCCAGATCGCTTTTGTTGAGCAAAAGAATTTCGTTCCCATTCGCGTTTTGCTTTTCGAAATGCGCAGGCCGCGGCGCGTTTCGATCGACAATGTGAAGACGCAAGTCGGACATTTGCAAGGATCGTTCCGTGCGCTCGATTCCTTCGCGCTCGAGGTCGCAAGCCGACGGGCGCAAGCCGGCGGTATCGAGCAACCGGATTGGTACCCCGCGGAGGTTGATCATTTCCTCAATGGTGTCGCGCGTCGTCCCATGCGTTTCGCTTACGATCACACGGTCGTATCCGAGGAGCCGGTTGAGCAAACTCGACTTGCCTGCGTTGGTCGCGCCGTAAATGACAACGCGAACGCCTTCGCGCAAAATGCGGCCCTGGTCGGCCGTGGCAAGAAGTTCGGAGATGTCTCGGCGGATCGAATCAAGTCGCGCGCTTAACTTTTTCCCTTCATCCGGCGCGATATCCTCTTCCGGAAAATCGATCGATGCTTCGATGTGCGCGACAAGATCGACAAGTGCGTCGCGGATGGATTGGATT